>Ga0065711_1026340_pt1 | contig 77461 bp, 29 predicted proteins | sample Hoacrofraction12_FD_59098 | JGI IMG/M metagenome (GOLD analysis project Ga0065711, IMG submission 59098) | Hoatzin crop microbial communities from Cojedes, Venezuela - Epithelial fraction 12 v2 (version 2) | ecosystem: Host-associated > Birds > Digestive system > Esophagus > Crop | place...
CGCCGCTTCTCGCCCGACGGCGCCGGGAGAGGGGGTCGGCCCTTCGCACCGGGGCTGGCGGCTTCGCGGGGAGCCGCTCCCGCCCCTTCGCCGTCTTTTTTCTCTTTCTTTGGGCCGCGCAGTTGAGGGGCGGCCGCCGCTGCCGTGCCCCGCGAGGCTGGCGGCAGGAGCAAGGGGAGCTCGCTAAGGGGCCGCCAAACACAGGAGCCCGCCCCGCGTAACCCCCAGGAGCGCCCAGGGTCGCTGGGTGCCGACTGAGAGCCATCCACCAGCAACCCGCGTCGGATTAGCCAGGCGCAGGCGCCGCGCAGCTGTACCCGCTACCCCGCACAGAGCTTTCCCGACCCAAAATCTTGCGCCAGAACTTTTGGAGGAAAGACTAGAGCCGTACACAGGCCCTTTAACCTCGTGACTTTTGCCCTGCAGACAAGGTGCGAGGAAGAAGGATGAGAACATGCCCTTGACTCAAGGCTTCTGTGGCAGGGAGAGCATTGCCCTTTGGGTCTAGGGCCGATTCCTGCACAGCTATAACACAACTGGAAATACACCCCAGACCATCGTTAAGTTCACTCCATTTGGTTGCGAAATAGCAACAGCAGAACAAGTAATACAAGGTTTAACTGTACAACAGCAGCAAGACCTGCTCTGAAGGCCTGTACATCTCTGCCGAGGACAGATACCTGTGCTGCAGCCTGCACCTCAGGGGCCCGATGCCCCGCACCTCATGTCCAGGCGTGGGATTTTGCACTGCCTGGACAGACTGCGAGCAAACCCTAAAACAGATCAACAGCTGCAACATGTAGAAAGGGAGCATCTCCCAACTCCATTCCTAGAAATCTTACTTTCAATATTTATGGTGGCAGAAGTAGCTCCTGCTAGCACAGGAAACACCAGATCACCCTTAGTCAGGGTATTGATCCTGCAGTTTTGAAGTAAAGACAGACCTACAAAGTGACATTTTGCACTAAGAGCTGAATTAAACATAGCACAGATATACAATGCTATTTACGTGGAGTATTTAGAATTTAACTTCCTAGAAAAATGTATATGAACTGGTAAATGCCTTGGTAGAATAGAAAACAGGCATATTCTGTCAAATACCATTGTGTCAACCATTTTTAACCAAAGGGAAAAAAACCTGCAAAATCTGCTCTGTTGCTAGAAGGGAAACGGTTGAGGAACATACAGCGCAGAGTGTTCATGCAGGCACACCCCATACCTCTGGCAAAAATTATTTATGCTCCTGAGAGAAACAAATTGTTCAGAAATAAAAAGACATTGACTCTGTTTTAGCGTGCAGCATTGCATTAGAGCATTCCTCCAAAGCAGGGATGGAAAAGTGGCAGCATATAGGCAGAGCAAACACATTTCAACATTTGCAATAGCTGCTTCATTTTATCTCTTGGGGGGCAAACATTTCTGTAAACCCACGCATACGCATTAGAAGCAGCAGATTCTCAGGTACAGGAGCAGGTCATTGGTGCCAAGTTCGGCGGTGCTCCGCTATAGGAGCGCGGGTGTTTCCAGGCTGCCTCTGAAGGCACATTCCCGTTGAATTCAGAGGGAAATTGCTTCAGTGAGCAACGAACAGCAAACTATTCCAAGTTTAGGACTGGTCCCGTTGAAGGGAGGCCGTGGAAGGCTAGAGAGCTATCCAGCGTCTGGCTTTGGGGCGGCACACCGCCTGTGGAGCCTTTGGCTGCTGCACGGGCCCTGCGGTGGCCAGCGAGGGGCTGCCCAGCCCAGCTCACCTCTCCCAGGGCCGCGGTGGGCCTCCAGCTACCACCTCTGGGTTACAAGGCTGAAGTTCAGAAGATAAGCAAATCATGGTGATGTAAATAATTATGATTTTAAGTATTCTGATAGAATATACTGTTTCCAGCATAGTTTCTTCTGAAAATAAAAGAACAGGCACAATAGGAAAACCCCAAAATATTCCATCTTGACATCAGTGACACAGGAAGGTAATGTAAAATTGAAATGGAATAAGTCAGAATTAATAAGAAAAAAAAAATTCCAGCTAGGCAAAACACTTATCCCCAAAATATTAGTTGGTGAAAAGTTTTGAAATACTGTCTATTTGTACAATTAAGAAACTAAAATACAGAAATTTGGTGATATTTCCAACCAAAAAAATTGCAATTCCTGACTATAATCTAGTTTTGGCACCTCTACCGAGTGCCCAAATGAAGTCTTTTGCAGAATTAGTAAGATAGCACTGAAATTAATAAGTGATTTAAAGATAAACAGAAGAGAAACTGGGATATAGATGCTAATTTGTTTTTCTTTTTAAATAAAATATGAGGTTTTATGTGATATTGTGCCAGAGAGAATTTTACAAACTAAATAATTAGGCAAGTATGTGTTTTCCTTTCTCAACACCTCTTCAATTTAGTTTATTAAATAAGTAAACTTGAGTAATGTCTGCTACACTTTAAATCCATACACATGACATCAAATCTGTTTGTTAGCAGCAATGTATTTATCTCAGGAGTACATTAAAGATTCAATATGAGCCAGAGTATTTATATCTTTCTGTATGTATCGCTTGAAAGGAATCCAACAAATTCTCCTCTCAAGCTATTCGTTTTAAGGTCCTTCAGTAAAAGTATGGCTTTGGAATTTTTTTTTTCCTTTCAGATCAGTTGGAAGTGTGAAGTATTTACAATTTTGAATAAGTATTCACTTCTTTTCTGCTGGTTTAATAAAAATAAGTGTCTATCTGCAATAAGTGGAGTACTCCAGTAGTTTCCCTGGTCCTGGGCAGCCTTGATTTCGAAGAAACTTTTTGAACAGCATTGTTCCAAAAAGATTTAAATGTATGCCTACCGATGCCAACAATAATGATTCAGGCAGCAACACACAGACTGTGACTTTGTTCCATCTCCAGCTATACTTTCTTCTGACTCATCACCACAATTCAATTTTAAAAGCCATTAAGAACACTCAAACTGCTTTTCTGATGTAAGAGCAGAAATTGCATTGGAGTGAATCAGTCATACACGAACTTGAAAGCGTGCGTGCACAAATTCTCACTGCTGCCCAGAAGCCTTTTGACTTGCACAGGTAAATACTAATGTTCCAGGCCTAGCTGATTCCCACACGAGCCTGGTGAGTCCTTTTCTTTGTACCAGGACATAGCAAGGGAATGTGTTTAATGGTTACGGCTTATTTGCTTTGTCCATAACTGGTCTGCTTGCAACCTCTGCAAACTACTTTGCAAACCCTGGGTCAGTCTCCCAGTCTGTAACATGGATACGGTACCAGCGGCTCAGTAACGTTTTCTTTTTATGATACAGAAGTCAAAGGCATTGGAAGGAGATTTACCTCACCAAATAGCAGAGTCAGGAACAAACCTGAGATAAGAGTAGACACACTAGGCTGCCTAACAGCCAGATGTTCCAGTGGCCAGCCAAGTCTTCCACAAGTATTGCAACCCAGCAGCCCTTGCATCTCTGGCATGACAGTCCCCACGCTGCCCAAGACAGCAAACATGAGAGAGAGGGGGCAGGAAAATGAAAACAGGGTGCTTATTAGTCACTGACCATGTTTCCTGCAGTAAAGGAGGGAATGTCAGCCAGCAGATGGGAGCAGCCAAATAATCGGGGGAGCTGGAGTCTACTGCTTGTCTGCCAGAAGATCATTTAGCTTCTCTTTGTCTCAGTTGCTGCATCTAGAAAACTATAGATCAAAGGATATTTTTTTTAAAAAGTATTTTTAATAGTCATTCTTTAAAAATACAAACCATTATTTCAAAACACAAGCATGGCGTGTTGCAAGAGAAAAAAAAATTACAACTGGAAGTTTATGGTTTGTGAAAATCGTATTTCGTTCAGGCCCAGGTCAGGAAATGCATTACTTTGTGAAACTGGGAAAAGCAAAATTCTTAAACTTTTAAAACATTTACATGTGCTTGCTTTGATGTTTCTGTGGGTTGCTGAAGTCTCTTATCTTACCTGACGTATTTTACCACCTCAACTCACATACAACAATTTTAACCGTATTCTAGCAGAAAAACAAGTATTTGAGTTGTTTACAGAGCGGAGACAACCACTGATACTGTTAAACTATGTCACGGCAAAAAGGTTACTTCCACTTTAAAAAAAAATTATTCCACAACCCTCCAAAATAACCTGTATGTAATGGACAATATAGGATTACTTCTTGGCAGAATGAATATCCTGTTGCCATTGACTGCAATGTTACAGTATCCTGACGTACTAGTATACAGCTATTGTGAGATAAAGACCATGTTGAAAAACAAACCGATTGCAGTACTGAAAACAGAAAAGGAACTGTCCAGTAGTATAAAAATTCACTTCTTTAAGAAAACAATGACTGGAACAGCATAATTTCTAGATTAGCATTAAAGAATACAAGCTTTAACTGAAATGAATAAACTGTTGGAATGCATTCCTTTCTTCCAGGGATGCCATTTTAAAGCAAGACAGGAAAGCTTGGTTAGAGATGGCTCCGTGTGTGTGTGTATATATACATACATGTGTGTATATACATATATATGTATATACATGCATATATTGCATTGATATCATCTGTTGATATAAAGCTGTGGAAGCTGTGTGCTATGTTTCTGTTTATTTTTTCCCCTCCAACCCTCTCCACATTCATACATTTGTTGAATTTAAACTAAAAGAATTATTAAAAGAGGAGGCAAAAACACTGCTGGCATCTATGTTTTAAAGGGAATTTACAAGGACAATGTCTACAGAAAAAAAAACATGCTCATCAAAAGCAATCCAAATTCTTCTTTAAATTTCTGTATTAGTCAGGCAGAAACTTTCATTTTACAGTAGAACCAAATCTAATTACTGAAAGAACTATTTTAACAAAACATATCTGAAAAGTCTTACTGAGATAAGGTAAAGAATATTTCCAGGTGAGAAAGGTTACATTTAATCCTTGTATCTGAACCAGATTAATTCATAGGCATTCTCCAGTTTTAATTTCATTGAGTGTTCTTTTAGGTAACTATCTGAAATATATCAGAGGTCATATAGCTATATGCTGTATATTTCAGGTGCACACATTTCATTATCAAGCATCTAAACAAGGATGAGGTGAAGTTCGTGGAGTGAGCAAGAAAATATTTTTCTGTGATATTGTGGGTTTAATGCAATAATCTCTCAAAGAGAGAGCACACTTACCCTGAGAGCCTGCATGGTACCCCAGGGAGCCATGAGAAGCAGTGCCCTGGCTGTCCCAGAAGCCATGGAAGCAGTTGTATATACTCCCAGTGACCACAGTGTACATCTTCTGGTAGTGGATGTGGAAGGGATGGGCTTTTGGTCATCGCGTGGAAGGCACTGAAGGACTTGACGAGACACTGCCAAGATTTAAGGTAAAAAGCCACGTATAGGTTTACAGTCATACCTTAAAAATAAAAAAAAAAACATTATTAAAGAATGCTGCTGTTCTCACATCCCTTTCAAATAGTACAGAGCCTTATCGTGATATTAATGTCACCTTCTACCAGCACAGGTTATAACATAAAATAATTAGTGACCAATGCTAGAGAATAGGTGAAGATATACAAAAGTTTATCCACATTTGATAAGACTGTAGATGTACAGCATTATTTGGATAGATCAGCTCCATACTGTAACTGCAAGTAGTTTTCCAAAGGACTCATTAGTTATCCTTTAGGTCTCCTAATTAATGATGTAGTCTTCTGAGAGCATATTAACAACTCTGATATTAATAGCAGCATAATTCTTGTTGAGAATTAAAAAAACTAAACCACTTTTTTAGAAGTACTTGTATAATAGAGTTTGGGACTTCGTAATAGACACATACATAAATTTATCAGATTAAAAATTAACAGATTTCTAGAAGTGTGATCTGGGGACCACAATAACATCTCCAGAACGAACTGCTGTGCTTTCATTCAGGAGACTTACGTTCAGTTTATAGAGTTGAGCTCTCTGTTTTGATGCTTCAATAGGCTGGGTTTTCAACACTGAAAAGCTGAAGACAGATTTCATCCAGTTCTTTAGACTATTTCCCTAAGCTCTTAAACAGTGTGTGCCAAGCTGTTCTCATTTCCATGAATGGCTAATATTTAATAAAACATCTGATCACAAAAACAAATCTAAAAAATCAGTACTAAAATAACACTCTGACTTGCTACTAAATGCAATGTTCTTTGATATAAGTCCATTTCAACTCCATTTATTCCAGGGTTCTGCAGCAGTCAAAATAATCAATGCAGAATTTTCCATGTGATTTACACATTGCTTTTTAAAATGAATTGACTGAAACAAAAAATGCTGATTTCTGCTGCCTGGCTTGTTTTCTAAAACATATTCTCTTTCTTTTAAAGTGAGAGAACGACCTCTGCTTCAGGAACAATTTTCTGAGACAGTGTGTTTATCAAATGGCTTCTCTGCTTTCATGAAAACAATTTATTTTCACTGAACTCTTCAAGATAAGCATTGAAGTCAGGAAGAATGTACAATGACATTTATAATTACATTCAAGAAAAAAATGTTTTGCGAAAGAAAGGGTTAGGGTTTTTATCTTTTTTAGAGACACAAAATATTTTCTTTCCTCCAACATACCATTTAAAGATATTTTCTCCCTGAAATTACAAAGTGTATTTTCATATGCATGGAAAGAGAAGCTCGGGACAGTAATCTTCTCATAGAAGGACTACAGTATGCATCCTAAACAATGAAAGCTGTAGCATAATCCTTACAAACAAATTGCCTTCCCTGCCCCACTCTTAGGAAGTAATCTGCAGACAAATGACAGGGAGAGCAGGGGGATTCATGACCTTGCAAAGCCTCCTCCAAACACCCCCATATGCCCAATCTTAGAAAATGGATAAAACAATTGTCCCTTAGAATGGCATGTCCATCTCTCCAGCCTTCCCTCCCATGCTTTCCCCTTGCCCAGAGACAGTTTCTTGCACCCCAGAGCTCTCCACAGAGCCTCCACAGGACGTAGGGCATGGTGCCTCCTCCTCTTTGGGGAAACAGAAGATCTTGCTGTTTCCCTTCTGGATTCAGCCCAGGACCTGTTCTCAACTATCAACAACAAAAGTTCAGCCATGGCACTCACAATCACTGCTTCCTGCTATATTCTGGACTGCCCCTAAAATCAAGGTAGTCCATAATGTACCTCATCTTTCTGGACAAAGCAGCCACGGATTTAGACATATAGTGCCTCTATTTTCAAATGCAAATTCAATGACTACCTATGCAAAAGCTTCCCATGAATATATTTAGGAGTTCCATTTTGGCTGCCTGGAAATGTGGGGTTTACCAGATTAAAAAGGCATATTACTGTCACTCCAATGAATGCCCTTAAATTTGTGGGAATATGCTTTAGAATTAAAAATTTAAGATCTGGTTTATTCCTTGTCAGTCAAACCTCCTAGCTTTTCATTATTCCATTTTTTTTTCAGTGCACGAAGGTAGTTCTCATCATAAAGATTCTCTGATAAAGTTCTCCTCCAGAGACATACTCTTTTTGTAGGCTCAGCTAGTGAAGAAATATCATTCATTTGTAATACTCATCAAAGAGAAGTGGAAAAAAATCAAAAGCAGCTGAAAAGAGATTGTGTTTCACTAATATACACCAAGGCTTTATTTAAAAATATACAATGTTAAATTTGATCAAATATCAACCCACCATTCAGAGTGAAATAATCTCTTTTAATTTGCATGTATCTGTGCGTGCCAAAGAGAAGCGTGTTTGCTTTCAAGCAGGTGCACATCCTGCTATGACTAAATCTCTAACTCATCAAATTGCTTTACCAGTGTGGGACATGCCCTTTTTTTCTGGAACAGCTTCAAGCATTTTCCCCAGCATTTCAGCCACCTGTTTACTGAGTTCATACTCCAAAGGAGATGCATGCAATTAGAAACAAGGAAATGAAAATAAATGACCTTGTTTGTTATAAATAACAAAGAGACTCAGCAGAATTAATGCAGTGAAGCCTGACCTTCTGACCTGAAAGAAAGAATCACCTCATTCCTTTGTAGCAGGCTCACAATGCTCCAGCACCAGGGATTGTTATGCAGCTTTGCCTCTTTTGAAGGATCTTAAAAGAGTATATTCTAAATATTAAATGTTTTACAAGTTAGATTAGGAAATTTGCATTAAAAAGCATTTTGAAACAAAGTCAGGAAAGCAATGATAAAGATTATACCACTGCTTTATTTAAAGAGCACAGGTAAGTGTGTGTGTGTGTGTGTTAGTTCACTACAATACAGTTTTTCAACTGAAAAAGAAATATGGCATTCCAGGTACTAGAGAGCCACAGAACGTCTCCTTTGGTGTTTGGTGAATTGATCAGGGAGAAAGTTTTTAATTACCCAACTCCAGGAAAAGGAAACATTTTTCTTTTTGTAAATTGTTACTGCTATGATGATATGACTTTTGAGAACAAAGCAATGTACTTCCGCAACTACTGCCAAAAATATACTTTTTTTAATTATCCTTTAATTAGGTGTGTAGAAATGCCTTCTTTTGTACAAAGTCTACTGAATAACGTTTCTATGGGTTACATTTTCACTTTTGAAGGATTCACGTCATTCTGGAACAGTGTCCAGCTGTAATAGAGGGCAAGGTGTTAAAAATTTGTTTTGCTGCTTGTTTTTGGAGGTAATAACACACAGTTGTTTCTACAGCAGTCCTCACAAAAAGAGCAGCGTGCAATTATGGTGCTGGTTCCCATCTTGTCACTCCCCAAAACAAGTCTGTTATTAATGAAGCAACTCAGAACCGCTGTAGAAATGAAACGGTAATGTGTTTGCGTCTCGCCAAAGGCAGTTCCTACAACAGGCACTGTTTGAGAGGGATTTTTCAAAATTTAACTTGGTTTGGTTTCTTCCCTCCTTCTCTCACTCCCAGTGCCATGGGCTCCAGGTGCCGAGGTAACCTCACGGCCCTCACGCCAGGTGCCCAGGTAACCGCGCGGCCCTCATGCCAGGTGCCCAGGTAACCGTGCGGCCCTCATGCCAACCAAGGCCCCGGCGCTGCAGGCCTCTCCTTGGCCCCACCAAGGGAGCGGGACGGGCAGCAGAAGGGGCCGCCCTGCTGCAGTGGCTGCAGGGCGAGGGGCAAGTCCCCTGTGGCACCCAGGGCCACCGATGCCGTGGGATGGGGGGAAGGCAGGCTGAACGGTCACGGAGAGGCCCTGCAACGCCAGTCTCGCGCACAGGAGGAGACGTGGGGCTGGGCCAGCAGCAGGAGCCCACGAGCACAGCCCCTGTGCCACACCGCAGCATGGAGGGTCGGCAGCCGGTGCAGCGCTTTGGGCATTGGGAACATGAGGGTGCAGCAGCTCTTCTCCTCCCCACCGTCTCACCCGTTCCTCCACATTCTGTATGCCACAGAGCAACTCCACCCCCCCAAGGACTCAGCCCGACTCACTCCTGCTCCCATACTTCTACAGTGAAAGGGTGACCTGAACGAATAATTTCCAGCAGAAAAAAGTTGGTGAACACAGCCCCCATTTCTGTTCATGAAGTGTCATGAACAGCTTGTTTTTTTTCCAAAGGTATGTATCATTCAAAACCAAATGGCCCCCATGGCTGAGGGTGGGGATATCCTTAAGTGTTTGATTGAATCAAAGAGAATTGTCTTCTCAATAAATCTGCGTTTGCTCACAGGGACTGCAACCAGACCACTCACACTTCTCAGGGCTGATATGTGGGGCCCTGCATGACAAGCCACAGCGGAGGAAGACCTGCACAACAAACAGCCTTCTGAGAGCTGAGCCCAACCAGAAGAAACTCTGCTTTTGTGGAGCATGAAGTCATGCTCTCAGTCGTGCTCCAGGGCTCCACACACCATGCGTGGGCCAGCAGATACCTGGGCTGGAGAGAGGCTGTGGTTCTGCGCTAAGCCACATGATATGCAAGGGCTGGAACACAGAGAGCAAAGCTGGGGATCCATTAACATGTCTCATGCTCCATGCATGAGACCTTACTGGCCTATAAATTGTGAATATTTATGTCAATATCTATTGTGAAATGCCTAGACTGGGTTTTTTTGTTAGCTTTTACTAGCTTCATCAGTCAGCATGTATAGTTCCTCTTCTTTGTGAGGGATAAGTGGAAATAATTGATTGTCTTCTGCAAAATCTCATTCAGAAGAAGTTCTAGATAAAAATTCTCCGACAAGTAATATATTCATATATTGAATATTTGTTCTGAAACTCACTCATTGAAGGATTTGTGGTAATTCAACTTAAAAAGCATATAATTCTAGGCAGAGCAAATTCAGGAATCTCAGGAAAAGTCTATTAGCTCACCCACATCTGCTTTATTACAGCCTCAGTATATGATGTCTTAAATGGGGAAAAGAGTATTGCAAATACTCTGTTGTTATGTATTTATTGAAGACAAAGATGCCAGACACCTGTGAGCTGCCTGAAAAATCAGTGACTGGTAATATTAGAAAAATTGGAACAGACAAGTTTCCTTTTTTGTTTTTAGTTTGCATTTAAATAATTACCAGAAAACCGACACTGAAAACAGCACTCAGTGCCCCTCACTAAAAACACACTAAGACCCCCGCAGCTCCAAAGCAGTTACTGTAGGTAGCTAGTGACTTCCATAAACACTTACCTGTCCCTTGAAGAATCCTCCTCTCAGGTCTTTCCAGATTTTTTGCATTTTACCATTATATTTCAGCCATTTCTGCCCATGGTGCCATGGCATCTTTGTGTCCTGCCAGCTGCACCTTGCCAGTGCCTGCACAGTTTATCATGTATGTGACAAAACCAAGTCAGAATCTTGTAATGGCTGGGCAGCAGCCTGTGCCAAGAGCTGCACGCTAAGAGAAACTGCAGGGCATTCTGGAATGAAAACCTGCCTCCAGCTACCTCCATCAGAAACCCAGCATTTACCTACCAACAGCATGCTGCTACCATCAAGCCAAAGTATCCGTACAGGGCTACCGTGTGGCCAGCCACACCGCTCCTGGAGTTCTGCCTCATTTGCCACAGAGCTAGTCTCAGGATGCGCTTGCAATTCAGAGATGAGCCACACTGCCTGCAACATCCAAGGCTGTGCATCTGCTCAGCAAGCTTTGGTAAGCTTTGTTTAACCCACACTGCAGTTCAGGTTCCCAGAGAATTATAAAAACTATACTGTCTGCTGCAGACTAAGGAGAGCGATTTGTGTCCCCTGTATGACAATAGCACAGGACAAAAGTGATTGCCATTGTTTTCAGGCCATATAGATATCAAAGGTTAAAAGCTGTAATTTCTGTGCTACCTTGGTATTATTTACAGACAGAAGAAGAATAATATTGGTCCAACTAAATAAATTTGCCCCACTAATGGAAAACTTGCATGGGCTATTTAGAGACAGCAGGCAGCTGAATAGAGCAAAATCATTTTCTATGGCATGTGAGCAGTGTGATCTCCTGGCTCAGCAGTTCCAGCCCCTTTTGGGCTGGTCTCTGCTCTAGCATGTGGTTTATAACCAAGCTTCACCTAAGAGAACTGAATACATGCAATTTTTCCTTTCTTCTTCAAGCTTCCCAGACTTATGCTGCCTCCTTCAGCTGACCATCTTTATTTTAGAGCAATTACTTCCATCCTACAGTTCCAGCCAAGTTTACTGCAATTCGTGTAGCACCAAAGCCATGCTAACGTGCAGTTCTAACATGCAGCTGATTGTGCAAGCACACCTGTCTGCTCTGCATCACACGTTTCAATGTCCTTGCATTACATCAGTGAGGGACTCCTCACTGCTGAGAAGAGTGGTCTTGCTTTTCTGTAACGATAACCTAAACCAAATACTAAGAAAGGCAAAGAATGCAGCAGCATTACATCCAAAAATCAGTGCTAGAGATACGCAAATAAAAACAGTGTTCCAAAAGGCTGGAAATGAGTAGCATCCAAAATGAGTGACACTATAAACTCAGTTTAAAAAGCAGCAGTTTTCAGGAGCATTAGTTTATATCAATTAGATGCATAAATGGCTTTCAAACTCAGCTGAAGTCAAGTCCCCCCAGCAACAAATGGTGTACTTTTAATCCTTGACTGTTTCAACTATTCAGGAAGAGTAGCTACCCACACTGGAACAGGAGAGCACGTATTTGTTTCACAACAATACAGGAGGCTCATGCTGACTAAGAAAATAGTTGTGGAGAACAGAATTCCTACACACAAACTAGGGCTCACCCAATGGCAGCCCTTGCAATTAACTATTAAAGGTGCCACACAGTCAAAGTTGTTGTCACTAGCACTGGGGAAATGCTAAGAATTAACAAAAGTCTCCTTCTTTCTTCCTGTGGTTCCCATCCGAGGAGACGGTAAGCAACACCACAAACAGTTCAAGAAGACAAAGACAGTGTCAGGGCCAGTGTCCCCCTTCTCAGCACGACAGCCCTTACTGGCCACGGCCCTGTGAGCTACTGCTGAGCACATAATGATTTTGCATTGAAACACTAAACCAGCCATGCTCCGGACTGAACAACCACAACTCTAACTCATTCCTTCATTAAATGCTTTGCCATTCCTTGAGAATGAGAGGTTCAATAGAAAATCACATTGTCCTGTATTCCATCAGTAAACAATAACTTATATATATTAAACTGGTTTATAGTAGTCATCTGTTCTTTTCAAAATGTGACAGGACTTTGAATTATTTACTCTATCAGCAACTGCTGTAGTGAATTCTCCAGTTATGCTGTGCATGGCAGGCTTGCGGAAACACCCGTGACAATGAAGTGAGCAGAGAACTCATACATGACGGAATCCACTCAGCAGACTGGTTTTTGAGGACAGTTGGGCCTCAACAAACAATCCTTTCTTCTCAGTCTATAGAGGAGCTGCACTGGGGCCTACTTTGGCCATTAGTCTAAGGAAAGCCTTTGTTGAACATATAGCTGCTTCTCACATCGAAAGAATAAATCACATTCTCATTCGGGGTATGTCTCCACTGCATTCACTGATGTGAATGTTGTTCCACGGCTGAAAAACTGGGTAAACAGCTTGCCCTATGCCGGCTCTCTGCTGCTGTGGCTACATCGCTAGCTGAGCAACCGAATTCAAAGCCAGCTTGGAAGTGCCTGTAAGAGCAGCAGCCCCGGCATAGATCTGTACTGCAGACAGTGTATCCCCCCTTTTCAGGAATATTTCATTCTTCAGGCTGGATTACTGGGATTTGAACCAATTTGGGACCCACTTTACCTGAGGAGGAGGAGGTAGAATCCTATATTTACTATGAGCTTAGTGAAGCAAAACCCAATCTAGGCATGTTTCAGGAATGGTTCCAAGTCTGCAGGTTTTTTTAGGGTTATGCACATATATTTCAATTTCTCAAGCACACATACTAGAAGCACGTCCTGGATAGTGGATGTCTCCCCCCCTCTATGCCCAGTATTTAAAATCCACAGTAATCAATGTTCCTAACTGCTTCGATGTACAGCAATTCAATAGTCAATCATCTTTACAATCACAGACCACTCTCCACTCTTCAATTTGCTTCATCATTTACTATTAACTTACATTTTTGTCCATCTTCATATCCTCGAAGAAAAATGGGAGATCCAGGTTTCGGCAGACCATAGGGACCTCTGCTGACAGCTTCTGTACAGACGGTCATCTTCAGACGCATAGAAGTGCTCTTGCATAATATCTGAACTTCAGTTATTCAAGATTAAGATTTCTATCTGATGGAGTGAATCTGACCATCTGTCATCGCTCCAGCGGAATGGCTCCCACTTCCAGGCAGGACGCTACAGCCTCAACTGAGCTTTTGAGTGACTCCTAACAACAAATATAGCACACATTAGTGTGTGGCACCTACACACAGAATTCTCCATTTTGCCATTTGAACAGGAGTTTCTTTGTTTCTAGTAAAAAATTCACATATGTGTCCCTTTGACTTCACATTTCAGTTAGCACTATTAAGGGACGTGCAACAGAAGACGACTATGGCTGAAGCATAAAGGGAGCTGCAGGTTAAACAGGGAGGCTCTCTGGAAGCACCTATCCCTGCAGTGTTCTCGCCATTTTTCTTCAGTGCTACAACAGCCAAATTCCTGTGTTGTGTTTTAGTTCATGTGTGCATTTGTGTACTCCTCTGCAGATATAAAGTTAAATTATTTTTTTGTAAAAAAAAAGAAAACAACTTCTCTGATGACTTGTACATCACACACCTTCTGCTATACATCTTTTCAGACAGGATAAACGGTAGACACAAAACTATATTTAGTGAAGTAATTTTTACTCCCTCTTTCCACAAAACACACTTCTGCTGCTGGGGAATCACTGCAGAAAAATTTCCAATAACCAGAATTATGATCATCTCAAATTTCTATTTCAAAGTTTTTCTGCCTTATTTTACTGTTTATTAAAATAGAGCTGCCTTGCAAGAAGATTATGTGTAATTATTTGCAAAGAAAATAGCTCCCTGTAAATGCTAATGTTAAATGTCTGTAAGTTTTAAACCTTAGATACACTAACCCTTTAAATTATTGTTCTAATTATTTCTTCCTCTTACTGCAATTAGTGCAATATTTTATATATGCAGTTCCTGCCTATTTGCATAAGAAGTTCCAACTAAATATTTTTGCCATCCACTTCTTTTAGTTCATGCTCCTTTGTTCTCACATCTCAGAAGAATTCAATGAACCTGGTAGCATTTATCCTGCTATTCTCTTCAGAATTATCTCTGACTCAGTGAGATGACTTCTTCATTTTGTGTCTTCTACAGACCTGCTTTCTCTAACTTTAACAAATAACTGAGGTCTCTCTGCCCTTGTATCATACTACAGTTGGTTTTGAACCTTGTCTGTGTCATAATTTTTTTTTAAAAATAACTAAAATCAGAGACTGGTCTTTTGAGCATTACCATAACACTGTCATCTCTCACCAATACCAGACTACGTGAAGCCTCTGTATTTGCATTTCACAGTCTGCCGTGATTCTTTGTTGTTTGTTCTTTTTTGTTGTTAAAAACTCTTCAGCTTTACCGCTGTCCATTGGTTTGTGCCATCTTTGACAGCATATTTTATACATTCTTTATTTGATTGCGAGCTCGTGGTCTTTTCTATTCTCCAAAGTACTGTTCATTGTGTCTTCTCAGATTTTTATGTCAGCTTCTGAAAATTACCCCTACCTCCATCCAAAAATGTCATTGCATATCTTTGTATTTTCTCCTTTGAGGGAGGATTTACATATACCTAGTGTTTGGAACTGTATGGGATGATGATGCATAGCATACATATTACTTAAGAGTGTATACAAACCAAAATTGCCTGTACTGAAGCCTATATGTCTAATTTTTCTTACTGTATTTATAATACAAGAATTTCGGCTAGATTATATATGCTATGATGAACACAAGCACTAGCAAAGCACTGGGAGACCTTGCTTTGGCTGATTCTTTCTCCTCTTTGACTGCTCTACTTGTTAAATTTACCATTAAATACCCTACTCAAATAGAATGAGGATGTGGCCTCTCATCACTGGTCATCCACACCAGCCTCCACTTGGTCCCGTTCTGGTGCCCTTCTCTCTACAGTGAACTAGAAAAAAAAGCACATAGTACCCAAGTATAATGGAAACTGCTATGTGCAAAACCATTCTCTTGTAACCACAGACTATCCAAACATCTGTCACGAATTAAAATCTGCCAAGAATTAAAAGTCTTTGACTATACTTCAAGTCATCAGGCATCTCCAGCCAACCACTATTTCCCATGATGTGTTCAGCATCTTCATGTCTCCTCCTGTGTGTTTTAACTGCTCACAGAAATCAGTAGATTTTTTTAAGTCCTGGATTTTGTCCATAATCAGAGTCTATATTAACTCCTTCTTCTGTTTCTGTGTCTCTTATTTGTATTATCCTTATCTTCATCGAGAAAACTGAGTCAAAACGTTTAACATCTGAAAAATTCATTTCTCTCAACCAAAGGTAGGTTACCTTTGCAATGTCTCACTCTACTGCTTTCTCCAGCCATCCCATTTCTTTTGTAGTCCGAAAATCTCTTATTTATGTTAGCCCTTTGCACAAACTTCTTTTATTTTGTTCCTTTTGCTTACAATCGTCCCTTTGTTCTGTAATCTTTCAATATTCCCCATCAGCTTTATCTTACAGATGATTGATATATGCATTGCAGTAGTCTCAACTGCTATTTTATTTATCCCAAGTATACATCCATGCTGGATGGCAAGAATAATTCTGTAGCCACAAAACTTTAGCTTTGAAAATCTCCTATTTTATTTTCCATCCATACCTTTCCATGATCCTCATGCTTTTTAGAGTTTTTCTTTCTTCATGCACTTTTTAATTATAAACCTCAGTTGTAACACCTCATATCAAGATATTCTCCCATTCTTACATCTCCATTCATGCTATATTTATTATGCACATCTATGACAAGGATTGTTCCCTTTTAAGTCCAACCTTTTAAGTTGTGTAAAGAAGCAACACTATAATGTTCAGTCAGTGATTTGGGCTACAGATCCAGACTGAATTGAAGCTAGACAGAGGGGCAATTCAGGTATGTTGTGTGTTTAAAGGTCTCTGTATGAAAGAAAAAGAAATCTATAATGTTACCCTCAGGATTTCAGGCAATGATATTCCAAGTCTGAAAGAGAGGGAATAAAGAAACTGAAAAAGGATACACAACACTGACCAATCAATTGAAAAGTACAGTAAATGGAAAACAGAAACCTCCCTGGATTTGCCTTGTGGGCTGATAGCAGCGGCTTTGTATAAAAAGAGAGCACACTTCTGATCCACTTGCTACTTGAGACATATAAATTAGTTTTTCTGAGGGCATAACCCACTGTAACAAATTCTAAGGTGCTGTGGAAAAATTCCACCACTCCTCAAGATGAAGACAAAATGATGCCCTGTCTTCCATGTCTCCTTGCTCACGCAAAGCCCATCTGTGGGAAACTCAGAAGCTGCTGAAACATACCAGCCTTTATTGCAAAACTGAACCACGCAGAGGATGAGTGCAACCTTTATGAAGACTCAGGAGAGTCTTACTTTTTGGTTAGGCCTAACAGTAGACAAGTTACAAAGGCTCCTGTGCTTTGTGCTATTATCTGTGGGAAAGAAACCTGCCTACAGGCTTTGAATGGCTCCTTCCCAATGCACAGTGCCTCACCACTGCCACTCATGTTACTGACACAAAGTCCATCTTATTACTTCTGGAATTTAAATAGATCTTGAAGACCAAAATTAGTGAAAACTCTATGTGAGAGAAAGAGAGACTATGTGGGGCAGGATTCCTCAAGTACTTATTAGATGCCTGGAAAATTGCAGAAGTCCCAAAAGGATCAAAGTGTGGCACACAGTCTCAGACCATAGCAAGGGCAAGAGAGAACCTCTCCAAGGATCCATTGTTTTAGAGCCAGTTGGTTATGCAGGGACCATTCTCTGACAGCATTTTAAATACACATAACACCATTCATTTCTCCTGTCCTGCTTCTAATTTTCTCTCAGCTCCAGGATTATTATAGTGGCATCTCTCCTAACATATTGGGCTTTATAATGATGTTAGCAGAAGAAAAAAGAATGACATGCTAGAACAACAAAAAAAAATAATCGTGAAATCGAGCCTATCAGTTGGGCCTCCCATCTCCTTCAAAAACTTTATTTGGAAACATGGCACAGAACAAAAGAAGTCTGCACAGACAACCTGGACCACTCCGCACTCATGGGCAGTGCTCTCCGACCAGACCGAAAGGCACGTTTAACCTCACCATGACTACTTCTCTAAAATACTAATTGTGATTATTCATCAGTAAGATTCCTTGCACAAGAAAGATCATAGAAGGCTTCACAAGCTCAGTCCTAAAAGACAGTAAGTGAAATAGTCTCCTCTATAACACTTTTCTCCAACAAGTTGCACATATTTTGCAAACCCACAACTCAGCTTTTTAGTACAGGGACACTTCAGGCCATAAAAGTAAACAGGCAAATATTAAGTGAGGCGACTCAAACATTTACGCAAGCAAAGCCACTCTCATTTTGTCAGAAAACAAATAAAGTTCAAAGTTGGCAGAGTTTTATAAGCCATCACACTTCACTTTGTTTTTCCACTTCTTTTTCATGGCCCGAACTTGAAAGGCAAAGTAACCTTGGTGACTGCTGAGGTTGCACACAACTGCTCAGGATTGTCCCACAGTTCTCAGGACGTCGTTAGACCAGGACATACAGAGGCTGACTCCTCAGCAGGTACTGGGGGCAACAGGAAGCAACATATCAAAAGCACGTGTTGGGCATGTGACTGGGATAAAGAAAAGATCAAACAGAAACCCGGTCTTTCTTTTCATTCTTGTAGAACACGCACAAAAGATACTCTCCGTTTCTTAAATAAGTCCAACATATACAAAAAAGTAAAAAATGTTAAATATAAGAATATAAAAAAGAGAGCCTGAGGTGACTTTGTTTACATTACAGGTACTGAAAATTCCTACCTTGATCATGTCATTTTTTCGCAACTTAGGTCAATTGCTACCAGGTTTCTCAGAAGCTGGAAAGAAACAATGGAAAGGTAAATTCTAACAGACTAGATAAACATCTTCCTTCGAAACAACACTAGAATTGTACAGAGACCATACAAAATCTACTTAATTTTAATGACAGAGTTATGTCAGAGCAAATCAGGTTTTTCTGAAATGCTTAGCTTAGCTATTGCAGCTTGTGACTCTTGCTCTTTTTGTGTACGACTTCAGTGACAGAACATGATAGGGAAGCCACTGCATGGAGACTAGAAGCAGATAGCTCTACTCCAAAACGTGGCAGGTAAAGGTTGTGCAAATGTTTAGTGGATAGTGCCTTAATTCACTACAGAATGGGATTCGTACACTTACACAGTGAAAAGCTCGGATTAGGCACACAACATAATTTCCATTATGTTAATGTGGCTTTAAAATATATTGCACGGAGTGCTGCAACAATCAAATTATCAATTATAATGTCTACTCAGAGTAGAAAAGTGTTGCAAACAGAGGGCTGATTACTGCTTCAGTACTTCCAATCTGCATACTCATTGTTTAGTACAGGGAAAACAAATTATCTTGTGTTGGCCCTAGTTCAAATTTAATTAAATGAGTGCAAAGCAATTATAATAAAGTACAATAGTATAGTAATGAAAGGAAAATAACTCATTAACCTATTAATCTTTATTTATGTTCCTCTCAAATAAGTGTGTAATTTCTTTATCACTGCATCCCATAAGAAATAGCAGGCTCTCACTGCTCATGGCCTGCTTCAGCGGTACTTATTTTGCTGAAGATCATTGTGTGACTTCACTGTTACTATTTATACAGATTTTATTTAATGTGTCTGATTTTTCTCCTCTCCCTTACACAGTATATTTTAAAACCCTTTCCCACATATCTGTGATGTAGATTATAAACCTGTTCTCACCCCCCTTTTCTTTTAACACTTGTCAGTTCTGAAAGGTAAACCTCTCTCGGAGCATTGGTATGCTTCTGTCATTGCGTAAGCGAGGGAGCGCTCCCAGAACATCTGCTATAAAAGACAGTCTTACATTAAGACATAAGATGAAAGCATATTATTTTTAAGAGGACCTGACACAGCTATTGCTTTACAATCTTTATGGGTATAACACATAACCCATATTTTCAAAAGACCTTTTTGTGGTTCTCCATTCCAAGTTTTATCTAGGTTGCAGGGTTGTTTTGTTAATGTGACAAATCTCAAGTGTAAGGAAAAACAATATCGTTAAACGATTGGTCAAATATTGTACTGTGGTGTATTTTAATGGTGCTTGCTGTGTGCTAGCTATCAGTATTACCTTATCTCTCCAGAACTGGTTTTGTTTTCATTGACATCTTACATTCTAGTGTGTACATTTAATGTCACACACCAGTGCTTAGCTCATTGCAGCCAGTCAGCGTTGACTCTGTCCTCTCACTAAGCCGAGCCACTCACAAAAAAAACCCCAACCAAATAAAAAACCCCAAACCATCACCAAAACTAAGCTGTGAGGAAGCAGCAAGATTCTGAGCAAAAATATGTTTCAAAATTTTTTACTAAATAGTACTTTCTCTTTTCTAGGCTAAGGAAACTAATTAACATTACCATTAATTTTTGTTCTACTAAATAAAATGAAGTAGAGGCAGTACTGTACCATAAGCAGTGACCAAATATTATCCTGGACAACAGGCAAAATTGGTAACTGCTATATAAGCCACAAGGAAACTAATTTAGAACTACAGTTTTAAAATACAGTCTCCACTCCCGTTCGCACAAGTGTAATTACTGGCACTTACAGGAGACCAGAGGTACCTGTGTAAAACATATTATTAACAGAAATATAATTCTGAATACGCATAAAGGATGAATGAAGGCTTCTTTTGAGAAGTGGGGAAAAAAACCTTCACAAAAGGTGATGTCCCTACGCTTTTTCCTTTCCATGCACGGACGCTGTACAGGCAGGGTCCAATCTTACTGCCTTGTAAGATTCGAGCAGAATAGCTTCCAAAAAGTTATTAACAGATTCTCCGAGAGGATTGTAGAGGTGCAAATTTACAGCTCAGATGGCTGAGAAACATACAAGCTCACCATATCTTTCCTCTTCACACATAGCAAAAAACTTCTGCCTTGTAGAGTGTATTTCTGGTTTCACAATCTGCTGCTGAGAACTCTGTTAGCAAGAAATGGAACTCTTTAATCTTAATGACACTTAATGAGTCACTCTATTCTTTGCACATTTTTAACACTCAGTTCTTTATTTCACACTTATTGCTCAATTCTTGCTTTTATATTATTGCAGCACTAGTACTGCACTAATACAACTATGCGGAGACCTGTGTGTGTCTCTTCTGTGTGGTGTGGGACGAGCGCCACTGCTCCCCGTGACATCGCTGCTGACCCATGGGAAGGAGCGAGCATGAAGCCATCGCCAATAGGTGGCACGTTCGCATTTTGCAGAGTTGAGCACCATAATTCTTTTGGTTTGTTTTCATTTGTTTGTTTGCTTTGACAATGATTCATGTTTTAATTACAGTATTTCAATAATTAGTGAAGTAACTAAATCATTAAAAGAGGAAGAAAGACAAAAAATAAACTTTGCTATGTACAATCACCAGATCTCACATGAATTGTCATCTTTTTTAGTCCAGAGTTAAATACTTGTCATCAAGCTAAATGAATGTTTATTCTCTGTGTAGAGCAACCACTAGAGGGGAGGTTTGACACTCGTGTTGCAAGTTCACAAATATATGCTAGACTGCAAGGACATGCAGAAGATCAGAAATCCACAGCAATTAAAAGAGACCATCATGCCAAATCCACAAATTCTCACCATCTTTCCAGATTACTGAGTGAGATGATTTCTATCTGACTTAATAAACGTGTAAATTCTGCTGCCAGTTGAGCTGACTTTGTCCAGCTTCCTAATACATAATATTAAGAAACGAAACTGCAGTGAGCTGAAGAGCACATGGAGCATGCTCAGTAATGAAGACAAATATAAGAATAGAATTGTCTGAGATGAGACTAGACTTCACAGTCACTGGACTTTGCAAGCCCTGGGACAGTTACATAGGGAAAGACTCTTTCTTCTGCTTGGCTTAATATGGTATTTGGTGAAATACACAACTTGAAAATATACAACAACGTCTGCCAATGTCTGCTGTCTGCATCTAAAGTGTACACCTAATTGCTCTTGATGTTTCCTCCTGTGTGTATCTTGGTTTTGTTTAAAGTGAAGTCCTGCTGTACTGTGCACCACAGGGAGTAACAAGGTCAGATTTTCAAAAAACGTCAGTCTTCCTGTGCAATGGGTATAAAGCACGTCATAGGTGAAATTTTCCTTTAATGCAAACAGACACAGTTTCACTCCAGTAAACTTATACCTGAAAAAGATTTGGCCATATCCGTATAAATCAAACACACCCACCAGAACATCAGACATGTTGCAGAATGCTGGGCTGTGGTAGCAAGTAGGCCACAACTCCTCAAGTGCTTGGACACAGGGATGTGCAACCAATGCTGATGGCCTCTCCAGTTTTGATCCTTTGTGCACCTAACTCTTTAGCCAGAAGGAATACCTAAAGCCTAACTGATTTATCCTATTAATCATATGCAATCCCATCATAACACAAGATCTTATATCACAACATCATATGGAAACCCTTTAGTAATTAAAAACAACAACACGGAGCCTGCAACTTCCTTAAAACTGTAGTTTGTATGACTGAATATTTTCAGGCGCAAGCATGTATCTGTCACGAGCAGAATATATATGTGTACATGCATATATACATACACAGAGACACATCATTTTTTCATAACTGGGTCTCAGATAGATGTACTTCTACTGATCTTCAGAATAACGGAAGAGTGCAGATTCAAAATAATAAAAAAGATAATTTATCTTCTAGAAGAAAGAAGTGAATACGCTGCACATGGCTTGTCACAAAGAATGTATGTAATCCATGCTCTTATTTATAGCATCAAAATGGCTTTGACAGTGGTAAGGAGAGTAAAAAGTCAACAAACATGAGACAAAGACTAGAAAGAAAACTGTACTCAACTCAAACAGTATTTAAAGGGACATTGATCATGTAAGAATATATAAAGTGTATATTTAAAAGTTAAAGTTGTCGCCTATCATAACAAAACTCCTGTTGTGTGCCATAACATACTACTCACCTAATTTACTCTAACACCCAGCAGTGTAAATCAGGACTTATTCCACTGACAACAATGGAATTTTTCTGGCATACAATTGATGCAAGTGGAGAATTTAACCCTATATCTGAAAACCTCCAGTTAAAGAAATAATTAGCGTACACAGGTGTTGTTTTTCCCTAGTAATTGATGTGCAAGTCTAACCAGTTCTAAAGGCTGGCCATTTGTTTGACAGAAAATATTTTCCTCAGTAATGAGCACAATTTCATATGGATAGATTTGTTTTTTTCTCCACAAAATAGAATGGCAATCTATATTTCAGCATTCAATCTTTCTCATGCCAAAACCACAAACAATCCATAAAGATCTTCTGCAACTCCACAGAGTTTATGCAGGATACTGCAAGTAGCCCTACTGCAAGGCACCACCTTGGGCACTGGAACATAGTAATTCCTGTAGATTTGGAAATGTGCTGAGAATAGCAAACGCTTGGAGACTACTGCCCTCAGTGTTCATACTGGAAAGCTTCCAGGAACACAGATGCAGTTCAAGCCAGGCACCAGAAACCGAAAGGCAAAATGACAAAAGGCATTTCTTGATGTTTACAACTGAATAATGACAATATTTTGCACACCATCTCTTCCTCCACTGGCGTGGTGCAGTTTAGGACAGTGGGAGCAGGGACACAATGCCTGGTGATGGCACCAACCTTACAGATGTGATCATGCTTTGGCCTGCAGCTCTTGCAGCAATCAGTACTTTTGTCCATCATAAGAATTAGGCTTCGTATATCAATTCCCAGCATCAAAATTAAGAATGTCTACTCTAAAATGAGATTTCAAGATCGCAGCGTATTAACCGATAATGAAATGACTATGAGTCTACAATGTAACACTGTGTCCATCCCAGTCTCCCCCCCCAAAGGCTTTAAAATGATCCTAAAATATTTCATGAAAATAGAGTACCATGTCAATGCATCCATACACGTGCAGAAAACCTGCATCTGGAATACTCTACATATCAAAAAGGGCCATACACATGATAATAGGATGAACATGGACATCAAGAACTAATCTTAGAAGGACTGCTTAAGAATTTGCCAGCCTTAGAAAACAAGTAACTCTAGCAAAATCCCCTGAAAGTCACTATTTACAAAGTGTGATTCATCTGTTTAATGGTGACAGAGAATTCAGTATGTAGTCCAGATGGTTGCACAGATAACAAATCTAGCCTGGCTTTTTGATGCTCTGGACAGGCTGTCTAACTGGCTCACACTAAGACAGACAGACAATGATTTTTTCTTCTTTAAAGAGTTTTGCTGTTAATACACATTTTGGAATAAAAAAATACAGCTATGCCTAGCCCTCACTAATCTACAGAACAAGTACAGGAGAGAGCTGAAAACATAGACAGACTTTTAATTTAAGCTTTCAAGTTCAGATGTTTCTGTTGTCCCCTTAGGAAAGAAAAGGGCAAGGACTGAGCTCGAAGACCTATTCAATAATAGATCTTGAGCTCTAAGCTAGAACAGGACAATTCTGGGCCAGCACAGTGACTCCTCAACAGCTGGTATACGTACTTTGTACTACTACAAGCTTTTGGCAAAGAAGTTCAACTGACTCTGGATTCTATTCCCAGTGCTGCCTTTCCCCAACTTTTAACCCAGGGCAATTTACCTAACTTCTGTCTGTTCCTGGTTAGCCATCTGGTAAATAGATAATATAATTGCATCCTTTATAGGCTCATTGTGGAGCTTAATTACTGAACGTCTTTAAGATATGTCAGGGTTCTTGGTGAGGAGCTGTGCAATCCATTAATAAATAATAAAGGGGGGGAGCACTTAGAGAAGGGGGAGCATCAAGTTGAACTGTTGCATAGGAGAAACGTTAGCCAGACTGAGGCAGGAGAAATATAGGAAACCGGTTAGTTGACATGATGTGAAAAGGAAGGGAGCAAAATCACTAAACTAATTGCACTAGAAAACGTAGAGAAGGACAATAGGCTAAGTTGAAGTGACAAAAAAGTAAACTTCAACAAATGGGAAAGGACAGACCTGGCAAAACAGAGTCAGTTATGTGTCACTGGAGAGGTGTCGAGATTGGGCTGAGCCAGGAAGCTTAAACTGACTGGAAGGAGAACTTAGCCATGCTTTATAATTCGTGTTTCATTCTGTTCCAGTTTACTCATTTCTTTACAGTGTAGCTTACACAAATTGCTCTAATGGATGGCACTGCCACAGGGCATATGCCCTCTTCTATCTCATCTGAAGTGGGTGGTACCTCAGGGAGTTGACAGCTTCTCCTCAACGTGTGGCATTTCTGGGACAGACATCTGCACAGGCATCCCTGTAACAGCCTAAGGGAAGCAGCATTGACTCCCTTCACCAGCCTGATCATCTGCAAAATTACATCATACGAACTACTTTCACTTCTTAAGCATAATTGCCGTGATCCATTGATTGGTGTCTGACACTTGGCTTTTCTGTTTTCATTTCCCAGATGTTTCTGGTTTTGTCATCACTCTCAACTCCATTTTATCAGAGATGTGACAATATATATTGAAAGGACATGGCCAACTGCAGAGAAAGAACCGAATCAGATAAGTGTAGTAGAAAATCATAGTGTTTAAATAGAGTTATCACAAATTTAATAGTTAGCAAATGAAACATCGTTAGCTTACTGCTTACTCAGCTCTCATCAGAAAAGTTGCTTTCTATACTGGATTTCTTCATTGAAACAACCATGCACTTTAGATAGCATGGCAGCAAACAAAACCTTGTCCCTTAATTTTCTAAAGTGCCCTAATTTTTGCAGAATAATTAATACTTATTTAAAGAGTGTTTTTTTTCTGCAAAGTCTTTGTTTGAATTGGAAATCTTTGGACAAAGTTAGATCTACAAGGCCACTAACTTTATCTTCTCCTTGTTTCACATAGTTTTAAGTTATTGACTCTTCCCACTATGAATATAGTGAGTACCCATTGGAGCCACAATTGGATTCAGTTCTCCAGCCCCAATTTACATTTAGTGTTATAAAAAAAATGCACCAAAGTGAACAAGATGAGTGAGTCTGCACAGTAGGAACTCAGAAACAAAGATTTTTTTTTTTTTTTCAACATTTTGCTGTATTTAAACCAAAGCAGGGACCTAGATCTCTGATTTATTTTTTATAAATTACGGTGCTTCCGAATTTTACAGAAGTAGTATTATGTTGCCAGGCTACTTTTTATGTCAAGAAAATTGAGAGACTGGAAGACAACCAAAGTCCACAGAAACTATCCTCATACTAACATTTTACTGTGGCATTCCTCCTGTACCAAAAAAGGCGAGTTTAACTAGGGGGGGGGCGGAGGGGCGTGTGGACTAAAGATCTTTTCTGTGGTTTTCAAGAAGATTTTAACCACACTGAGAAATGTTCCTTCTAAAAAACATGAACATTCATTAGGTATACCATAAAGAAAAATACCACCCAGCAAGGAGGAGAAAAGATGGTAGAAGGACAACCTCTTGTTTATTTGCCATATTGCTGAGTCCATGGCACGCACCCTGAGATATACTGAGCAGTTAAATGATTTTGTTCCACGCAGTAAATTTTGAAAAATCATTTGGCCTCGTCACTTGGTACTGAACACTGAGTCTTGCTCAAACTCGCTCTTAAAAGTACGAGTGACTCAGAAGGATTCCATGCCTTTTAGTTCTAAAATATTAAATACGAACATTGAGCTTACCTTCTGTCAGCCCACTGCTCATTTGCCTGCTATTGACAATGAAGGTGCGTCACTTCCAATAAAACTTCACTCAAGCTTTCATGTTTTTCTTGGAAAAGAAAGCAAGTGAATCCCTGATCTGTAAAAGATAAATATTATTTTGTTCTAGTTTGTCTGACCAGTTTATCAATGACAGTCATTCATCTGCTGTGGAGAAGTGAACAGTGCACCATGAATTTGCTAACATTGCATTTGCTGGTACATTTTTCTTTGATCCTAAGTGAGGCATAATAAACCTTGATCTTTTTCATACACTGTTTTTTGTTGGGAAAGTATGATTCATTGGCTATTTGCTTGTACATATTGTTCCTCTACAGAATCACATTCTACAGTCACAACAAATTTATTCCTTGGATTCAGCAAAATCTGCTATTTATTACTGCTAAAAAATAATAGTATAACAGAGAAAATTTTAGGCCTGGCTTTTCAACGCTTGTGTCTGCTGAGTGATGCATCAGAGAAAGAGGGTCTATTATCACCACAAGAACACACGAAAATTCTCTTTGGATTCCAGCAAATATCTTCCTTTTCAACGGCTTATTCGAGATATATAAATGTGATGAAATTCTGTGTTCTCAGTGAAAGCATTTTCATTTTCATTTGGCAAATAACAATCTGTAACCCCCAATGACATTCGAAAGAGTATTTGTCTTTGCAGTGCTCCATGGAAGTTGTCTGAACACATCTACCAAAACTTTTCAGCCTCAAAGCTACACTGGCAATCATTTACACACACACAATTGGTCATTTAGGGGCTGGAAAAGTATCCTTAGACCTTTAACTGCCTATGCAATGGTATTTTCCTAACAGTACACGTTTCAGTAAGTCTGCTTCACAAACAGTGTACTACCCAGCTGCATTTTTCCTATCACATACCAATGACTCACCTTCTCCTCTTGTGCTTCTTCCAGAAGAACAAATAAGGCAAGGAGAGCACCAGTCAGTTCATATCTTTCATCCAAAGCAGATGAAAAACTAGTAACTGTATCACAGGTTGCTTTCTTTTCACATAACTGTTTCTTTACATAATATTTATTAGCTTTCCCCTGTGATTTGGGTAAGCTTCTTCACTTTTTTTTTAAGAAAGAGAAGACAGGAGAAAGAGGAGAGGGTCCAAACTAACACCAATAAGCTCTGCATGGGTGTAATCTGATTCAAAGCACAGGTTTCAGCTTGTGCGTACTGCTGTATCTCACCTGAAGTTAATGGATTCACAATAACAGACACATTACGAACCCAACCCAGTACGCCATCTGTACACAGATGAAATAACATTAAATAATATCACAACAGAAAATAGCAGTAATGTTCCTTGTTAAATATATTTTGCCTGTATATAAGAAAGCCAGTATGAAGATTACTTTGACTCCACTGCTTTTTCCAGCACTGAGAAGCATGTAAAAAAGATTTTAAAATAGCATGAGATAGGTATCTCTCACTCCGACATGGAGATTCCTTTAAAAAATAAGTGATAGGAAACATTCCTGTATGAGTAAATATAACTTTTGTCTTATATATAGTATTATATTTCCCATTTTTTCATCTTGATTAGTAGAAAATTATAATCTATTACAGAAACATAATTTATTATAAGGAAGTAACATGAGTAAGTACATGAGATGCTGAGTAACGCAATGTATAATTACTGGATATGATACAAATTAATACACTTTCCCATGTGTTTCACATAGGAAACACTTTTTCAACAATTTCTTGCCCTCCAGTTGTATTTTGTCTATTCCTTCGAGAAAATTTGTCTTCTAATGTATACATTCTCTAGAGAGAGACGGCAACTGTATTTATAAGTCCACAGACAGTGATGTTCACTGATAGACTATACTCTTAATTGATTTGAGTCACAAAAAAGATTTGGCACAGCTTAACTCACACGGTAGGTACATTGCAAAGCAACTTGCGCTTATTAAAACACTGAAACATAATGATCATTTAAACAGTAACAAAGGCTCATACCCTTGAGCTTTGTTTACTCAGTTAATATTAAAATTCTTTCATGGATTCACCATAAGATATTTCAGTTTTTCCTTTTTATATCAAAAACCGGTGAACTCTTTTTCCCCCTAACGTAATTTTCCATCGTCAGAGCAGCAGCAAGAGCAAGACAGAAAATCATCTTCAGAAACTGAATTCATCATCTGACTTAACATTTCCAAATTATTATGAATATTGTCATTTAGCTTCCATTTTATGGCAGCGCCAAGGAAATCAAACTCTGAGTCAGAACTCCCTTTCACAATGACAAGTACAAACAACAGCAAAGCAACCCTTGCTCCAAAGCCATCACATATAATCAAGTTATTAAAATTAGTAATGCCGATCATTGCGGTCAGTCTGCAAGACTGCTTTTAAATTAACCAGCAGATGCTGCATCAAGCACTACGCAGTCATAAATTGGTATACAACCTGCTCACAGACAGAAGACCAACGCTCCTGATGCACAGCTACGGGACTATGACTTCACCAAACTACAGCACTTTAGAAAAGCAAGTTCACAAGATGCTTTGGTATGGGCCGATCTCCTCTTCTGTCAGAGCAAAGGCGAAACATAAATGTCCTCTTGCAAGAGCACACAGCTACAACAGTCTTTAATTTTAAGGTACACAAACCTGAGCTATCTTACCTTGTTACCAAGTTCTTAGAAAGGGCTGCATCTATTTGAGCTATTAATTGGAGCATATCTATTGCCTAAATTCCAGCGCGTTTCCAAAGTTTCACCTTAATAACATTATCATCTAACTTTACTGCAAAAAATGAAACAAAGGGATATTTATATTCCTAAAATAAATCTTACTACCTGAGTTTCAGAATTATGTGCATGCAATTTGTACACAGAGAAATTGATGGACTTTTTTTTCAGTCATCTAATTTGCACAGCCAAACACACTATGTGAACTAGGAAGACTCTGTAATAATTATGTATAAGCGTAAATTCTACTCTTGCTTGTGCAGTTCTAAGGCTTTGACTCATAGTTTCAACATTTTTTTGTGTGTAAAGATTTATGCTAATTTCTCACCACCAATAAATAATATTTCCTTAAACAACATGTTTCCTTAATTTACTAGGCTTTTCACGTATAAAGGTTTAGACATTCTCACTTCAGTAACTACACGGTACACACCATGGGTTAATAGAACCTAGCATCTATGTTAGTGAAAGTACACTATAACACATTCAGCATCCATCAGTTTTGAAAGTGCTAACATACAAATGGTTTGCTATAGATTTAAAAGTTCAACTAGACTGAGAACCTTTTTGAAACTTAAAGGGAAATGTGGCCATAAAATTGAGGAAGCTGTATGGCAGAAGGCTGTACTGATATCTGTACTTGCATCCTTATCAAGGACAGGTCAAATAATGCTTTCTTGGAATTACACAGTGATGAGCTCACATAAATAAACCAGATCATGTAATTCATAATCCTAAACGGTAACAATTAATTTTCAGAATCTGTCTCCTGTGAAAGAAAGCACTGGTGTTTCAAAGTCATGATTATTATACCTCTGATTTACTCATACCACAGCCTGTATTGGCCTACTTCTGAACAGATCTGGAAAGCTAAGTAACTAGGCCTATAAAACTATACTCCATGGATTTCATATGAGTCTAAATGTAAACAACAGAACTTACAACTAATTTTCTTTCAGATAAAGCTGACTTAAGCAATTGAGATAACTGAATCCTACAATACTCTGGATGAAACATACTAAAACTGTGAATTAATAAGTTAGCTGATATTGAGCTCCAGATGTTTCTTATTCTGGCAATGTTCCTTAAGTGATGATAAGCAGATTTACATATGCAACTAATATGTTTATTTAAAGAAAATTTCCAAATCCAGACTAACATCCAGATTTCTTATTTGGCTTCAGATCAAAAGACATACTATCAATAGGGACGGCATCCGGCAAAACCTTTTCAACATCTGCTTAGAACTAAACAACAGATATTTGATTTTCTGCAAATTTAATTTCAGGCAAAATTTTACTTCAACCACTATTTTTTCTATCCTCAAGACAGCCTGACCTAGTCATTTTGCATATTCAAATCTCAGAATACAGATTGTACACTGGCAGAGACAGCAGTTGCTAAGGAGAAACTCTGTTAGTTTGTAGTTCGCATTTAAAAAGCTATGAGCAATTTTACTTTGAGAGAGAACAAAAGCTTTTTGGAAGCAAAGCCCTCCCCTCACCAATGATATCAGTGATTTAAAGAAGCAGGTTCAGAAATGTTTTATGTGTTCCTCGTAATCAAAAGAAACTTAAGTTTTTAATAACAAAAATTGAAGCTTTACTGTTTTCATATTGCTGAAGAATAGAAAAAGAAGTTAATATTACTGAGTCATATTCTTTGAAACTCTTTCGTATGAGAAGTGCTTATTTTTACATTTAAGGCAAACTAAGAAAAGACCAACTCAGAGCAAAAACTTAGAAGAAAAGACTTGGAGAAATGGATACCGTTCCATATTTCTTCCCAAGTTACAGAAAGGAAAACACAAATACACTGTTCACCAGGAGGGAAAGTGCATATTCCAGGACTGAGCAACAAACACTGACCAGGAAATACAAAAGATGGACTTCATTTTCAAAATTAACTATTGTAGAAGAGAAATGAAGAAAAAAGTTTCCAAATAAGTTGAGCACTCACATAAACTTCTATTGAAAGCCAAGATAACGATTATATAAACATAAAAGAGGCAAATGTTAAGCAATGCATTATACCAGGAGATATACAGACTGTCTGAGGAACGAAGCCAAGGATGAGGAGAGATAAGAGAAAAAACTACCCGGTGTTTCTTGTGGTTCCTTGGTGTAAAAGAGAGAACAGGAAATATGCCTACCAAGAATTTGGGAGAGAAGAAAATCTGCTGGATCCAGACAACCCTGTAACATGATTGGTCTCTAGTACCTCACACCCACAGCTTTCAACCTACTTTGCAAAGCACGTACGTACCGGAAAACTGCAAATCCAAATCACCCTGCAGGGCCATGGCAGAATCAGAAATACGACATGAGAAACAGGAATGCTGTACCTGCTGAACACACTTATTTTCTTACATTAAAAAGAGAGAATATACTTCTACACTTCATTTGTTGTGGAAAAAAAGGCTGAAAAATACGACAGGAATGCTCCCTGCATTGCACTCGGAAATCAAAAGGAAATAAAAGGAAGCCAACATTTATTACTTCATTAAGAACGTGTACTTTTTTTTTTTCAAACTGGCATCAAGGCTTTGGAATATCTGGGCTTAACAACACTGCTATCTGACGGAGGCAGACTTTCCCATTGATTTGTCTTCATAGCTAAGTGAGAACAATCAGAAAAATATATTGCATTAGTTTGTTATTGAAAACAGTGACAATCTAAGGGTTTGGAGCTGGAATTCTCTACCATGCAAGTTAGCTTACCCCAAGTGATGACAATCAAACATGTATGCATGAAGGTGAAACATTTCACAGCTTTCATACCTACATTGTAAATAAGCTTAAAATGGTGAGATTTTTAATAGCTAATGATTATTAGGGTGTTCTTTTCATATGTTAGCATTGGTCTCTGCAGTTCACACTTCCCAGGTTTTCCCAACATCCACAATGTCCATTTAGGAAGATATACTCCTTTTCAAATGAGCTGAGATTGCAATTCAATGATTTGTCTCCAAGACGGGATGCTTTACAGCAGACAGCAAAATACATCCACGCTGCTTTTAGAGGCAAAAAGGCTTCTCTTGCATCCAGAAAGGCTACGCCCTGCTCACTGCTGTTCGAACCAAGGAAAGTGTCCGGAAAGAGCTCATGGACAAGGGAGAAAAAAAGGAGCAGCGGCAGCCAGGTGACAGGGTGAGTGCTGGGGAGCGCACCAGCTGCCCAGGTCATTTTTTACAGCTCGAACTACGTTAGGAAGCACGGATACAATACTAGGCAATACATTACCCCCTTTGGCTTCAGCTAGCCCCTAATATAACAATGATGTCTCACAACATCTCTTCCTCTGTATACTTTCCTAATTCTTCTTCCATTTTCTACACATCTTTTGGCATTGTCAGAATTTTCTACTCAATTTAATCTTTTTTCATTATATTCCACACTAAAAGAAATTTATCCCTAATTCTTTCGTATTGACCTTTTTCCAGCAGTGATTCACATCCCCAATTATCTGCATTTGCCACAAACACAAAGTGTCTTGTAATATCAATGCTTTCTGTTCCTTCAGGATTTTAAATACACCCATAGACTCACCTTTTATTTTCTTTTTTCATGGATTTAGTTTTCCTGATTTCCCTTTTTGTAATTAAGTTCCTCAAATCCCTGAACCATTCCAGACTGCTCTTTTTAGGTCCTTTTCTAGCTCTGTAATATCTTGTAGACATCATAACAAGAATGGACCATGAAACAGATTTTCATTTAAAAATTCATTTTGCCACAGAGTCCTCTCATTCCATCCACTTCCACCTTGAAGATCATGGCTTTTCCCTTCTTAAAATTTTCATTCTATAAAAGGTATTATGATTTAATGTTTTTGGCATCATCATTTCTTCTTTCACACTGCAGAAGAACCAAATATACACAAATTCTACATCTGATTTATCCTAACTGCTAGTGTCTTTTCCTTATTACTTTAATTTCTCTTTGCTCAGCTGTAGATTTAACGACACATTAACCTGCCCATAGTATATCCAGCCCAGCATGCCTGACCGCAACAGCAAACACAGACCAGGAAGGAAGTTTGCAAACTGTGCAGCTATTACATGAACTTTAAAAGCAGCTTCTGTTAAGATTAGTTTCCCAAATGTGCTGCGTGCAGTGTCAGAGTAGGCACCGGTGTGTAGACTAAGTCTGACCATGGAGCAAGCTGGGCTAAAGCCTGCGCAGTACTAGTGCAGGCAGAAACAGAACGAGACAAATTTGTGCCTCCTCTCTTCCAAAGACCTGCTGTGCTCCAGGATCTGCTCTCGTGACCAAGATCCCTGCATGGTATCACAGACGCATGGACTAACTGGCTCCTGAGAACATCCTGCTCCTGCCCATGCCTCAGCTATGCTCCTCCATCCCATACGGCACCAGCCTTCTATCCTGCAGGCAAGCATAAGGCAAATGCTGCCTGGGCTTTGCTGTTCCCTCGGAGGCTACGCCGGCTTTAGTCCACCCTTCAAACTAACCTCCGTGGAATTATCCCCCTGTGGGGCAATCAGGCAATAATCCCATTTTGTATCTCAAAACCTTCACCAAACCAGCAGTGAAAATAAAGGTAGCAAACCTCAAGGAAAATGGCCAGCCCTCTACTTCTTTTGCTGTTTAAAAACAGCAGCTAAAGACGCGCATTTCCAAAGGTTTGTTTATCTGAGTGCACCCCAAGACTTGATGTTGCCCTTTGCATTTTGAAAAATCCAGTCAGAATTCAAAGATGTGTAAAGCCACACATAATGAATCTGATCAAATGTGTTGTGGTGCCACACATCTTCTCATTTCCAGGTGTCACTCCTGAAGGATCACAGACCTCTCTTCGTTGTAAACCATAAAGTATTTTTCTCTAATTACCCTGACACTAGTAGACACACTTGGTCTCTCATAAATAAATGTAAATCATGTGAATATCATTTATCATAAAACATACATCTGCAAAGCACAGTAAAACCTTCTTTTCTCCCTTCTCAGCCAACGACATGCATGTCAGCTAGTCCGGTTTAACATTGGCCTAATATTTAATGATCCGGCACTGTGCTAGGCTGTACTATTAAAGACAGCTGCGTATACACCATTCTGCATGAACACATAAAACAGATTCAATGGAAAAAACAAGAACTGGTATATAACATTTCCAAAGCTATTTAAGAGATACAGGAGCTGGATTCCCACTTTCAAAAATGACTTAGATATAGAAGGGATCTTGAAAATTGTAATAATCTGACAATAATTAGGCTTTTGTGTGAATTATACTTTTTATCTCCATTTGATTACTCACTTGCACTCCTGTGATTAATTAGATTTTGTTTTGAAACAGTAGTGCATTATTTTGAGCAGCTTACTATAAATGATACATTAACTACTTGCAGCGTAAGGAGGTTTACTTAAGTCCCTTGATGGGCCCTGAAGAAATCCAGCCTGTAGCAATTGCCTGAGGTGTCACAGCAGGCAAAGGTGCTTATGGGCTGGTCCTTCTATGCTGGAGGAAGGACAGCTGTGAAGGAGGGCTGGGGATGCTGTTGCTTTCTAGAGAAGAAAGCTAGCTACCTGCTGTGGGAAACTGGCACTGTGAAGGCACTTAGGCCATCGGATCAAAGAATCAAATATTCTAGAGAGGGATTCCTGCCACAAGTGGCAGAGAAAAAGAAGTGAGAGAGTTCCTATCTTGTCCTGAAAGAGTACTAGAAAGAAGAAGATTATAAAGCAAAAGCTGGGAGGGGGTGGGAGAATTGTTCTCCTTCCAGGGTGAGGCAGGGAGATTTCCTACAAGGTCACTGGCAGCAATAGCAAACAGATATAAAAATAGCGGCGTGCTTAAGGGACTGTGCTGAACATCAGAGAGAAGGCTGCACCAGAGACAGAGCTGTGCTCCGTCTGCTTCCGCTCTTGATTAAATTCACGACTTCTCAAAGCTGCTACGCAGTTACGGAAGGTCTCTGACGATGGCATGGTATCCCATGTGTCTCGCCCTCATCTGTGTATGGAGTGAGCAATCTTCCTCTCCCTCCCCTGCCTTGAACATAATTCCCTTGTTCTTCAAGTTACTTTGTTTTTATTGCAGTAGGTGCTTTGTTGCTGACAAACTCAAAAGTTTGAAGTGTTAAAATGGGAATGAAGATAAGCATTTAACAAACCTGTTAGTTTTCCCAGCCTGACACTCTAATAAAAGAGTGTTCCTTTAGTATTATAAAAGTCATCAAACCATGATAAGGGAGACAAAATCACTTCCAATCTCACCTGGGGACTTGCAGCTAACAGCACAATTACACATGATATTATGCCAGAAAATGCTACAGCAAATATTAGAAGGGTTTTTATTTATATGTATTCTGTCTACGCAGCAGTGTCAGAGTTGACAGCTCAAAAGACTGCATTTCCCAAACTCTTACTTTTAATAATCTGCAAGCGTGATTGAATGAAGCAGTAAGAAATCTAATAAAAATGAATGCAGAAAGGATTAAGGAGACAGCTTCATGACAATTTACAGTTCTACATAGCAGTCTCTTGCTATGAGTTGTGATAAGATAAATCTTGTTTAGAGTGTGTTAATCCCGTGTCCCAATAATGCTAGTATGCAACGGATTCAAGTCTTCCTTAGAAGAATGGAGCTGCTTTCGCATTAAATGAATAGCCACGGGTAGCAGCAGCCGGAACGAGAGAGCGGACGGTCAGAGGTTATTCTAGATTACACTTTCCATGCAGTCATTCACATCTCTCCTCTTCAGAAAACATTTGATGTAAATTGTCTGGATGTAAACTATACGTAAAGCTTTATTTGAGCTTTTCTGGGTCAATGATTGACTTTTATTGTTCTCTGTAGAGTGAAATTTAAAAGTCAGCATTCAGGTTTTTCATATAATAGAGATTTTATGCATTTTCTACAACTAAAGAGGACTCTTACATTATGAAATATCTTTAGTCATGACCAGACAGTGTGTTTATATAATATCAGGTACTCTCCTAGATCAGTTTCAGCTACGAATATAAAACTTCGTATTTCTTTTTGCAGAGCCAGTAAGAATTCATGGACTATTACCTTTTTACCTCTGTATAGGTGTTAGGTCCTATCATTACTTACCCAGGTCCAATCACCTTAAAATATTAGCTAATTAGACATCATCCAACCTCTTGCCCTCTAAAGGTAGTGGTTTGACCCTTACAGGACATATGACTGGAACTCAGAAGCCAGATGATATTTCTAGATCTGGTATTTAATTTTCTGGCTACTTTAGGCAGCTCACTTTACCTTCCATGACTGTTTAATCTTCAGCCTTTCTTACTGCCTGTGTTGACTGTAAGAGTTCAAACACTCTCTCTTCCCACATAGATATCTCTCCCGCTTTGCTTTTCAGCATCAATATTCCACTAGAAAAGAAATAATGCTAAAAAATAATCTGAAAAGTTACAAGAACCCTGTGCAGAGACTGATATCTTCAGTTTCTGCTTATTGGTAATAATAATCATTCTTCTGTTGCAGTATTTCAATCCTGCATTTCAGAATTTGAAAACATGTTTCTCTATGGGCTGCACTATACATCAATAATGAAAAGTTAGTTGTCTTTTCGACAGCTCTTATTTACTTTCTCCCCAGCTTGTTCTTAGAAACAATAATTCAAGTTTCTTTTTCTGCCATTTGAATGCCTGCATCCTGTATCAACTGTTACCCAATCTGAAAGCTATGAAGCTGTATTCTTTTTAATCACATCTGTCATTATAGAAGATGGTCACCTTAGCAGAAAGATGGCTATAATGGGTTGCTAATGGGCTATTAAGGGGCTTTCAAGTATCAAGATGATCGTCATCAGTAAGAAGTGAGAGTCATTCTTTATTTCTGTGTAAGATTAATTCTTCCCCAGTAATTCCGTGGATTAATAATGCAAGGTTTGTGCACCTCAGGAACTGCTTCATGGTTTCTTACCATATACTATGCAAATTCAATAATTAGCTCTTGACTTCAGAATTTAAAAATAAGTTACTACTAACTCTGTTTAGGGATGGGGAAAACACCAAGCCAAGCGAGCATTCTGAAGGAAACAATTAGACTTAAAAAGGGTCTTGATTTGATCCGAGTTTTCAGAATTACCTTAACGCATACTCAGTTATAGTCCATAAACATTCTCAAATAGCACAAATGCACAAAATATTTGTAACCTCAAGCCTTGTTTTATCATTGCTTTGTTCTCAGATGAATTTCTGGATACTAATACCTTTGAGAGCTTTGCAAATTATATAAAAATGCTCTACATTCTGCCTAAGCTTGCACTCTTAGAGTTTATACCCTTTCAAAAGAGAGGAGAAAATATGGAAAGTGACACTAGGCATTCAGATGTGAAATACTGAACTCAGATTTTTTACTTATATAACAAATGGAAACGAAGAAAGTGGGTTCTTTCTCGTCCTAGCTGGTTATACATCTTATAACCAACTGTCAAACAATTTGACTTATATGCCAGATTTTGCTGAGGTATAGTTCTCAGTTTCTTCTGAGTTGAAAAGGTACCCTTCACTGACAGGCAACAGAATAAAGAGCTTTACCTGCACATGAACCTTTCAGCTTTATAGGTTACGGTTCCAAAGTTGTACGTGTGTGTATATATATAAAATTCTATATATACACAAAGGTTTTTTGGTTGTTTTTTTTTTATATGTGTGTGTGGTTTTTTCTCCAGTAATACACTTACTCTCAAACACCTCTTTCCAGTTAAATACTTCTTTCTGCCTTCTTTTGATTCTGCATCATGATCAACACGGTCAGTGTGCCCTATGTTTAAAATGGCATTCTGAAGTTGCTCTCATCATTCTGCCTGTATTTTCTGACAATCCAAAGTCACCCCATCTTTCATCTCTCCCCCTCCTCTACTATTCCAACACTATCTTGGAGGATAAGTGTCAGCAGGTGTAAACAGCAAAAAGGAGACAAGTGGCACCATTATAGCATTGCTTTCACTTGAGAGGGGCTACTTTTAGACAAGAAAGCACTTGCAGCAACTCTTATTTGATTGGCATCATTGTCTAGTGAAGCTGGCACACCATCTTGTGAGCAGGCACAATGCCATCTTAACAGATGGGCATGTGGATAGGAAGCCAAAAGATAATGTATGAATACCAAATGTGTGTACTGGAGGGCAAGTTTCCCAGTCAGGAACATCAGAATGGCAGTTTATAAGCTTCTGCACCTATGTTTAAGGGAGATAATGTACACGTTGCATCTTTACAATAGATGCCTGGGTAACACACTCTGAAACAATAGAAAGGGACCTGCGAGTATGGAGTTCGATAACTGCAGAAGGAATTATCAAATTTGTAACTTCATGTAAGTAAAAGAACCATGTAAAACCCAAAGATAGTATCTTTATAGTTGCAAACTAGGGTACTGTTTCTGGCTAAGACATTGACCAAGAGGGGATAACTGAAGGCCAGAAGCCAGGGACTGTATGGAGGGGTCCTCTGTAGGGTATACCTCCCAAGTAAAACTTTCTGAGCTGAAGTTTTTAAGTGGACCATTATATTTAATAACAGCTGGACTTAATTACATGAATTTCTGTTTAGTCTTTATGAATCCATTTATACTTTTGACTGCCACAATATCTTAATGAGTTCTGCAAGTGGATTATTCAGTGTAAGCTGAGTGAGCATTTCCTCTGATTTCTGTTGAACTTGCCACTTCATCAGTGTTACGGGGTAGCAGCATAATTCTTACATTGTCAGAAATAACTGCTTCTTATTCCTCTTTTCTATATTGCTTGTGAATGTATGGACTTCTACAACAGTCCCCTACTGGATTAAGTTATGTTTGTATTTCAGGGCTATCATTTCAGGCCTTCCAGATTTCCCAAAAAGGAAACAAGCATAGGAAATTTTTAAGATCTGATCTGAAAACTTGTTTTGGCTAGAATATGGTCTTTATTTACTTTTGTCCTCCCAACACCACCACTGCCATAGCTAGTACGGTCAGCAGCAATATTAGGTGGAGTAGAATATAAGAAACCAAATCAGTGGCATGATAAATACTCATGAGTGATATCAGTGAATTCAAGCTTGGCGGTATCACACATCTTCAAATGGGCAGGAACCACAAGAAAAAACAGATCACATCAAATAACGCCATGTTGTACTTCAGTATGGAATCACATTCTTTGGTCCTCTGTAGCACATGTACTTCATGAAGCCCTAACGCATAGTATTAGAATATAAAGAAATAACAATGGACCAAGGAGATAGGAGTTATACCAAGGCGCGAGAATGTGTATTTCTGAGCAGAGACAGACACTGCATCATTCCCTGTCAGCCCATTCCATACCAACATAAAAGTAACCATTCACATTCTTAACTCACTGCTAACTCTTCTCTTAACCATAGCCTTTTTTTGCCCTATTAGTAGCTAAAGGATAAACAAGAATGTGATTATAATCCAGCTGTTATACCACCATGGGGATTGTTAATACATCTAACAGGTACACCCCTAGACACCTAAGGCAGGACACAGCAATGTTCCCCTTTATTGCAAAGAACAACAAACAGATAACTGCTCTAAGTCTAAACGCCCAGTATTTTATACCAGTAAAATTTCAACAACCTCACACAGCACAAAATTCAATACAGGCAGCATGTGAGTCACACTTGCTTACCTGTACAGAAAGGACGTCTCTTTGTCCATGTAGCATGGTTGTAGGACATTGCAACACAATAAATCCAATTGAAAATCTAAACTTTAGTTTTTTAATCTTGTATAGTATTTTCTCCAGTAATGCCACTGGATTTAAAGACTCGTAGTATATTCATGTTGTTACTTCTGTACTGCCGAATACATGCATATGAAAACTCTTTGTTTTAACACCTCTGACTTTTTTCAAACCCTCTTTATTGTACCGTAAGACATTTTAAGAAAGATTATTAGGCTTCACCTCCTAAGCTTTTTTCCCCTGAGAATAAATCCAGCCTGCTCCATTTCCTTTCTCTTATACACATTTCCATATGAACACACTGAAGCACATTTTATTCCCAGTCGCAAAAAGCTGAAAGAGAAAATCTATGATCCCTTTTGGCATATGTTGGAACATTTTGCTATCTTCTTTAGTACTCACAGTAGAATAAGTGATAATCAATAGTGGTATCTGCTTGAATCTAGATGGTTTGATGGAATTGCTGTTGAAACACATCACGGTGCCTGATTTACTGTAACTTGGTCAGCTCTTCTTACCTTTGCAGGAGCACTGTATCTAAATTACACCAATCGTTAGCTGAAATCTATTAAAGGTTATTATTAGCATTTCAAAATACAGTTGTACCTAGCTGGTTTCTCTCTTGTTAAAATTGGCCAGATGGTTTAGCTCTTGTAGCTTCAAATCTGAAACAAACATCTGCAGAGGCCAGAGGTAGGTGTCAATAGCAACACACGCAGCCACTGTTAGCTTTCCTTTCTGGGTTTTCACTGTGGGGAGACTTTCTCTCTGCTTACGGAGTCTTTCAAATAGCCATGCCAGTCAGAGAAGTAAATTACAATTATGTTGCATTAAATTATTCCAGGACACACAGAGTTCTCCTCCAAGCCTGAAATAGGACCCAAACCCTATGGTCGTTGCACCTATTTAGCTTCTTTGAATAGGATGCCTCAGACTTTGGCTGATTGTATATTTTTCGTTAGTCCTAGGTCTCTATGTTAGCAGGCGATTCTGATCACTATTTAAAGATACAAGATTTCACAAACTGACTAGGACTGAATTTCACTCTCTGGCCTAAAGATACTAACAACTTTCTGACTCTTGTGTGCAGATGCATTACTTTGCCAATAATTCTACCAAACCAACTTCAAGAGTATCTGAAAAATATGACAAAAAATTATTGCAGAAGTGATTTTACATTATTTATACATACAAATGCTCACATAATGCCCTTAGAAACATAGAAAATGTTGGCATATTTTAAAGCTCAGTGGATCTAGTATATATATTCAAAATATGCTTTCTGTGTGCTTCTCTTCTGCAACAGGTTCACTGTTGCTTGAACACAGGAGTATTAATTAAAAATATTCTTACCAATATTTTTCCCCAGAAAAATGCATATATGAAATATAAAACCTGTTACTTTTACAGTTCTCATTGTGTTCCAAATTTATCACAGAGTATTCTTGTGTAATAATTCTGCTTCTAGTGCTTTTACAGGGAACCTGCTTGTACCTAACTCAATTTTAATGTGAATTTGGATCTAGGTAAAATACTGCTTACAGAGTGTATCTGCCAGAGTATAAATTGCTCAATACTAAAATGCCCGCCCCCTAGAGAACAACTTCTGCAGGTACTTTATAAACAACTGCTGAGGTTACTCAACCTGTTAATTGCCATTGCAAATTTAGCCTGGTATCCAAATTACGTATGTTACAAAGAATGCTTATGCCAGAGTTGTCAGCAGCAAGCTGCCTTCTACATCCCACCCCCACTGCCACTCTGCAATGCCCTTGAAACTAAGCAGATACCGTGTCAGTGAAGAATAAAATGAGAAATTCATGGCAACACTCATATACTGTAGGTACACACTCTGTAACGACATACTTCTGCTCTGTAAGCAGTTCTTATACATCAGATGCTCACAACCTAAGTTACACACCCAAAAATAACTGCTTGTGTCAGGAGATTGTAAAGCAGGAGGAACAAGTACTACTTGCACCCAAGTTCCCAAAACAAACTGGATATATACTCTAGCTTTAACAATCACAACAAGGACAATTTCAGAGCACAATTAAAATTGATCTACTGATGAGACTGGGTTCAGAGAAGGCTACTGACAAAAATCTACACCTCAGGATAAAGTTAATGAGGCTGTCAAGGGAGCAGCGGGGCCAGATTTAGTGCCAAAATGCACCAGTCACTCGGAGCCTAGGCAGGTGAAGAAAAAGCAGAGCTAAGTGACAAGGAACAGAGCAGCTCAGCGACAGATAGATTTAGACCCCTTAAGTTCAAGAAACAGATGACAAAGATTGTTAAATCAATTCATAAGAATTATGCTGAATCCTGACTAAGATGCACATCAGACAAATGGCACAGCATTTAGAGTTAGGAAATATAAGAAGTCAGGAAGGCAATCTATGTGTCACATGAAATACAAACAAGGAAGGGCACTCTCAGACTCCCTGTAAGCAGTTCAGTGCCTTCTTGGGGAGCCATAGTGCATTTCTATCACGAGGATGATGAAGTCACCCTGGCATCCTTTCCCTGGCATTTCAAAGGCAGAAAACAGAAACAACTGCAAAGGATCTTGAACTCAGAAAGGACCCGTAATCAGGGCACACTCAAAGCTCAACATAAACTTTCCAGTTCTGTCTCCTAAGATTTCTGAATAAAATCTGCCAGCCATTTGGGGCAGGGAAATAAATATGGCAGAATGTACAATAAATCACTAAGTTATACTGGCTCATTTATGTCACCTATAGTTCAGAGGTGAAGTCCCCTCTAAGGTCATTTCACTGAAATCCTGATACAAGGTATCACGGCAGTGGATGACTGCTTACAAATCCTGAGTCCACTCTAAGTTAACCAAACCAGATGGAAAAGTCCATCTTGGGATCTCGTCAGTATAACGCCAGAGCGAGTTCTTTCATTTAGTCCTAAAAGACACATGTCCAAATACCACAAAAGATTTCATTCTGTGCTTCAGTTAAACAGTTAGGAAAGAATGGAGATTTTTTCCTAATTCTGTCAAGTTTCAAATCTGTTTGGACTTCTTATTTTGACAAAACACAAACGGTGCCCAAGGATGACAAAATCTGGTGCTTGGTACACTTAATGGACTAAAAGTACACAAGGCAGTAAAATTTACAGAGAATAAAGTTATTGAGGTTTCTCAAGTCCCGAGACAACTATAAGTATAATTCAAATGGCTTAATAATCTAGGTCAAAGCCACTGCAGAAAAAATTCAATATCGATAAATGAAAACTAATGTACATTGTGGAGATAATGGAAATTAATCATTCATCTTAGGAAGCTCTGAGCTGATATATTACAGAAAAGGCACCTAACCAATACTGTGAAGACCTGAAAGACGGCCTGTAGCAGGAACAAGAGCTCGTAAAAAGAAAAAAAAAAAAAAAGAAGTTTTGCTATAGAAGGAAAAGAATGAAATAATGTGGATTAAAAAATACAAAGATTTTCTGCGTCTCATAAGGGATATTGAAGAAATGGGGTTCACAGAAGCAGATAAATATGATGGAAGCAAAGAAAAACTCTTAGATATGGATAAATTGCTTTTTAAACTCTTATTTTGTTTATTTTCTTGAAAAGAAGATAAATAGGAACAGGCATGACAAAAAGTGTATTAAGAAGTAATGAAAGCTATAAAGAAGGTCAACTGGGAGCATTTCTTCTTCTCTTCCATAATACAATAAAATGAGGTAGTTATTAAATTGAAATGGGGCAAATTAGGAACTGATAAAAGGCAAATAATTTTTTTCACACAACACATAATTAGATTTTGGAACTCTTTGCCACAGCATTTTGCTAAGGCCATAAATTTAACAAGATTCACAGAGGGATTAGATTTCACATCGATAAATTCTTGAGATACACAGTTGTTGAAACTAGGAATTTTACTTAATGTTGACAAAGAATTACTTGAAGTGATTTAAATCTCCATGTTTCAGATATTAAGACAAACTTAATGAGCGCTTCACAGATGACCCCTATTAGTCAGAATGTTGGACTAAGCCATGCTAGAGCTCTCCTTCAGCACAGTAATTCCCAAGTACTTATCTTTCAAATATTATTCTTTATGGCTGTAAAGATGAAGGTATGAGTCTACACTGACAGGCAGATAAAGACAAGTTTGGGGACAGGGAGTTGAAGGGAAGGGGATAACTCAGGGAGCAAACTAAGGGGCTTCCCAGTTACTCCCCTTTGTGGTTTACAGCCACATATATCATAGGTGAGGAGAGATTCCTTATGGAAGAGACTTACAGATTTATTTTTTTTTTTTGTCTCCTCCATCTTCACCAGCTATTTTTACTGTCATTTCTTAAATGCTGATCATGAAACATCCCAATATGGCAGCTATGATACTGGAAAGTACAGTAATTGCTTAGTTAAAAACCTGGAAAATTGCCATTCTATGCATAGCGAGCCACGGTCTGTTACATTTCTTTCCAAAATGTTGAAGTCACAGGGCCCAGGAATGTCAGTGGATGTTTCTCTTACAGTAACAGTGGTGCTCAAGAAAGATATTTGTCCATTCTGCCCAAAGAATATGCACAATTTACACTGGTTAACCTAAACAGCTTTTTTTTTTTTTTTTTCTGAGTGGAAAAGTAAAACACTAATTCATATAGAAAAGTCAGAAAGTAGGGGCTTGATCAATTTGTCACAAAATATTAAAATGTTTAAATGAGACTATTTCAGATACTGGGAAGAATTCAGCCATGTATGGGGGCAACGGCAAAAGAGAATAGCGTGAGAAATTAATGGAATCAGAAGAAGCAGCAAAAGGAAAAAGGCTGGCAACTGCAAGAACAGATCCACAGCTGGAGAGGAGATCCTGTAATTGACAGCTGGGCCTAGCAGGAACACAGAACTTTTACAAAATAAATGTCTCCTCACAAGCGTATAGAAACCACGTATTACACAACCTTGTTGGCCTGTGCTCTGTGGTAAGATCTATGTCAGGGGTTTAGGTCCACAGCATTTCATTTTTTTTTTCTCTTCTAACTTACAGTTGTTTATTGAACTTCAGTATTGATTTACCTCCAAATCACATACTGTACCTTCTTGCACTATTGCTTTTTAGGTAAATACTAACAACACTACAAGATGGAGCGGATCCAAAGTGTCTGCTAATTCATCAGGAGTGGGAAATCTACGTGTTTTCAAGCAATGCAAATTGATTTGGCTTCTACACAGCTCCTACTTTTTTCAAACACTGATGGCAAAGAACATTTCCCAGGATTCATATCAAGTATTCATTTCAACAGCATTAATTTATGGCTCATGTTATTCCATTCTACCCTGTGCAACATAACTTTTTCAAAAATGAAGCAATTTTCCAAAGTAAATACTCATTTTCCATTCTAACAGTGATGCTTTTTGTGGATTTTAAGGGACATAGTCTGGAAAATACCTCTTCTACACTTTTTGCTTGGAGATCACTCATGGTACTATTAGGATATTTTAAATATCTATCCCTTCTCACAGAATTTTAAAATTACCTGTCACCCTGTATCTATTGTAAAAGCAGAATTATGAACTAAAATTATGACTTTCCAAAAGAAAGCTCTTACTTTATGTTTACTGCTATTATTTTTGTCTGCTTCTCTCGCCTCAAAACACTGTCAATCATTATAGGATCATTCACCTTAAAAAGAACAGTATTTTTCAGTACAATGTTGAAGTAATTATCAGCATGTTGTTTAAGCTCCCTACTGATTCAGGAAACCCGTCAATGTAACCATGCCCTTCGTGCTGGAGTGAACTTGTCTCCCCAATAACCTGACTGTGATACTGGTTAACTACACCTGCTGAGTTCATAGAGCTGCAGGGACTCTGTGTCTCGTCCACCTACTCCCTCTTCTTCATGGTGTCTTGGCGTTATTCACATTCTGTGCACCGTGACGAAAGATACACTCCATACAAGAAGAGGTAAAAATGTACTATAGGCATGAAGAATGCATATGTTGTTACAACCGTTCTACTAAATCTACGAGTAACTGATCACCTGTGGTGTTTTTACAAAGATTAAGCCGTTTACCATGTCTCTAACCACACCAGTGAGGTCATTGCCATTAATACCACTGTATTAGAAGTATTTGTCCATTAGGACTGAATACTCGGAAACATTTGTGCTGCACTGCTACTACAGGCTCACTTCGCAATCCTGCAGGCTAACTACTGGCGTCCATCAGCAATGTAGTCTGCAATCCTGAACCCCAACCTGGCAGCTTCTGTCTGAACCAACCAAATTGACAAAAAAAAAAAAAACAAAAACACACAACCCAAAAAAAACCCCACTAAATGCATTTGGGATGGCAAAAACAAGAATAAAAGACTACCCCCCCAAAAAAAACCTATAAGGGGCAGTGGATCAGAACATACTGCTGTTTCATTTTCACAGTAACTACAGCCTGTGTGAAGCTAACAATATTCAGCATGAACACTTGGAAAATTTCAGATAACAAATTGCCTCCTGCAATGTGACATCAAGGTGGTGTAATGAATTTTATATACAAATTTTATTTCCTCAAAATGCATTTGAAGAATAGGCCTGAACGTATACAGGAGATTTGTATTCAAAGGCAAAACCAACCTGAGCTTATGCATTAAATGATATACACATAAAGTGGCAGTTGTGATAGTCTTTTCTTAATGACTACAAAAGATTCTACTGATAGTTCAATTAGTACAGCATGTATAAATATTTATCATGTGTAAATTATAGTCCTCAGTCAAAAATTTAGTTTCTGGAAAAACCATATACTATAGAATTTTCAAATATTAATAGCAGCACCTTTCAATAGGTATTTCAAATTTCTACTCAGCAAGAACAATTATCTCTACATAAAAAAATCTTTTCTACACAACCAACATCTATGTTGTTCATTCATAGTAAAATTAAAAACAGACTAAGCAGCTTGCAACTTTTTTGTTCTCTATACTTACTTTTCTGCTTTTAAAAATACTCTTTTAATCCTATAAAACAAAAGCAGGTTTTGCTCAGCAGTATTTGCAACAGCACATACTGAAGGAACTGTTTCAGTTTTCATCAGCTCTTGGTTTTTTTTATCAAAAAAACAAATGAGCAATTAGCACTGTTAGCTTTCCTTTCAGAGCAATATCCAAACTATTTAATAAAAAGTATGTTCAATATTTTGAGTTATGTACAGCTAGTATTTCAAACCACTTAGATTTTCCTATGAAAGATCACCTTTTGAAATAACATCTAAGAAAAATCTCACTCTCTAGATGTTTTTCTCTGCATTTAATCCTGACCTTGACATCAACTGAATAAATTCTATGTGGATCAAATGGTTACTAAAATAACCCATCTATAAAGAGGAAGCTACATAGCCATAGAAATATTTATAAATAGATGGTGTATACAGAAATACAAAAACTGATTTTGCAGAAAAAGCAGGAATTTAAGAGATTTGCAGCTGTTCTCAACCTTTAGCATTGCCTATGTGAGCCAAGAGATTTTTGTCTGGTACTAAAGCTAAATTAACTTCATGGCTTGTTTTTTATCCCCTTGAGTAAACCCCTGATGTACACAGCACCAGGAAAAAAGCTTACCCTCAATTTCATTTTCCCAAAATTGAAATGCTTTAAAAAATAAGCATAAATGTATTTCAAAATCCAATTGCTTTGGCCCTATATCTAGCTTTTCTTGGCAGAGTGCACTTGTTTTTAATCTGAATGCTAATATTTTGCAATGTGGCATCAGATATAAAATACTAATTTGCATTGTGCCAGAGATCCATACTATTTCAGCACTAGTCAATCAATAAATGATTAGTGTTTGGATTTTTGTTTCAAGCGAATATTATTTAAACTATATCATAATGCTGCAAACTATTCTATAGCTGATATGCACTAAAATATCTAGAGCAGAATAACCAAATTCAGTACAACTGCCTCAAAGAGAGGGGAAGATGGGTAGAAGAAAGAGTGGTGAGGTTTTAGATGAATCTGTTCAATATGTGTAATATACACGTGTGCAAAGGCTATACTGAAGGAGGACAAATCTCAGGAATTTCTGAAGTAAGATTTAGATCTTTATAAATACTTTGAAAAACTTTGAACACTGGAAGTATTTGCAGTCTTACAGCTTCAATTCCAACTTTTATTCTTGCCAACATACCTCACTGTAAGTAGGGAAATAATTTAATTTATTTCACTATTATGTGAAACATATTATTTATAAAGTTAGCCTACTTTTTATATGCAGACATAGGCAGAATTCGTAACTGGACATTTTTGGCAGGACTGTAAAACAAGCTGTAGTATTCATGCTGGGGATTAGTTGTTTTTCTTTTACTATTTCAGATTGTATTTGATTAATCAGAAATAAGTAACCTAATACTCACACACATCAGGCCCATAAGCCCTATGCAGTCAAAACTCATGCCACTAACAGTGAAAACTAGAAAAATCGTCCCACTTAGGTAAAAACACAATCTCTAACCAGGCTTTTAGCTCCCTTACTAGCTGAGAAAATGTAATAAGAAAGCTGTAGTTTTATTCTATTTAAGCAAAATGGTTTTCCACATGCTAACAGAATATTTGCATGTGTTTGAATTGCCAGTTAAAAAAATAATTTTAAGAAACATCTTTAAAATAATTTTATACAAGGAATCCATTTTCAGAGAGTTTACTGCAATTTTTAAGGAGGTAAAAATTTTAGCAGAGAAAAAGATACATATTTGACAGTTTTTTCGCCTATAGGTTTTCTGTGAGTCCTTTAGGTTTTTGACTATGATGGAAAGACTTGTCTTTTCACAATAACCTAGCTGAACTACTGCATAAATGATACACTACTACTTGCAGAAAGCTTTTTTCAAAAAAAACTACACACTTTTCCTTCTTTCACCAGCATAAGCATGATATCCCCAGCTACTTTCTTTAATAAAATAATCAGCTGGATACTTCCCCACGTACTAGACAGGTGCATTTCTTGCTAATACAGATTTCCACCCTGCATCCTCCAGAACTAGTCTAGCCCAAAGAGGTTCATTATTCCAAGCCAAAGTCTTCATTTTCTATTAATCCAAGCCTACTGTCTTTCCTATTATTATTGACCCCAATACATCTTCTGAGCTGGTACAGAGTCTCCATGAGATGTCCCATGGATCTGGTACACAGTTCATGAAGTCAGACCACAACAAGCTTTCGGGTCAAGCAAGGAGACTCCTTTCTGCCCTTCCCAACTGCTCCCTTGCCTTCTCAGAACCACGAGACCCCACTCACGGATTCACACATGGAGGCGGGAAGGGAGGATGGGGCTGAGGGCAGGCTAAAGATAACGACCCTCCTGTATCCACCCACGCAGCGAAGGCGAGGAGTCAGCTGAAGTCCGTAGCAGAGAGAAAACACACAAAGCAATCATTGCACAGTAGAACATCTCATCCTCACTTTCAAATATTGTATGCATTGCGAATAGCCAATTCATGCTTTATAAAGAGAAAAGGCCAAAGGGCTGTATTAAATAGGGGTGTTACAGCATGGGAACACAATGCTAGCACAACCTGCATCTTTTCTTGACATCTGCAACTGTAATTATTTAAGAAATCTGCCAGGAAGTGGGTGGGAAACCTTAGTGGCTATGAAGAATTTAAATATTTAACACTGCTACTGGAGCCAAAGACCAAATTCCTCCAGAACTAGGGGCTGGTTTTCCGCAAGTTCTATGGATAGCAGTTGGGCAGGCTTGAGGAATGGCTATTACATATGGATACTAATTTTAATACCGGAATATACATATTTTCCTATTTCAAGCATTATACTTGAGTTTTTCCATTTCTGTAGTCTTTTCATTTTCCTATGTAGGAAATGATTTACAGTATCCTTTATAATGTAGTTACTATGATAGTGCTAGCTTACTGTATGTGTTTTACATGAAGTTTTACAGAGAAGCAGCTTGTTTATTTCATGTTCTTTTACTGTGGGTTTTTATTCCTACACTGAGATTTGGTTTAAAAAAAATTAACCACCTTGTAAGCCCAAGTAGCTGACCAAGGATTACTGAGCACAGAAAGAAGAATATTATCAGTTCAGAGCAGGATCACAATTGAACAGAAAAAAATCTCTGGAGGTTTGAAAGGCGACCTAACACTACAACCATGAATCCACAAACAATTCATCTTGCTGCACTCCATCTGTAGAATATGTACAGGGAAACAGTATTTTCAGTAGTTCTTTCACAAAAAAGCCTTGTCAGTTTTAGTAGCACAAGAAGTTAGCATAACTTTCGTTTGACTCCTATTTCTTGTTGTGATATATACACATATGCAGGAAGGTAGTTTAGTTTTCATTCAAATGTACAATGAACCATCAGTAATGTCTGGAGCCCTGCTTAGCTCCCTGTATTCTTTCTGCCTAGTATTATCGTATTTCAGATTTCGTTTGCTGATCATATGTTTAAACACCTGATTTACTTGATTCTGAAGAGCAGCAGAAAAAGATCCGGATTAGTGACAGGCCAAGGGCCTGCCCAGCTCACTCTCTCCACCACTTGCATCTTCTTGATAGTTGCGGTCTTTTCCTACAGCAGATCATGGACACAGAGGATCAGGGGCAACACATAACCTCTTGGGAGGTGTTTTGTAATGGAGTTGGGAGTTCCAGCTGTTGATCGAAAGATCAGATTCCAAATCAGGGGAAGTTTAAATAGCAAGAGAATAACTTTTTACGTTATTTTTAGCTCCTACACCCAATGTATTTCTTAGTCTATTGACACAATTCTCAGGCCTGCCCCAAGCAACAGCACCAACCACTGAGGCACAAAAACTGAGAAACACAGTAGTGCTTGGGGAAACTTCAGCTGGAAAGTTAAGGGGTATAACAGAATTTCTACATGAAGAGTGGCACCTTTCACCTTGAGTTGATTTTGATTCGTACCCTGCTTGCTACTTTAACTAACTTTTCAACTAACAATAAACTCAAAGTCATTGCATGTATGGAAAACCAAGGACATGAAACAAAATCATAATCAAAATTTAAAGACAACATAGAAGACAAATAAAGCACCAAGACTGCAAAATGGAGTGGAGTATAAAAGCAATCAAGCAAAATAAATGTGGAAAATAAAAGGAATATTTTAACAGCAGTTGAGATAAATTATAACATTTTTAAGTACAAAGAAACCAGAGGCTATTACGGCTTCTAATGGCATGGCTATTCTGGTTACAGAAGAAGGAAACATACAGTAAACACTACTTCTCAGAAATGACATGAATCATTCTGTGAAGAAAGAATAAAATCTTCAGGAAATCAGGAGCACTGCAAAAATTGAACATCTGAAGACTGACAAAAATGACAACATCAGAAGGCTTCTAAAGAAAAATACTTCACAACCTTGGAATGATTTAATTTTAAGTGGCAAGACACAGAAGAAACATTAAGAAATACCTCTGAAAGCAAGAAGACAGGTGACAATTTCTGGCTGATAATATCATCTCTCAATTACCACATGCTGCCATAAATTACTTGTGTTTCCTAATGTTTGTTTTAATATAAATAAAAGCAAAACCACTAATACAGTAGCTTACAAATGTAAAACTGTACAATCCATAATCAAGATAAATTAAAATATTAGACTACCAAGGTGATATGCAAGTTTTCTGAGAACAGTCACTGAGTCAAGAGCAGAAACTAAAAATTCAAGAACTGATAGTTCATTTCCTCCAGTGGCTGAATTTTAGCCTTCTCCATATGGTACCATCATCTTGCAACAAAGAAAATGTAATATCTTGGTATAAAGTATTGGAAGTAATTGCAATCCACAGTTGCAGTCTCCCAGTTAATATCCTATGCTGTAAAACTGATGAGCATTTTGGACTGGTATTCATAATGAGCGACTTATACCGGCAGGAAACGTGGACAGGCTTGAATGCATACCCCAAAGCCTGGAGGTAGACCTATAGCTTACCTGCGCTGAGATCTTCCTATAAACCATGTTGCTGGAACAGAGGGGAAGCTAAACTGAAAAATAAGTGCATTTTTATATACCTTTTGCTTTTACACTGCATTCTTATGCTGCAGCTGGTTTCTCTTACGACCTACACTCTTAACGACAACTGACAGTTCAGGAATTTTATGATCTTGATTCACATTTTTGTAATAGACTTCTTGAGAAAAAACGTTGCTTTGGGACAATCTGACTTGTTAAAGTATGGCAGACCCAATGTCTGAATCAAGCATTCCCAACATGTGATTCATGTAATGTTATTACCAGTCAAGGGAATATTCTTCATACTTTCAGGCAAGACAACAGTTAAAGACTGCCTGCTGTGTTTAGAAACAAAAGGATACCTTCGTTTGCGACCATCTTTTATTCTCTTGCATGAAAAACCTAGCTCAGTGTCTACCTCAGTATTTGCAGTGATTTCTGAATCGCATATCAAGAAACCCCTCCTACATTCTTGCAAGTTCATTGTAACCTGTCTTACAGGCAAAAATAAATCTGTTTTGTCATTGTCACCTTGCTTGGGGTTTAGACATTAGCTATTCACACATATCACTAATAGAATTTAGTTTTTCATTGTTACATCTGGATATTTCCTGAATCAGCTTTCATCTTGCCTCTATGATTTCACTCAGAATTAGAAACCACCTGCTTACAGCAAATCTACAGCTCCTTGCAGACCTAGTGCCTAAAATAAGGCACAAATGTATCTTTTTTATTGCTTCCATTTTTTGATGTTACCTCACTGGAGACACCTAGAGCCATAGCAAATCAGTACCACGGTCTCTGGATCAGGCCCTGCTATGACCATAATCAGTTTGTTTCCATTAATTACACAAACCTATGATTAGAAACCAACACATCTTGAGGGGCTCAAATATTTATAAAGCTCTAGAGCAAAAGATAGGCATGGTGTTTGCCTTATGTACAGGCAAGGGAAATACACGTAGAGAAGAGTCTGAGCTCAGTAGTTATCTGAAAAATAATACATTTTGTTTGTTTGTATTTCCTAAAAAAACTTATTGTATTATGTTAAATATCCTGAGGGCTTAGCATAAAACGTGACTGGAATGAATATAAAGAAAAAACTTTCTGTCTCATTAGATGGTCTGAGTTTCAGAATCTGTTCTAAAAGTGTTGTAAAGTGTGTAGTGTTGTAGATTAATGCACTGAATACATTTCCACAGTGCTTGATGTGTTTCATAAAAGGTCCATTTCAGAAGTGTGCTGTATTATAGGTGAACAGTCGCAGTAAATAATCTTGTTACAGAAACCTAAGCAATTTTTACAAGGCGTATTTCTGGCTGACTGAACAATTTATTCTCCAGATGTCACATTGTATTTTTCCAATATAAAATGAAACAGCTTTTTTTCTTTTTTTCTTTTTTTTTTTTTTTTTTTTTTAAGGCAGACTCTTTTGTTTGGTGAGACTGGATCAAAGGTACTTCCTTAAAGAGAAACTTCTATTATTAAAACCTACTGTAGTATAAAATTTGCACTAGATGTGATTACTGTATGTAATTTATCATTTAATTTGATTTAGAGGTATAAAAGACCTCAACAAAGTGTGAACATTGCTGAGGATACCTACGTGCATTTCAAAACAGGAATCATTAGCTCTCAAACTGATCATCCGTGTTGATCCCAAAGGCTGCAAGCATCTTGCCTAGCTCTATGCAGAGTTAAAACTGTGTCACTTCAGATGCTACCCACTAATAAACTTACATGCCATATTATAGGCCCTGGAAGATTACAAGATAAAGTGATATGATAAGAACTGCCTATCTAGAAAGCGAGGGCAATTAAAAACATTTTCGCTAGGCAGACATCATCAGTAGAGATAAACAGGGTAATTTTCCAGCATATATTTACTTGGCTTCAGAAAGGAAATACTCTCACAGGAAGCTCTCAGCAAGGAAAAAAAAATCACAGAATATCAGCAACCTATTTTATTGATAAAAAAAAGGAAAAATAATCCTATGTACTAGTGAGCATCACACATTTCTATTTTCTTGCCCTGTTTTCTTGATTACACACACGGAAAATTAGTATCAAAGGATAAATTGCTGGATTTTTAAAAATATTCCCCTTTTTACTCTTCACTGTCTTTTAATCGTATGTTTCTGTTTCTATCCACAAAGCTGTGCATCCACGTAGACCATATAAGAGTGCCAAAGAGTTGAATCCTAGCAGTATTTGTCTATTAATATGCGTGCTTAGAGAAAACCATGTCAGAACCAATAGACATTGGCTTTAAGGGGTGACAGAGTTCCAAATGTTTCTGCTTTAAACAAAGCCGAATTTTACGGGAAATAGACTCAAGATGAAAAGTCTTTATTTGACTCCATCCTGTCTTCGGTTTTCATATGTCAGTGCCTTCTTAAGAACACTATGGACATATGTGGGTTCTGCTACATCCAGAGTCACACTGGAAAATACTATCCAACTTGTACCAAATGTTTCTCTGTCCTTTCCACCCCATCCAACCTTTGGTGACCGTATCCTTATTTAAAGCCTGCCAGTAGGCAATAACCCTAAAAAGCAAAGAAATGCCCAAAGACATGGATACACATAATACTCAAGCAAGTCATTGCTTAAGTTAATCTCTCTTTGAATAAAATGGTTTGCATTGAGCTAATGTCCTTCTGTCCACGTGTGCTTGAGTGAGTCATTAACAAAACTCTTTATGCAAAGATAAATAGATAGAGTATATATAACTAACATAAAAGTACAGCTAGGGATGAATGAATTCTGGATAAAAGAACCCAGATTTTCCCTATGGTACAGTCCCACGGCTAGCTCCTTGGCTAATATATCATGTGTTTCTGTTTGAAGCAAGCAGTGATCTTTGTGCTTCCATGCTAATTTTCCACATATTCTTTATACGTAGGTGTGTTACACCCCTTTCAGGAACTTCTATTGAAACTAATTTTAACTAAAGATTTTTGAAGATTTCAAAAGTTACTATAATAGTTTTTACATGTAAATGGATGGCTACTACAATTTTTATATGTGTATCCACCTTGCAATTTGTTAAATCACATCTTCCATGAAAAATGCAGGTGGATTACCTAAATCCAATTTCGGAAAAAATTAGGATATTGATTTTCTAGTGAGTGATTTGTTTGATCGGAGACCCAACTCTCTATTCTGTATTTATGTTTTTGAGGGGTACATGCCTCACAGCCATGAATTTTACATGGTGCAGAGGCAATGAATACGTGGCTTTCATAAAGGACTTTTCATGCGATAACAGTAAAAACTATTAGTTGTCATTGTGAACAAATCTTTAACTTCTAAACAACAAAAGCAAAATTCTTGTCTGAAACTGCGTGGACACATCAGATTTGCAAGACCTTGATCCTGGGTACCTATCTGACAGTGCGTAAGCCAGACCTTGAATTGCAGCCCAAATTATTTAAAGGGTAAAAGAATCAAGTTGCAATATAAAAGACAAGTACTAAACCTGCTTACCAAGAAAATTGACTAGTCTCTCTGTAGATTTTTCTCTTCTTGCATCAGAGAACTTTCCAGTTACACATTAAAACACAATTAAACTTACTTCACAAAATAAATTTTCATTGAGTCTTTATTTTTGTACTCTGTGTTACTTAGTGAACTTAAGGTAAAAAAAATGTACCTTGCACTCCGAGTTGGTGGTAGGAGGTTTGGGCTAGGTTTTTTTGCTTTGAGAGAGTTCACAGCATAGTCTGCACCAGCTGTTCAGAAAATGCAAGCTTCTCCAACTGTCTACTTTAATCCTGATGGTGGAAAGTTAATTTATTAAAGAAACAGCACCGACGATTTCATCTATATTCCTGTGATTCAGCTGAAAGGTGACAGAAGTATTATAAACCATGACAAGATTTTTATTTTCCAGGATAGCATGGAATTTGGCTAACCAGCGATGACAGAAAATGTTTCTTGCGCTGCTGCTTACAGTGTCAGGGAAGAATCTAAGACCAAACTCTAGACTGAGCTAGTTTGCTCTCACGCACAACTGTGAACTCTTCCAGCTGCCCTTTTCGGCTAAGAATCACTTTTAGACCACTTAAAATAGCGCAGACACAGAATTTGGTATCAAGTAGGTACTGAAAAGGACCAAATACAGGATTGCTTTTTGAGGACTCCACAGTTAGGAAGCTTCGGGGAAGATGTGACCAGCTGCAAAGTTTGAAAGGAAGTATGTTCCCCACAGTCTGGAGCCCTATGTCCTGTAGGACAAGATCCTCCGTGTATGGTTTCAGCTCCACAGCCCAGTCTAAAACAACTTCATGCCAGGCTTGGGATATTTGCTTTAGTTATGTCAGATAACCTAGCTTCTCTCTAACACTATTCAACAATAGATTTAAAACTGGGTAGTAGTCAATTTGTAATGCAACTTCAGTATGGCCTCTGGAGAAGGAATTCTTTGTTTTATCTCACTCTCAGAACATTTTTTTTTTCCTCATTGTCACTTAAATTCATACCCCAGCTTCTCACCTGAAAAACTGAGAGAATCTATGCAATAAGGAGAGGATATTAATTTGAGAACCAGAGTGTTGATCATTGTACTTATCGCTGGCTCGTGTATGCAAAGGCCCATGTACAATGATGATGGTTCACTATCTCCTCGGTTTCTCATTCTTTTCCAGTGTCCCTTAGCAGGCTTTGGAATTCCATTCAAGTCCATTATTTTGGGGGGCTGAATTGGGATAATTGGACTGGTTTCTCGTCTGGCCTGAGAGCTAGAAGGTCTCTAATAGTCATCTTCTTAAGGTGATAACCTGTCAAACACATAAATGTGCTATGATATCCTCAGTCTTGACAGACAGTTCTCCCTTGGGCCTACGGTGTGGGTTGCTTCCGACTTTCCTCTTGAAAGTCCAAGGGAGATGAATGAGGAAATAAGTTTGAGGCTTTTCTATACATGACCCATTATTCATATTCAGATACTGGTAAACACCATGAAGAATTCTTTCACTGCTAGCAAGCTATGAATGACTACAGAATAGCTATTTTGACTTTTGCTTTTTACATGAGTTCAAATGGATTTGAATGAGTTTTTCTCACCTAAGACAGACCCAATTCATGATCAGATGAAAGTAAAGCAGTACCTCCAGGATTTTTTACTGGTGAGGTCTTCAGTACGAACATCAGCTCCAGCTGCGTGGCTTTGTATTCTGTGCTGCTGGTTCATCCATAGCTATTTGATCTCAGATACAGTTACTTCGAATGGAATCCTTTTTTCCAGGGACTGGAACTCCCCCTGCACTAAGAACAGCGCAGCTGAAGGACTCCTTGGGCAGAGGAAGGGGAGATACCTATCATGGCATATGAAAGGAAGACCTGGACCCTGTGAGTCCTGAAATGAGGCAGAGCTTTGGAAGTCATGCAAGGTGCCAGAAACACAAGAGCTGCACAGTAACATAACAACACTCCCAAAGCACAAGCCAATTAAATTAAACATTCTTGTCCTTAAAATAAGCTCTCTGGGTTGCCTTTGCATGCCTTTCCTTCTTATTCACTTTGGAAGAGGTGTGGAAAAGAAGGCAGAAAGGCAAAGTTGTATCTGTAAAGCATATCACTCATTAGCAGATAGGATAGAGGCCAAAAAGAGCAGCATTATATAGCTGAGGGATCCAGGGACCAATACGGTAGTCTCACTTTAAAAAGGTTCTTCCCTTCTGCTTCCAGGCTTTCAAGCGTGAAAATCAACCCCAGGCTCCTTTACTGCTGTTTCAGAAGCCCAAGGAACTGCCTGGACCACAAGGAACACGTGCCACCATCACTGCCATGTCCCACTAGGGAGATCAATGTGCCAGTATGAGGGAGATGATGCCATTAAGAGACTGGGAGCATGAGGATCAGGTAAGCACAAGGTATTTAAAAAAAACTTAACAGTAATTAGCATCTTCTTGCCTTAAAAGTTTGCAGTGAGAAATTACTGAAGCACAAATCAAGAGACCATAAAGCAAGATCTAATGGCAAAAGTATGTAAACATACTTATTAAGTAGTATTTCTAAGAGTATTCTTAAGGTACTGGTGAGTTTATAACATAATAGAAAACTTCACATTGAAGCAAATAGGAAGGGAAGCCTTTCACAAAAATACCTTTAATTGGCCATCATTTCCCATGCTCCTGTCTTCTCCAACTAAAGACACTTGTGTCCCTGTTAACTCTGCCTCCTACGCAGTCCGGTCTCTCTTTTCCCTGATCCCAAAAATGAGGCAATGACACTGTACTCATCAGCTATCCCATTACCATAGAAATGATAGCAACGACACAAATACAGCAGTCTGATTCCTCGACAGGGTTGATTAGGAACAGATGATGAGCTGGAGAAAAGCTGAACCCCTGATTAAACACAAATAGCTCTTATAATGAACAAATATAGGAATAAAATATACTTAAAATCATGTAAAGAATGTCTTCAAGTTCTAGATGAGAAATATTTTTGCATTTCATTGATTTTTACAATTGTTTGAATTAGTTTGCAAAGTTCCCAAATTTATTTTTAAATGGCACATATAGATGTAATTATTAATCATATGTGCTCCAGAATCCACTGAAAAAATCTGTGTGGGTACAGCTTGTAAAACCCTAGTTAGGACTTTCCATTTCATTCACAATAAATGCACTTAGTATTACAAAAGCACTATAACCAAGGATACACATCCACACAAACATAGATAAACCATACGCTTTCATTCTTTTCAACCAGATCTACTTGAACTCAAAGGACATGTTATTTAGGGGCCTTTCTGGTAAGTTCTGACCATTCCCTTAATAAAACCACCTCCCACAAGATGCTGTGCATCTTGCACGAGTCCCAGAACACCACTATTCCCTACTTGGCTCAGTAGGACAGCGACAAGCTCCTCTCCCACTGCTTCAATACCTTAATGAATGAATCAAAGCTAGATACTTTATTGTCTCCTGAATCAAGACCCGTATTGAGCACGCAGCCACTCGTGATGGAAAAGGACTATCTGTATCAGTCAAACCATTTATCCCAAAAGAAGAAATATCTTATATGAAAACAGAAAAGTGTTCCAATGCAGTTCATGTTCAAGAGACTGTCTTTTCATTTGAAATTTTCACACTAAGAGTAAGTACTAAATCCTCAATTCATACTTTGCTGGAGACTTGACAACTCCAGTTTCAACCACAGTTTATTTTACCAGTAAAAGTGTGCATACCCATTCCAGGTTGTCTCTATTCTCAGGCCTGCTGCAGTGTTTCTTCTACTTCAGACTATTTAGTCAATGCCATTAATCAAAATCCTATAGCAGAAAATGCATGCATAAGTCCTACACATTTATTGCCATGGCAACAATTCAGGCTCTTGTTCATATGTCAGGCTACATCAGTGGAGATAAATTCCATTGTTTTCACACTGACAGTTCTCTCTGTGTTGGACTTAATCCATGGAAAAATATAGCTTTGCCTCTTATTAAAATAAAACACAGACCACCCAACTCTCCACATTCTCATTCTTCACAAAGTATAGTTGAACAATTTGAACAGTTATAAAATTATAATTTGATATTTAGGTTTATGATAGTAATTAAAGCATAAAAAATGGCCCAGTCCTCATATTGTTTTAATCTGTGGGATTGGTTAGGAATTTAATTCTTCATGAAAAGATGAGCTCACTGTTGCACAGCTGAACAGCTATGATACCAGAGCACTGTGTTCTTGAATTAGATTACAGTATTTTAAAATAAATGCCTTCAAGCTTTGTGTGAAGTTGACATAATTCATTTTCCAACTTAGCTGTAGATACTGTATTGTTCATAACAAAAATTAATTATTAATGCATAATATCCAGAGAAAGATTTTTATATTTCATTTAGCTCATGACAAAATACACTGTCACATGGGTGATTCACAAGTGCAAAAGAAAGATACGCATCATTTTTCCTGCATAACCCTCTATAGATTTACTTGTATATGCTGTATTATGAGTAAGTCTTAATGCATGACAATTTTACTGTGTACTAGACCACAGTTCTGATTGCTATTATTTCCACAGACACCTCATCTTTCTCATTATCACAGACTAACGAGAAAACAGTCTGTTATTAATAAAATACTTTTAATGCTTCATACTCTCATTATTTCCTGTGTACGGCACACCACGCTTCCTGGAAAGGCACAAGCATCATGTCGCTACTAAAGAGACGTCCTTTGCAATCTGACCCTTTTCTCACTTCCTCATGCAGATTTAAGGCCCTGCTTTTACAGCATGCTTCATATTGACAAAGCCTATTACCGTGATATACTATACCGGAGTTCATTTCAACTAATATCCACCACTACATCTGTTACTGTCAGTACCCAATCTGAGTTTCTGTGTCAATGAAGATGAAGACAACCATTATATTTACTTATTGTCACGCCATGTTATGCCGGTATCAGAAACTGCTTCACATACACTGCGTGTGTGACTTGCATCAAATATATATTTATTTAAATGGGGGTCTTTGTGTCGTTTGTAAATATCCTGTGAACTTCATTCATATTAATGAAGCAGCATTTGCACCTCAGCGGCATTTTTATGCAAATTACTGTAACTCTTTGTGTGCCATGCCTCTATACGGGACAGGCCATCGCTTCTAAAGCAAGACTCTTCTTTCCCCGGATGAGCAGCACGGACTGTGTACAGAGTATGCCTTTCCTGGTCACCTAAAAGCGAGAACCAGGAGCTCTGAGGAGGCTAAGCACAGAATATGTCAAATAACTTGTCAAATAATTTATTTTTGAATCCTGACATGTTCTTAAGGAGAAACACTAACAAAAAAATCTTTCAAAGTCTGTGCAATTGAGAACAAAAATCTCTCTTCTGAACTGCAACAAGTACCTTCTCATGGGTTTTTTCCTTGCTGCAATTGAAAGCATCACGTTTCTCATTGCTTCTAAAACCAGACGTACACTAGTTTCAATAAAATAAATATATTTTAAATAGTAATATTTGAAGAAGAACAAAAGTAGCTTGTTCCATACACATGAATTACATATCAAAATCAAATTTTAGTTCCCAGTTTAGCACTGCCCTCTGGTGATACATATTTTGGATATGTATGTGACCCATTTCATCCTGGTGCATCAGGCCCAGATCTGGACAAGAACTAAAATGACATTTAGATGTTTAAATATGATGGGGATTCTAAAACGCTTTGTTTAACTCCTTCAGCTGCGAACATGTCGAAGATGCTGTATTTCTATCCACCAAGTTCCACAGCCCTATGCTTGCTCTGTGCGTAGGCAGAACTGCTGCCATCTTGGTGGCTTTGAAGCAGTTCAGCTGTCTTGCAGATCCCTCCTGTCATCTGCCTCAGGAGTCTCCAACACTGAAGTGTGTTCTCAGCTTCCTAACACACGTCTGCAGGAGTACTGACAACCTAAGACACGCTTTATCTTTGAAAGACTTCGGTATCTACTATCAAACAAGTTGTTTAAGCCATAAATCTGTCTCTAGGTGATCGTATCTGAGTTGCAGGGAGTCATCTTAATCCCAAAAGGCTGAAATTTATGAATCCTCCTTTCAGCAGGCGGTTTTGTGCAATTTTTACTGGCTGCTTGTGTATCTCATTAGGAGGCACCAAACTACCATCCTATTATTGTACAGGTCAGTGATTCTCAACCTTTTAAAATACATTAAGCTCTAAACTTCTTGAAAAAGAACTCTTGTACCATGATAGCTTTTACTTACAATAGCATAAAAATAGGTTATTTTCAATATTCATTTATTACTATCAAAGAATATAAATCTCCAATCCTAACCTACCACACTGAAAAACATTAGTCCATTGTTCCTATCATCAGAGCAATGAGCAATGTTCCACTTACAAATAGATATTGTGTCTAACTTGAATGAAATGTTGGATGAAAAAAGGTCTGCCACATCTTTGTTATCTATGTTTAAATCCCTTTCAAGGCTCGTTCAGGGAAGCTGTCAGTGTTGGACTTCTTTGAAAGGCTGTCCTTTCATATCGGTGACTCCTCATAGCATTGAAGACGCAACAAGAAATGATACAAGGCGGTATTCTGAATATTTTTGCAAGAACTGACAAATTTAAGATTCTTTATGAGATATCATTTTAAATATAGTAAGATTCTACACTGTTCATTTGGTGTGGTTTTTTTTTATTACACCAACCAAAACAATTTGTGCATCCCAGGTCAGGGTTACAGTTGCAGCTAAATGGAGAATGTCACAAATACATGAACCTGATTTGTCTCCTTAAATGATAATTAAAACAAAAAGAATGAACTTTCACTCCAAGTTCGTTGCGCAATACTTCATATTATTAATCAGAATTATGTCACAGGATTATTGCTTTGCTTAATAATGTGTTTAATGTAAATTTAATGTAAAAGATCCATGATAAAGGCAGTCAAAGCTCTATTAAAATCCTTCTGCAAAGTTCAGCCACTGCATTAGCAGCTTTAGGCTAATAGCCTAATGTTAATTTGGATTCTAATCTATTATTTTGCATGATACTTAATGTGTTTCTGTAATTAGATTTTTTTTTAGACAAAGCAAGAAAAAAAACATATGGGTCAGAGTGCATGACTGTCATTAACTACAGTGCATTTCTGGGACATGTATTACCATAACACAACTTGTGCAATGAAATAGTGTATATTATAGTCCAGTCAACAACCTGTGTCTTATCCTGTAAATGGAAAAAAATAGATGACAAGCAAGTGATAAATACCTGCAGCTGATCACACATACTGTTCCAATTTAAAAGGTTCCTACCCTCTTAGCTGGTCCAGAATATTAATTCACATACTCATCCCTAACTCTGGTTCAGTCAAAGGTGACTTAGACTAATAAGTCTCTGATAAACTCACTTCACTCCAAATGAGAGTTTGAGAACAATTACATTATTAATTGTTCCGGGAAACGCGATGATACAGTAACCTCCAGAAAAAGCAGCACAAGTACACCCAGGACAGGATAAGCAAACACAGCATGCCTCAGAAGTTACAGACAGAAAGAAGGGCCTTAGTAATTCAGACATGCATCTCCTTTCCTCAACTTTCTTCCAAATTCCCAACAGAAATACATTAATCTTAAAACAGCAATCCAGAATAATATTCTTTGTTTTCTCAAACTCTCTTAAGCTTTACATTGGTTTTCAGTATGATAAATTACTATAAAGTAAAAAGAAAGTAAAGTTTATAATCTAAAAATAATTCTTCAATTCAGATTAAGACTTCGTATCCTTAGATAGAAGTGAAAATAAATTTAGAAACATGAATTAAAGCAGCTTTAGTTTGCTCTTATTTAAACAGGGAATATGTACACATTGGTTAATTTTTACCTTGCCAATTTGCCTATTTGTCCGAAGCTTGCTCTTGCCAGTAAAATATAACAAATTTTGTCTCTTCAGTGGATTGTCCTACTAAAAATACTGAAGAATCATTTTAGTTAGGCTTACAGCCTATTCTGATACACCTCAAAAATTTAGAGGTAACGGTACAGAAAGTAAAAAAGCTTCACTTTTGGGGAGCTCCAAAAGAAAGTTTTCCTTATAGGAAAAAAAAAAGCTACAAGAAAATTTCTGATGTTATAGACTTGTGGCTCTAGAAGCTGTTGTCTTTTCTTCAGGGGCATAAGCATACTCTAATATCTAAGCTGTTGATTCCACTGGAGATTGTGAAGAGAACTTTGAGAATGAAAACTCTGGTTAAATATTTTTTGAATTAAACATGTAAGAAATCTAGACAACAGCAGATACCAGGAATAACACTTTTGTGTTCTTGATTTTACAGTACAGAATATTCAGGCTTGCTTTAGGGTTCTTTGTTTTTGTACTTCTTGCTTAGGGCTCTGGATGCTTTTTGCCTTGAGGAAGAAACTAGCCTTATCTGAACAGCGTATAACAACATTATGCTGGCAGTCTGAACGTATCCGGGAAAAGAACAATACTGTCGCTGTCATTCAGTAACAACAAAAATACCCTATGGTACCGAATTTTGTGTTACAGAATTGAGCTCTGGAATATCATAAACACATACTGCTTCCAACTGATGATACATTTGAGCAAGGTTTTTCTATCAATGCATCATGAAGCAGACAGCTGTTGATAAGAAGCCCATATCATTCTCCAATTCATTTCTCAAATAATTCTCGCCATGCTGGTGTTGGTGGAATAGATATGGGACATTTAATTACTTCTTCTCCCTTCCCCTAAAATAGCCCTAGTGACAATGACAACGCTGGGCCTGGCTACAGCAGATACATCAGCAGTGAGTTGTCTTCTGATCGGTCATTTGTGCCATGCATAAATATCTAAGAATCAGATCTTGTGTCTAAACACAGTCCAGGTGTCCTAATTCACCTTCTTGTGAAAGATGATAAAAGTAGTAAATCTTATTTATATTTTCATTGACATTGAAAATTATGTAACGTTACTCAAACATGATTAGAAATTAGCATCCTAGTCTCAGGTCTACTCTGTTCACAACTTGGTTTAACTTAAGGTACCTTAGTTTACCACTAATGAGAGGCACCGATATCACTCCTGCCCTATGAAAATTTATTTGTATCTGTCAAGTGCTGAGATACTTTGTTTAAAAAGTTCCATATAAATGCCTCTAAAGAAAAAAGTGATTATCCTGCAGCTCACTTGCAAAAAAAAAAGAAAAGAATGAAAGGATCACTTGCATTTTTTTCTCAGGGAGCAGTAAAGCCAGCAGAGAGATAATCCATCTCAAGATAATTTTCCTTAGACTCCTAAGTTACCTGCACACAATAAAACCCAGATGAATGGGCTTTGTGTCAGGAGTCTACCAAGAAAACAGGAAAAGAAACAATCCAAACCCATAGGACCTATGATGTTATACCAAAAGGAAGCAGAATCCCAGCGCTGTTGAAAATTTGCAGCCAGACTGTTGAAGAACAGACATTACTGATAGTATAAAAAATAATTCCAATGTAAGACTTGGAAAACTAAGTATTCCAATAGTCACTCCAATAATAAAAATTATGATATTTTATCATATGTCCAGTTGCCTAATAGCCACACTCTCCTTCAGCTGTCAATGGTTGGAAGAAGCAAGGGAGAGAAGAAAATCTTCTGTTGTACTCTGTCTCATTATGCAAATGTCAAAAGTAATTAGTTAGGTCAGAAAGCCTCCAGAAGTATCTTTGGCAAAGAACAGCAGTCTTGGATATCTTGTCTTCAGTGCTTTTGAATTCCAACAATTGGGATCCACCTAAATTTCTCCCTCCACAAATTCTAAAGTCGCTGTTTCATTGCTGGCTGGAGCATAGGTATAGATTCCCCCTGTTCTTGTTTTGTGCTCCATGCAACAGCAGCACTTCTGTTGCATTGGGAATCATCTGAAGTACTAACAACCACTGGCAGTATTTCACCCATTAGGAGTATGTTAAGTTCTCCTTTTAAAAGAGCTCATAGGTTTTCTAATATTGTTGATCACTTAGAATGGAAATTGCACATAAGTGTTTTGCATTGTACCTATTTAACCATGTCACAAATCTGGTGGAAAAAACATCATCCAGAAAACAATCTTTCTGATAAATACTTATATTAAATCTAAACCTGAACAATGCCCAAAAGCTGTGAGGGTGAAAAAGTATTCCAGAGCTAACTGTGCTGTTTTTCACAGCATACAGTTAGCACGGATATAATGCAACCACGTCAAGCAAGATATGATTGATTTATTAAGTTGGAATCCATTAAAAGTATTCCATTGCAGTTTTAAAACCATATAGTCATTAAATATCTTTGAAAACACACATTCTCTACCATCATTATAAGATATTCCTGACAGCACATCATTTTTAATGGCATCATTATAAACAGGATTCATAATGGCTCTGTTTAGTATGTAACAGAATTGGAAGTCAAGTAATATACAGACTTGCATTCAACATAATCAGATAACAAAGAGCACTGAAGGAAAGATGAGTGTACAATTAGTATAAGAATAATAATTCTGTGTAAAATGAAACACTTTTTAAATAGTGTATCAAATAGGCATTAAGATGGAAAAATGAAAGCAGTGAAATAGATTTGACATACATGACTTGCAAGTACAACATGAACTACTGGTGCTGATATATGATCTAAATAAGAGAGGATAGATTATGCCCAAGGCTAATTGAAGTGATAATGCTGGTTTCTAATTGCAGCAAACTCTTATATGCTTAAAACAACACCCAGATCCAACGCGTGTGCCTTAAAACATGGCTTCTACTTAACCCTTGCTTTAGTTTGTGGTCCTTCCTAATAACAGGAAAAATGCCTTCTTGAGACAGAAAGGTCCCAATTTTTTTGCACTGATGCTTAAAAGAAAGAGGTAAAAGATATTGTATGCCACTGTTCTATTTCTCCTTCTCTGGACTGGAGCTGCTTCACACCTCAGCGTAACTTCAAGCAGCACCTTTACTGCCCCTAAATGGATTGTCCCTGTGGGGCTACTGCAGCTATAAGTATGTATAGATACGTATGTGTGTTTGTGTGCGAATAGATACTTGTGTATGCATATACAGATACCACTCTTTCCACTGAATCTCTAGTGCTTGGGAGGAAGCACACATAGAGTTATTAAACCAGGTCTCCAGAAGTTTCATTTCTTTCATTATATCATTTGCAGCAGTGCCACCCAAGAAAAGGAGGAGGTGCCTACCTAAGGCAATTAACCATTCAAACTGACAAAATTTATTACATACTTCTGTAGTTGTAAAGAGCTGGTTTATAGCCATACTGAGATAATCAATTTAACAGTACATTTATCTACAGATATTACTGTCTGCATATATTTGCATATTAGTATTGTTTTCTGTGATCTGTTCTCATGCAATCTAAAGTAAGGAAACATAGACTTACTTGCAGAGTATCACCTTAACTAGTACTGATATTATGTTTCTCTGCTTATCCTAAAATAGAAAAGATGCCTGAATGTTTAAATCCATTGTAACATGTTGGAGCATTTACTTTTTGTCATATGAGCATCATGTGACCATTAAGATCGAGTTTTTTGCCTTTTCTACTATTAGAAAATTACCTTTCTATGTTATTAGAAAAATATCCTATCCCCTTCTACTTCCATTATATAATGAGACAACAGGAAAAACATGTCAAACCTGAGACTAAAGATATTGGTAATAAGTATGTGAAAGTCCATTTGCATCAGTACTTTGCCCCAAACTACTCTGGCACAGCTCCGTAAGTTCTGTTTGCCATTTTGGCCTTACTCCCCAAGCTTTTTCTCCCCTCTGCCAGGTCAGCCATAAGCCTAAACTTCATCATTTACTTTGGTAGTTTAATTCTGTCAGCACCACCAGAACTTTATAGCTAACATAGCCAAGAGATACCAGCCAGTACACCCCTTACCACAGCTGAAATGGCACACGCAGATGAAGTACAACCATTTTAACATTCATGTATTAGAAACAACAGGGATTTTGAGAACTATGGAGACTAAGATGGAACGGTAGTGAGGACACAAGAGTTGAAGGGATAGGAAGGTAACTCAGTGAGAACTATGCTGGCCTGCTTCTGCCCAGCAGGCCTGTATGGTGCTACCTAAACAGCAAGGTGGTTCTAAGCCAGATTTCCCAGAGGATCTTGCTAACTGTGTGCTCCTCAGTGTCAGAGGTTCAGCTCCCAGCATGAGCTCACGCTCCGAGCCAGGTCTGTGAGAAGAATGCTCTGAAAAGTTCAGATAACACACAAGGTCAAGTACTAGGAAAAATCGGGTCATGGAGGGCTCCGATTTTACAATCCACAAAAGTATCGATCTTGCAACAACGATCTCTCAAAGTTTTAGATCCCCAGCTCTAAAATGGGAATATTACTATCCAGGGCTGTTGTGAGGAAACATTTAATCATGTGCGTAAAGGTTTCAACACTACAGTCCTAATTTCTACAGAAAAGCCAGAATTACATATTGTCAGAATTGTATCAGAATTATAATTTTTTTGGTCAGAACTACTGTTTGTTAGAACACTCTGAAATACATAAGGTATAGGAAAGATACTTCTCTGGTTGAAGACTGCATCTTAACATTTATGAACAATATAGCCTGAACTTGGATATTCTATAATTTTTGAATACTTGACTTATTAACCTGAATAGCTCTCTTCTGGTATATACCTTTGCTGCATGTGTAGAATGTAGTAGAATGACCTTCATCCATAGCATCCTTGTAGTAGAACAGAAGCATTTACTACAGATTTTATTATAAATGCCCTAATGAAATTCTAATCAATAATACTTCAGAGAATGGTAAAGAAACTGAATACATTCATAGGTAAAAGGAGATGTTATTATCTCAGTTCAGTAACTGTGAAATAGAAAGATGAAAAAGTGTGGTTTTCATATTGGAACTGAGCACAGCTGTACAGTTATATAATAAAGTATCACTTGTATGCATGGCAATAGGGAGTAATTGATGCACCACAGTTATTTTTATAAACCCAAACAAAAAATTCAACTGGAAATTTCTTTGCCAGTTTCTTGGCATCGTATGTTTTTGTCTGTACATAATGTACAAATTTATAGTCTGAATACACTCACTGATCTGACTTGTTGAATAAAACATGCTGGGGTTTGCTGCATATTAAAGAAGATGGGGATCTCATACCCAACAACCAAGTCTGTCAAAAGATTTCATGAAAAATTTTTCTTGGAATAAGATTTATAGTTAACTTAAATTGATATTGCATTGGATTTGTGATTTATACACCACAGGGATTTAATTTTTTTTTTTTTAAACAATTAAAATGTTTCAGATATCTTACAGTGGTAAGTTTAGGAACATTTTAGTGAAAGTCAGTAGATGGCTATAATATGATAAAAACCTAATGGAGGCCCAAAAGCTTAGTATATATTTGTGTCTTGGATCTTCCCTGGTATGGTTAAATCTCTTGCCCTCCTTGAGTAAGGGCACATCAACATAAGTGCTGCTTCAAAGGAAGATCCATACTTTCCAATATCTCCACTTACTCATTGAGATTACACCACAAAGGGTATTGCTAATGTTTTGTTGTTATACATCCACTAGGTAACTAAAAAAGGCATCAGGTGCCCCTCATCAGTCTACTAATAATAATCTTTTCTACAACAGAAGGGAAAGAACTAACTTGAATTTCCTTTTTTTTTATTTTCCAATGCAGATCCATCTACTCATAACAGTGTTTTGCATTTGCAGTCACCAGTGTTTACTTTACTTGCAAGAAACTAAAGAGATAGCGAGGTGTTGCTGTCAAGGCAAGTATTCATCAAATGCAAACCTGTTGTACTTTTTCGTTGACATGTTCTGTTGCAGAACAATTTTCCAGTGGCAGTCAGATGACCACAACAACAATAGCTCTTGTGGTGAACTTTTTTGATTTCACACTTTTTTTTTTTTTTTTCATTTGCCCAAGTCAGAATTCTAATTGTGGTTTCAAAGTCAAGACGAAACATGCTACTTGGTTTCTGGGTTTATCCTTAATTGACTTCTGATGATGATTAAATTCAGTGCATCTTCAAGACAAGGGACAGGCAGAATCTCAGGACTTTTTTTTAAATGATAAAGCATTATACATAAGCCCGCACAAATATTCCCCAAAGTATATGGAACATTTAACTATGTATTCAGTACTGTATTACCCTTCTTTACACAGCACAGCACCATCTCCTTTTCTTATTTCATTCAGTGCTTCTTTTCACTTTCCCCTTTGCCAGTATCTGCATGAATCCTTTGCCTGAATTATCAGATACATATGACCACAAGTCATTTGCTTTTTGGAGATAAAAAATGGGTAGTGTCTTAGAAATTCCAGCTGCTGTTTATCAGTGATCCTATTACTTTGGAAACTCTGCATCACCGTTTGCTTGAACAATAGCCCCCTTACAAAATTGTTCAGGAGATCAGCCTGAGAGAGTCTTTAAACATTGGGAACGGAAGAAGACAAGGATGTATGTAAAATCAAGACATCCACCAGTTTAATTTCCTTCCTCCATCCTGGAATTTACCAGTTTATCTGGTAATTCATGGTAGATAGGTCCTTAACACAGGACAGCATCAGGTACAAGCTACAGTGCACGTGTGTACAGGCACACTTTTACCCAATGAAAACTAGCTTTAGCTACAACTTCCCCTCTGTGATTTAAAAATTACAGCCATTTTTAATATAATTCATCTCATCATCTGCTAGTGACTATTCTTAATTGTGTTTATATTTAATGAAAGCATCTAAAAATAGTTGTTCTTTGTTATTTTCTCTTTTTAGACTATTCCTTCTCCGTCCCTCCACTACTATATCACAATGCCTTTTTGCCTAGGGATACTGAACAGTGGATTAAAATGCGTTAACAAAAGAAAGGTTACGGACTGTGAGTCAGCAAGAACAAAAGAATCAAATACATCATGTAAAAGCTAATAATATTTAGATAGGGAGCCTAGAATTTAGCATTTTTGTTATATTTTTCAGTTAGCATGAAAGTTTAATTTTCCACTAATCATTTCAAATGTAAAATAAACAGGAGTCTCAGCATACCACAGTCTATACTTAGGTCCCCAGGAGAGTGCAAACCACAAAAGAAACCTAACAATATGATGCTATATATTCTGAGATATTGCCATGCAATCTGATTTGCCACACGCCCATACATATTAATGTTGACTTCATCATGAAATCTCTTCTTAATTAATCATTGGTGAACAATGACTAAATTGCACACCAGCATCAGCTTGAACTGGGGCAACATTCATTCGGAAAGCATACCAGATGGGCCAAGGAAAAGTCAGTATGGTACTGCCGCAATAACAATGGACAAAGCTCATACACCAGTGGCAGAAATAGTTGAACTAAGGCTACAGTAGCTTTACAGAACATGCTGTGAGACCATTTAATATTTTTTTTAAGTCATGTTAAAGAAATCTGTTATTAAAATATTTTATAGAATTCAATGCCTTACTACTGTCAACAAAAAGACTAAAAGGCACATAAAGCTGTTGAAACTTCCAAACTAGAAATACAGGTGGATAGAGTTCGGTATGGACTTCTACATAAGAACAATTAGCACATTTAAGTGTATCTTCTACAACTGTGCAGTTTTCCACAGTATTTGCATATCTGCTTATTATCTGAACCAGTCCCAGTCTGAAAGGTTCTTGGGTCCTGTAAGACTCGGACTGTAACTTCCCTCATGCGTTCCAGCTCTTTCTTCCAGTCTGTGTTAGCTTATGGCTTTTATGGTAAAGACCTGCCTTTGCAATCTCTAACAGATGTTTCTTTTTAATTATCACCTACATAACCCTCACTGCTGTGAAACAAAAGGTGTGCTATCATTTTCCCAATTTATAAATAGACAATCTATTTCTAAACACAAACAACCAACAGATACTTCCAAAATAAAGAACCCTGCTAAGGTGCTGGAGTACAAAACTGTCCTAAAAACTTCCACAACTTCCATTTCAACATTGGAAATGCCACAGAGCATTCCTGATCCACGTAAAATTTTGACAGACCTCCCTTCGTTTCAAACTTCTCACGCTTGAGTTCGGTCACGTTCCTGTGGAAGAGCTCTTCAATTGCTCAGCATGCTCAGGGACCGCCGCCTACGCTTCCCCCTGTGCCCTGTTCAGCACGCTACACCAGGCTCGTGCAAACAGAAGGGCAACCCAGGGCAATGGAAAACCCGCACAAAGTACACAGAACCCCACACAAAGTCTCCTCAGACTCCCTTCAGCCACTCAGCAGGCCACTGGTGTGAGTGACAAGTGTTCAGAAGTCTTTAGCCCAGGCATGTCATTAGTGAATTTTTTTAAGTGAGCATCTACAATTGCTGTATTTAGCCATGCTAGAAGTACTATTACTACAATATCTCTACACTCCCTTTAAATTTACATGCCCCCACGTATCTGATAAATACTGCTCGTTTATTAACACTGCTCTGTCATTTGAGCAAATTTAAAACAAAGAGAACATTTAATATTGGCACTTTATTAACCACAGTAAGAATTTGCATAACATTATAGTAGTCCACACAATTTATTACACCAAAGATATTTCAAGATGAATAAGTTCTGGTGAATTGATATTTTGAAGTTAAAGAAAATGTCATAAAATAACCTTATATTTGACATTTTAAGATGAGAGGAAAATTATCACAGGAAAAATGTAATCTGTGGCTTCTAAACACAGTCTCTTTCTTCTAACGAACAAATGTACCTAAACATTTTCTTAATACTTAAGTTTCTCTTTATTCTTGACTTCAAATTTTCCTCCATATAATGTATGCATGACAAGCAGCTGGTAGACTGGAATTTTTTTTTTTGTAATGCTTAAATTTGTATACAGAGGTATACTCTGAGATGTTTTAGGAGCCTTGGTCTTGTTTCAGCAACACATGAGATATACAACCAAATTATATACATTACAGACAAAATACAACCAAATTATATCTACTTCTGATATACATACTTTTATATATATTATATACGCTTCAGATATACAAACAAATTAGCTACTGGAGCTGTACAAAACTATGTGGAGTCAATTGGAAAGATGCAATTTTCTGCTAAGCTATGAAGTCCTCGCAGTTGAATTGTGGTAATTACAGGATGGGAAAGATAAAGGTGCCTACCCAATAGCTTGTAGTTTAACCCATTATATCTATTTTTTGTTACATATATTTACAGCGCTTAATAAAAAAAACAGTGAACATTGCTGAGATACTACTTTCTTGCTTGCTCAAGGGCTTTTACAGTAACAGCAGCACATAATATAAAACAATTGGTTTAGTTTTCAATAAGGTTAATGTCCTTTCCTAAAGAATCACAAAAGGCCTAAGTCAGATGTTGAATTCAGAAGCAATATATAAGGGTCATCCGAAAGACTGCAATAATCAAAATCTTGTAAAGAAAAGTCATAGCTATATGAACTTCATATCCAAGTGACATTCAAATTTTGCATTTAAGAATTTTCAATAATAAATAAAACCAGAAAGTGACTTTTAAGATCTATATTAGATTAAGGAAGTAATGCAGTAGGTGTGGCAAGTACTATTATATAGAATTTCAAGAAATTCTAGGTTCTAGGGCCACTGTACTTTCTCTAGTATTGATCATAAAAGAGCCATGCTGTATTTGTTTGAGATTATGATATTCTTGTAGTAGCATCGCTGGCTGAATAAATGAACTTTCACCTAGCACTCAGAAGAAGAGACTTCAATCCTCCCTACACTGTTTACAAATGGATGAACCCACATACCTCCACAGCAGACAACAGAAACATTGTCCACATCACATTGTGCTGAAACCACAAAAAGAGAGAAAACCCTTCCCTGCAAGTTCACAAACCAATGAAGATAACACTCTACAACCTTCCTGTGCTTATTCAGAGTAGATGTAGTTCTCAGAAGATCAACATATTTTTTTGAAATTCAGTTGTGGATCCCATATTGTTCATTGTAATTTCGCTTTTCACCTACGTGATGATGGGGCCTCTGCTGTAGGTTGCTGGAGGGCAAACATTAAGAAAGTTTGCCATCAAGGTTAAATGACTTTCTTATGTCTGCTCTTCAGAGGAGACTGAAATATGACATACTCCTCAGTGGAATCTAACACAAGGTCAAATTCCTGTAGCCCACACTTAGCTCCTTTGGTTTCTTTTAGCTGCCGAATCAATATTACAGAATTGTGCTCTCTGCTTTCTGCATTGCTAGCGCACTACTGAATGGATTGTCCTCAAGGGATACACCTTCATTTACTCCTCAGTAAAAAGCATTCCATTTTGGGCACTACCTCCCTTTCTACAGTCTAAATCTACTTTTTAACATGGCATCCTCATGTCAGATATAAGGACTCTGGATGAAGTAGGGCAACATCATCTCTTTCCAGCACTGCTACTGAGGACAGAGAAGCTCAGTCTCAAGTTTCCACAGTGCTAGAGGCCATAGGGAAGTATTTTGAGTTTATGGAAGATTTAATGCTTAGGGTTTAATTAGATACTTCTTGGTTAAAAAAAAAATAAAAAAAAATGCTGACCAACAAACGTTGAATGCACTTGTGGCATACATAGTATTATTTGGATGGGGGTTGCAGGAAAGGATGGGTTATGAAATAGTTTTCTCTTTTATATGAAGAGGAAGAAATGTTAACCATCTATGAAACATGATGAGATTAGTTATCAAACCAGTATTTCTGAGTTTCTGTGTTTTGTTGTTAACTCAGATTAAGAGCTTTCCTTTTCAGTATTGTCTTTAGCAAGTATTTTGTTTGGTGACCACCTGAAAACTTAAAGATTGGAGAAAAAGTGACCAGCTTGTAAGGAATTTTTCCTGCAAGTAAGTGGACATTCTACACTTCTATCTACATCTGATTAACTGTGGTAAATCATTCTGGTGTGTAGTGATTCTTTAATATCATTGGGGAGTTTTACACAATGGAAAAGTTTATAATGTTTCACGGATTTTCATGGTTTTGTGCTGGCAAAGGCTACTTACTGTGGGCATAATGGAATGTGTCACCATCTTCAGGATTTTGCTCACCTCTGGTTTTAGAACCATTCAGTTGGTAAATTTTAGACTGCAGGGAATTTATTTCTCATTACTTGAACAAGAATATGCTGGTTAAAGGCTAGATGAGGATACTATGGGAAGTTTCTTTCAAGGTCAAGTCTTGTTAATATAAATTTTTATATAGTATACATTTTATAAAGATAAAAATCATTAATTGTTTATTGATTTTTCCATGTGGGTTCCTGTATGTTACAATGAGATGTATGTGATTATTAGGGTTTCTTCCTGGATTGAAGCAATTCCTTATAGAAACTTAGTCGGCCTTTCAAAAATGTATTTTGTTTTCCTAGGACAATAGCTTTCTTGAAGTCTTAATATTAATAAGATAGGTATAAACACTCTGCTTGTGACACGTGCAGTGGTGTCTGATGACTAGGTTGCATATTAAAAATGGTTTGATGTGTTTGGATTGACTGCTGTTTTTATGAAAACTGCTTCCAGGTACTGTGGCTTGTAGGCTATTAGATTTATTTATTTTATTTTTCAAGACTTCATAGAGTGCTTAGGAGAACACTATAGTTATGGAAGCATTTTAGAGAGAATTTGATGGCAGGATGAACACTACTGAACTTGTAAAAACCCTGTGAGTCTAGGTTTTCCATTCCTGATAAGTATGTCATCTGTATAACTGCATGGGCTTTGTGATAAGGTTATTTAAAAATCTGTTCTTAGCAGTAGCCGTATAAAAGGTTGACTATGCAAGGTTGTGTGTGCTTATAGTTTGGAAGCGTAGATCTTTGGAAGTAACATTTTTCTGTGTAAAGATGAAAAGGGTGAATGCTGAAATATCTTTGGGACTACATGACAAATTTGAATGTAAGCTTATAGCAGTGAAAGGTAGGTTAAAAAAAGAGCAGCGACACAAACTATATTAGTGACTTCCTCTGGAAAAATGGGGTGGGAATAGTTTTCTACATTAGAAAAAAAAATCTCTGAATGAATGCTACTTAGTCAGCTAAAACAATTCGATTTTTTTTTTAATTACTGCCTTTTTTTAGGCTCAACTCTGAGCCCAATAAAACCTGAAGGAAGAGTATCTTCAGATCATCTGCTATGTATTTTTAGTGACTCTTTCAATATCGTACAATATTGTATTTTTCACTAATACTTCAGATCCTACAAAAGCATTTCTAAGCAGAACCAGTATGTCCAGAGACACACCAGCTAAAGAAATTTCTCTTTTTTTTTTAATCCTAATGAGATTTAGTTGAATTGTAACTTTAGCGACAGGTGTCTACTTGGGTTATCAAATGCAAATGTGTTTGGTTCATATCTACCATTAGTCAACAAGAATAGCACCATCACAAGGCAATGTCCTACCCAAACCATGTGGCTGTCTTCAGGTGGAAAGAATGACTCACATACATAAATCTTTTTCTAGATATCACAATGGAGCAGATACACACAGGTGTCACACTACCCAGCATCATTTTGTTCCTCTCACTTACAATTCCAGCCAGGGAATAGCAAACTTCACCCTTGTAGAGACTCATAAATAGTCCAGTACACTCTATCAACAGATGATAAAAGGGAAAAATAACCAATAAAACTACATAATGAACACCTACTGAACAAACAGAGCTATAGCACTCAAACACAGTCAAGTTATTGCCTAGGCTATTACAAAGATTTTACAGTAGTATCATTTGATTTTCTAGCTTCATGACAATTATATCAAAGGTTTTTTACTCTTTTCAGATGTGTATCATTGCTTTAAAATAAATTCTATTATGAAATCCAAGGTGTGAAGGAAAAACAATAAAAAAGTTGTTCAAGGTTACAGATAACCATACTCAATAGCTCATTTGTAATTTGTTTGTCATCTTTCTTTCACTCCTGGAAGTCAGCTGATGGTATATTCTGCTTCCTAAGCAAATAATGAAGTACAGTACAACACTGGGGCTCTTTTGCCACTATACATAAGGGAAGCTCAACTTCTTGATTCTGGATGCAAACTGGAATTAGCACAGTTCAGGTTAAATTGACTTTGGCTTCATCTCACAACATCTGAAATCATACTGCAGTTCTCCAGCGCTTTTAGGACATAATTAGATAAATTCATAGATTAAGCTGCTCCTGGCAGTACTTGCTCTTCTGTGAATAGTGAACCAATTCCACAGCACATTGAAATACAAACTGTAGTTGCAATACCAAGTTGGCAATGCATCTTTGCTGTCGATTGTTGTGTGCCATATGGACCCACTTAAGCCTCTTCCTCTTTTGGCTCTTGAAGAGAAGGCAGCCATTGTGGACAGTCATGAGGTCAGTTTGGAAACCAAATGGCCCAGGTGCAAAAACTTCAGCAGGGACATCTGCATCCATGACTGGGTTTTTGGCTAGATTTACCCCTACCCATATTTAGACATGATATGTGCCTTCTTATGTAACATTACCCTTTTCTGCCAAATGAAACCCAGTATGTTCTAATTTGTATTGTAAGTGATCACAAAATACTACCAGTATATTTCTATTTTTTGTATCCTATTCTACTCTTACAATTCAAATATGAGGAGAGCTAACTTGCTCTTTTCAGACTATTTCTTCTATCAGATAACGTGCATAGAAGTTCAGGTGAAAGCTCTCAGAAACTCCAATGTGCATGTTAATAATCTCCTTTTCAAAAGTTTGATGCCAGCCACCGAAGAAAGCTGAGATACTCAGAGGAAATATTAGAAGTGTAATTGATATTGGTACAGCTACAGACTCTTACTTGGTACAGAATGCAAATGCTTTATCCTTTGATACACAATTCTTAAAAAGGCTAGATTGATGCATATTAATCAAGCTTATTTTGTGCTCAACAGTATCACAGCTAACAAATATCTACTGGATATTTAAATTATTTCCTTACATTTACTGCCACAATTCTCTCCGAGTCCAGATAATCATACTGATCTCTTGATTCTGAACTCAAAAAATTGCTATATTAGGAAAAAAAAAAATCAGTCACTGATCATTGCAGGGCTGTAATGCCATTTGAAGAGCAAGCAAAATGCATTCTGAAGTAATTCATGCATTTCATATATTAATACCATTGTTGTCACATTTCCTGTTTGTCACTCTTAAAACAACACATCAAGTTTAACCTTCATTTTGAAGAAAGCACAGATAGAGTACTGTGCAAAATGTCTACAGAGTCTGATCCACCACTGTATCATTCACCTTCTACATTGTTTAACAGCATGCCATGCAA
>Ga0065711_1026341_pt1 | contig 77431 bp, 45 predicted proteins | sample Hoacrofraction12_FD_59098 | JGI IMG/M metagenome (GOLD analysis project Ga0065711, IMG submission 59098) | Hoatzin crop microbial communities from Cojedes, Venezuela - Epithelial fraction 12 v2 (version 2) | ecosystem: Host-associated > Birds > Digestive system > Esophagus > Crop | place...
CCCAGCGGGGGCGGGGAGCGGCGCGGCCCGCAGCCGGCTGCCACCTCCTCTGAGGGCGCCGCTCTCGGCGGCCATGTTGGAGGGGCGCGGCCGACGCCTCCCCTCACGGCGGTGCCCTGGGGAACCATGTTGGCCGGTTCCGGCCGCCGTCTGATCCGTACTGAAAAAGTCTTTTCCGCTGCCTGTGGCAGGATAAAGGCGCCATATCGCCAGTGCAGCGTATCTGGGGAAGGATGGCCGGGCAGTGTGGGCACCCACCAGCACGTCAGTCACTGTACGGAGCACTTGGGACTAATGCAGCACAAGGCCAGGGGAATACTGGAAGCCTGGTTGAAAAAATCACATGTCCACACTTGCAGCATTATGTTGCCACAAAAATAGAGTTTAGAAAGGAAAAACAAGTTCCCTTACCTTTCTGGAGCCTGTGTGATGGTGTGCCAGCTGTTGATCCTCCTTCGCCACCTCACCTGACCTTGCCGCGCAGTCAGGAGGTCTTAATCCACCTTCTTGTTCAGATCTTCCCTCCGGGTCGGCTTTTTTGACTGCCTGCCCACTGCTAATATCCATCCTGACTCTCTTCCACTGTATCGAATTAAAAAGAACTGAGAGGGTGGTAAAAGAAGGGGTAAGATAGATACACTGAGCAAAATGGCTTGGGCAATCTGTTTGCGCTCCCCCTGCCCGTGGCCGCTGACCCTCCCTGTCTCTCGTAGTAGGGCCTGTTGCTACGGGCTGATGCCTCTAGCGCAACGTAAGCTTCTTGAGCAAGGGATTTGTCACCTCTGTGCCTGCAAAGCACCCTGCCAGGCATGGGAAGAACGACGCAGCGCCAGTCCCACCGACCTCAGTGGAGTTTAGATCCAGTCAGACCCTGTACAAAAGGTGAGCAACGATTTTTTACCGTCAGTGTGAGGGAAGGAGAGAGCACAAATCTGTAATGAGCGGCTTGCGAGCAGAGTAAAATGTTCTGTGACATAAACAGTGGGAGAAAAAAAGGAAGAAATGTGCAACGTTGATAGTGTTTCCAAGTTTCACACATCTTTATTAATGAATTTCGAGATCAAGACAATAATTTTGTTATAATTTGCTTGCTGACACTTGAAACTGCCAGGTCCACCAAATAATGTAGTTTCTTTTGTTATTACAATCGTTTATTTCGTAATGTTCAGTCAGGTCTAGTTCGGTGCATTTTCTAAAGTAATGCATAAACTTGTTACAGAATGTGAAAAGCCAGCTGGCAAACTCCTTGTTCAAAATACAGATTTCAGGTTTGCCATGAATCTCTCTTCTTTGATATGTATGAAAACCAGGCCAAACATATTTTCAATACATTTTCATGGTGTTTTCCATTTAATCAAACTAAAATAATGCATTTATAGATGGTTTGGGGCTGTCTGGATTTGGAGATAGGTTTGATTCTTTAATGCAGAAACAGAACATGACATCACACCATCCTGGAATGCAGTATGCTGTATTTCTTAACAATGTCTTTCCCTTTTTTAAGATAAAGCAGAATAAATTACCCTGAAATGATGGAATTCACATTCCTTTATATGCACTGATTGATTTAAATTGCATTTTAAAGCTTCTCCTTAAAGCTAAGAGGTAGGAATAGCTGATGTGGAGGAAGCACATTAGTAAACATCTCAACCGCTGAGCTACTAGGATCTTTAGCTCATGCTCTTTATCACTGCTGATGTATACTAGCTACTTCAATGTATATACATCACTGAACACACAGTTATTCAAGGTAATATGATGTAAAATGCTTAGACTGGTGAGAATATTTTCATATGAGTGCTGAGTAAATAATGAAATCATAGAAATGGATCCATATGTAGAAAAAGTTATAGTGCATTCACAAACTCATGGTCCTGAAAAGAAGGTGTGTAGTTTTTGGCTGGAATAGGGTTAATTTTCTTCGTAGTAGCTGGTATGGGGCTATGTTTTGGATTTGTGCTGAAAACACCAGTTGATAACATAGCGATGTTTTCCTTATTGCTGAGGAGTGCTTACACACACCAAGGCCTTTTCTCCCCCTTCCACCGCTCTGCCAGCAATCAGGCTGGGGGTGCACAAGAAGCTGGGAGGGGACATAGCCAGGACAGCTGACCCCAGGGATGCCCCAGACCCTAAGATGTTGTTCTCAGCAATAAAAGCTGAGGGAAAAGGAGGACGGAGGGGGGACACCTGAAGTGACAGCGTTTGTCTTCCCAAGTAACCGTTAGGCGTGACAGAGTCCTGGTTTCCTGGAGATGGCTGAACACCTGCCTGCTGATGGGACATAGTGAATGAATTCCTTGTTCTGCTTTGCTTGCATGCGCGGCTTTTGCTCTACCTATTAAACCGTCTTTATGTCAGCCCACAAGTTTTCTCACTTTTACCCTTCTGATTCTCTCCCCCATCCCAGCCAGGGGGAGTGAGCAAGGGACTGTCTGGTGCTTAGCTGCCGGCTTGGGTTAAACCACAACAGAAGGAAATGATTGTTTCCCGTTTGCTGGAAAATAAACGAGCTGGGACTGATGTAAATGTGTATCCCTCAGTAACTGGTCTGTGTCATTTATTGGATCCCATTGTTTGAAAAAATAGACATTTAAAGCTTGTTTTGCTACAGAACACATTTAAATAGTTTTGACTTCGAGTCACTTCACATTTCTGTAACACTTGAGAGGTTGACCATCTTCCTCCTTGTTTCCTTTAAAGGAAATAGAAGTATTTTATTTGGCCTTACTGATACTTACTCCAGATTTAGATCTTCTTGCTGTTCCTCAAATGAATCAACAGACGTGGTTTCTCTTGCTAAAACACATATGAAAATTCTTTTAATTTTTTATGTGTATAGTTTCAAATGGATAATTTGTGACTCATATATTTTTCTTTTCATATTGTTTGTTTGTCTGTTAGCTTCACTACATCTTGCTGCATATCCTGGCTCTTATCTTTGACCTTCTCTGTCTCTTGACCCCAGCCCTCTTGAGTCCTGACTTCAAGTGCTTAAGTTTGATTTTCCTTGAGCACCTTTCACGTGAACTTCAGCCTGTAAATAGCTAACGGTCTGTAACATCTTACTAAATGGAGACCTTTTTATGACCTGTTTCTCACACTGCTTGTAAACTTATATACCACAGGCAACCCTGTCTTGAAGAGTGGGTAACCTAAAGTCCCTTTCTTTCTTTCGCTTTAACATTGATGGTTTCTCCTGCCAAAACTGCCAAAACTTAAAGCGCAATGTATCAGCAGTCCTCGCTCCAGCCAAAGAAGGCTAGACGCAGCTTGCCGTGGAGCCTGTCAACTCCGTGTGTCAGCCTGAGGGAATCAAATGAGAGCAGTGAAACATGTTTTCTACCTCCAGAGTCTGTAGCCTCTGGCACCTACTGGTACAGAAGCAAAGCAGTAGCACAGCTGGGCTGGCTCAAGTCCAATGGTTTTACTCTTAATAGCAAGTGTTTCTCATGCAAACTTGTTCCAGCTTATTCTACTACTCATTTAGAAACTGCAGTGTTGAAACTGCTTTAATTTTAGTGCTCATTTCAATCCCTCTTTCAAGTTACAGAGCTGGTCCAGCAGTCATTAAAGGGCAGCATTTTATTGCTTACAGGGATCTGAATTCAAAGATATCCTGGCTTCATGCCTCAGTAATGGTTCTTGAGCTTGGCAAAAGCATTAGCTGTTATCATCTTAAACTGGTCTGTCCGTCTGATACAATTTCATTCTGAATTGCAGAGAAGCCTATGTAGTTCATCTTTCTAACCATAAAAGAGGTCATAAAATGAAGATGAAATGTGGACGGACAGGTCCAACTCTCAGCCCACCATTCACTGTTTTTGTGCGTTGTGTGCTATCTCTTAGGGCAAAATACTGTCAGAAGTGACTGCTGCCTTTGAGAACTTCATCGTTTACCCACCCAAGGCCAGACACATACTACGGAGCTTTCCATAACCAAGGGCTGCCAGCCTCCATGGCAACCCAGGGTGGTCTTGAAACTCCAAAGTGTCTCAGACCACTTTGAAAACAGCAACCTTGGTCTTTCTGTCATCCCTCCCTCTCTAAAGTGAGAATAATAAGAGATTCCTAACCATAGTTTGGTGTCTGCTAATCATGAGCTTATTATGATTATAAAAGCACAAGATGTTTTTTGAGAAGTGTAGAATTCAGGTTCAGAAACAGGACAAAGTATCTCATATGTGTGTAGCTGGTGCAAGGCCAACAGTGGCTAACTTCATTTCTTAGAAGAAAAAGGAAAGTAGGAGAGTGTGTGTCATTTTGATCTAATTTTGATCTAATATTTGCCTGGAGAGCACAGTGAAACCACAGCTGCTCATCCTTTAGCAAAGAAGCGTATACCCAACTTCTAGCTATAAGCAACAGTGATCTCTGTTTCTGCAAGAAGCACAGGGCATTAATTTGTGATATTTGCACGACTCTACACGCTCACTCGTTACCAGTCTACATGACTGTTCGTAATGTAGAAATAATCTTTCTGTTTTTAAAGGTGTGTAAAATTTACACACTGCAGTAGAGAAATTGTGCAATGCTGGCATAAATAATGTGTTATGACAACCCCTTAGGGAGTATCTCCTGTTGGCAGGATGTGTGTAATCCTGGGATGGTCTGATGCATTGGTAACTGCACCGTAACAATGGAAACATGAGCTTGGTCTCGGGTATCTCACGGCTCGAGTTGGCAGGCTCAGCTGTGTTGGCAAGGTAGCGCAGCTCAATTCAAAAGGGAAGGCAAAGAGGCTAATAGTCACTGTAGAGGGCCATCTGCTAGACAGCTAAAACTCTGTATGGTGTATTAAGATAAGTTTTTGTAAGAGACATGCTGAACTTTCTGTTAAATGGAATTTTGATCATTTATCATTTCTTACTTTGCCGTCTGTAACAATAATCTGCTATCACACCATTGGTGCTATATACATACATCAATAACAAATCACACTTCTGTGATGCTGACTCTAACAGACACATAGCCATTTAGAAGGAAGGCTTATTAAGGGAGTGAGAATTATCCACATTGTCTGAAGGAGATTCTCCTTTACCTCTTGGAATCCAAATGTGAGCAGCTCTCCCTCTTCCCTTGCACTCCTGGCAGTGTCCTTCAGGAGGTGGACAGACAGAATCTCAACAGCGCTGTACAACAGAGTGAAAATGTTCGAACAAGGTCAGATTTTGTATGTCTAGGTCTCAGAGACAGATTTTTTTTCATCTGGCAACATTGTGGTAAAGGAACATCTAAAAATTGTTCTTGCTCTGGTAGTAATGATCTATCAGTGAAATTTGCCACAGTGTTGTTGTCATCTGTGCAGATATCTGTATCTGTCTTAGCTGTTCTCTATAAAAAAGACAATAAAGCTATAGAGTCATGTTTTGGAAAAAAATGTATGTAAAGCCACTCTGATTTATAGAACAAATATTGAAAGGGAAGTTATTAATAGGTTGAAATACACTGTACCAGTAGCTACAACAGTGTTGAGGGCAGACTGGGAAGGGGACAATATGATCAAAGGCAAAACAACTTTGGCACCCAGCTGCAGGAAAAGCCATTAGTAGCATTTGCATAGATCATATGTTCCCCCTCATTATCATTAACTCATTCGCTGTAGATACCAGGGGTAGCTGGCTCTGGATGGATAGCTGGTTACCCCCTTTCTCCCTTACTGGCAGGATCTGGAGAAGTGGCATGTTCCTCTGCAGTGTGCATCTGGCCTTTGCCAATATCTCAGGTCACCACAGCAGTTTATGACGATGGCTTTCTGTCAGAGATACACATAATTATTTTTATGAAGTGGTAGTAATTCTCAAGTTCTGTGTCATAGTAACTTTTTTACCTGCCATTTTATCCATTAACCCTCCACTAACTGCAATGCAAATGTCCTTCTTCTTGTTTCCACTTTTTGATAAACAAAATATCAGCAGATGGCAAGCCTTCACTGTTACAGCTTGATCACATACCTATACTAAACAGACCAGACTTTGATTCTTCAGCCTTTTTCAGTGGGTGCGTCTTCCCTCCGGACACCTACCAGCCCACGGCATTAAGAATAATGCTCCAGCAATTACATACACAAACCTAAATTTATCCACAAACTACAAAAATTGTTAGATACTACAGTGCCAGCTACATCATGTCTAGGAAAACTAGTTTTGATGCACACAATTACTTGACTAGCTCCAGTGCCTTCTGATGAGGTGATTTGAAGACATTGATTAGACTAGCATAGCAGAGGTTCCCAAATTGTGTTCATGCATTCACCTCAAGTATGTATACTTTGCAGCCAGCTGTAGGACTGGCTGTCACCAACAGCAGCCACCACCACTGCTGCCACCGGTGTCCCTGCCGGTGATGGTACCTGGCTTTAAAAGTTTTTGAAAGCCAGATTTAGAAACTTGTCTCCCCTCACAGAGTGCCAGTAAATACAGTAAGCAGGATATCCAAATGAGCCTTGCTCTAGCTGCCCTCGGTAGATAGCCCAACACAAATCTGCACATAGGCAGAATCTTGTAGTCCTGGACTGCCGCCAGCCTGAATAGCTCCTTGCTATTCAGCACTTGTCTGCACTAGCTACAAAAACCAGCTGGTATAAATATGTCTCTTAACTGTATTTAGGTATCGCAAGGAATCTGTTTTACTGTGCACCTGGTTCTGACAGGCTGTTCACAAGGACAGGAGCTTCTGAACACTCTGTGTAAGCCTTTGGTTACTGCAGTTCAGCTTTTCAGTTGGGGTTATGTTCGGTAATACACAAGATAGGGCACTGAATACTGCACCAAAACACTGCAGCCTTATGGTGCAAAGTGCCACAGGCATGTGTTTGAATGTGCTAAAAAATGTTCCGGTTTTTGTTTGAGTATATTCTGTCCATACCACACCAGTTTTATGCCAGACTAGATATTGCCAGATCCCCCCAGACGGTATATAGCCAGTATAAAGACCAACCTGTGTAGTCTGGATAATTCACCAGAAGTGCCATCATGTGCTCCTGCCCCATCCGTTTGGACTGGTAGATGATCCAGTGCCACACAAATCGAATCTTAATGGTCTTGTCAGCATGTCCTTACTAAAACTGAGGTTCTTAATTGTCTCAGCCTCTCTTCTATTTGGCATACATACGAGCACAAAGAAATCTAATATTTACCAGTGCAGCTGTTTCCTACTTCCTCCCCCAACTGCAGTCCCCCCCCCGGGGCACCATTCTAATAGAGTTTTGTGTAAAGAGCAGTTGGCAAAAATCCTGAAGTCCTTCCTAAGGCAGATATGACATCACTGTGACACATGTATCTCGAGTTTCTTCAGAAAATTATTTCCTCCAGATAACGCCCACCAGAGCAAGCTGAGGGTGTTCCTGGAGGGCCTCATCCATCGCTGGCTGAAGATAGCATCAGTCTTTGGGTCGGCTGCATGGGAGGCAGGCGTGGAGCTACAGGCTGAGCCTGGCCCTACCCCAGCGGTCCCAGGAAGAGGCTCGGTGGTCCCAGTTCTCTTTGTGGACTTGCTAAGAGGGATTCGCCGAGCACAAGACTTGTGCAGTTGATCCTGACTCCGTGCTTTGCCGGTTGCAGGAAAGCCACCGCATGGGGATGTGCTGAGGCCAGCGCGGGCACAGTGGGAGCAGTGGCTCAGGCAGGGACAATGACCTCAGCTGGAGGTGGCTCCCTGGGGCCAGAAGTGGGTCCCAGTTGCAGCCTCCCCACGACACTGCCTGGGGACCTCTGCCTTGACTGCACTGACTGTGCATTGTCCCCAAGCCCTGGGGACAATGCACATATCTAGCCAGACCTGCCGGCGGGGGGGATGCTCTCAGGGCCTTTACAAAATAGGCACAGTGGGTCTTGCCATGTTTGCAGCTGGTTTGCACAAACACAATGCTTTCCAGTATTTTCTTTCAATCTGTAGCAAAATCTAAAGTTCCCAATATTGTTGGAAAGCAAAATGCCACCCAACCAGCAATCTGGTCTTTATCGCAGCTGCTCATTCTCAATGCCCAAAAGTCAAGTTTCAATCAATTTAATCTTGGATGCCTTTTCAGTTTCAGATAAACCGGAGCCTTCAGTACTTACCAGCTTCTAGAAAATATATGCAATTAAATACGATACGTTGGATTAATTTCAAAATACCTGACTTGCAGAGGTACACTTCAAAAGATAATTTCATTACAGTTTTTCTTTCCATGACAGTGCCTGGAACCAAATCCTGCAATTTCCTTCTCATAAGTAGCCCCCACTGAAATCAATGGAGGGGCCTCAGATATGTGGTCTGCTGAAGGTATCTTTTCTTTCCACAGACCAGATTAACTGCTTTGCAGGCCAGATCTAGCCATGGGGTCATTGGCTAAGAGATCTAAAAAAGGATTGTGTATTATAAAATTTTATGTTCTAGTCAGTGGCTTGATCTTGGCCCTTGTGAGCAGTGGCTTGATGTCATTCATGGGAGCAGTCTGTAGTTGTGAATTCTGGCAAAACTTTTTCTCAAGGAAATAGACTGTCCCAGGTAAAATCTGAATAAATTTTGTGGGTTTTTTAATCTGAAATCTGGAATGGCAACAGCAGGATTTGTGATTGAAACGTGTACCTCCCCACCTGCAGATGTGCTGCATCTCATCATCATCAGTTGGAGTAAGCTGTCAAAATCCAGCCCTCGATTAGAATATCCAGTGAAGAGATAAAGTTGTAACTATCATGTCCAGAAAGTCCCCCTGATGTAAGGAACAACTGATGACCTCAAGAGGAGGAAGAGCTGTCCTGTTCTGCAGACAGGGGTGGTAAAAGCATTGATGTAAAGAGCAATATCGTAGTGAGTTAAAACCAACAGTGGTGGTACTTAACTGTTTTGAAACACTTCAGTCAGGTGTTCCACCACTTCCAGTAGGATAACTGGGTTGAAATGCTCTCAGCAGAACAAAGCAGTTCTTCATCCCCACCAGCATGTAAAAGTTGCAGGAAAGAAGCCATGCAAGTGGTAGGTAGATTTTTACATATCAGTTTGGAAATAGAAATGCTTAGGAAAAAAATCATTGTTTTGGCTGACATGCTGGAAGTTTCCATTTGGTTTTGGATTTGCACGTATGAAAAAGTAGGGTTAACATTTTCAGAATATCCCATTGATCCTCAATTTTTTTTTTATATGTGAATGCCCCCCTGACTGCACAGTCTCCAGTGTAGCAGCATGGTAAAGACAGGCTATTTGTGACTAATTAACACCCATTTGCAGAACTGTTGGGGCCAGCAAGGCAAGGGGAAAGCTATATCCCACCTTGTATTCGGAGAAGAGAGTCCAGGGCAAAGCATTGCTGAACAGTAGTAAATACTTAGCTTTGTATCCACATGTAGCCTCCAGTGTGACATTAACCTCCCACAGAGTATTTTGTCTGGTGGGTACAACACTATGTGAAATAATTGAAAGTTAAATATTTCATATGCAATCACCCGATGAAAAAAAGTCTAAATTTTCCAATTGAAAAGCTTAAAGTTTTCCAAAAACTTTGCTTTTTTTTTGGGGGGGGAGGAATTAAAGAAATATGAGAGCCTCTGTCTACTCTGGTCTTATCAGAAATTAGGCTTTATAGAAATGATATCAGAAAGAAGTTGGAAAATCATTTGATATGTTAACTGAACAGTAGCAAGAGGATCCAAGAAGGCAGAGCAGGTTGATTGCATTATCACAGTTGGTGTATTGGCCTTGCTTGACAAAATGGGTATTTTTGGTTTTCTCTCCATTTTGGGTACCTCCTTTAAGCATGGGTCATCCTGGCAGCGTTATCTCCGTCCCAAACATAGTCATCAGCAAATAAACAATTTGCTGTTAAAGAAGATATTACATAGGTTCCTGTCATAGCATGCTGCATCTGTCCTTACTTTAACTTGAAAATGTAACCCTAATGCAGCAACTCTTCCAAGTGAGTTTCCTCCTAATCTTTTTGCATCTGCACTTGCTCCACCCCTGACACCCACTGAACACTGAAAGCATGGTATTAAGACAGCTTAAAGAAGACGTTTCTCATATTTCTTCTGTCTAGACAATATTTAATCCTCAACAAATTATGCTTTTTCTGATCCATTTTTTACATTCATTGAGAACCATGGCTCATCTCTCAGACACGCTTCTTGTTGTGCTTTGAACTGAATTATTTAAGAAGCACTGATAAAATGCCTAAAAAAGCCTTTATTGGTATCGTATCACTTTGATTAAACTCAGAAGTTGTATTTGCTTCCTGGGCACTTTAGCTAATCCCGATGGCAGAAGGGCTTGCTGGAAGAAGGATGAACGGCTGAAAAAGAGACCAGGGACCACACATCACACAGAGAGCAGGACCAACTACAGAGGTGCTGGCGTAACTGTTACGTGTTAACAAGAGCTTTTATCAACAGTTTTTGTCGGAAGAACTCATAGGGATTCCAGTATTAATTTAAAGCTAATCTCGTAACAGTTTCCAGAAAAGAGTGGCAGAAGCACCGTATTTTTCTCTCCGCCTGGGGAGTGACTTGTGAAGCAGCTCAGGGTTTCAGATTGCTTCCTACCTCTTCACCAGGGCAAGTCGAATCTTTGATCTCTGAATGGGGACAATGCAGATTTTATGGCACAATGGTTTCTCTGAAGACTTGAGTGCTGACTTTCTTTTCAGTATTGGCCTGAATCCATTAAACTGCACATGAATGCACAATACTAGAAATTTTCCACTGCATTCTATTCATTAAAACTGCAGTCTGTTCTGTGGCTTGCCCAGTGCAGAAAGACTGAAGTCAACAATTTCTTCAGTTGTGTTTTGGTCAATAAATCTGCTGGTCCAGATTCATTCCTGGTACAACTCCAGTGCTGCAATGTGGGTAGATGTTGTCTCTTTTCTCCTTCCCTGAATTAAATTGTACAACCAAAAAGATGAGAAATCTTCAAAAGTGCTTTGCTTAAGCGAGGCTGAAAATGTCATTGAACCAAGACAAATGGAGGAATTTTAATTTAAAATTTACCGCGGGTTTCCTGACAACTGGTTGTTAAGCCAGTCTATTCCGGGTTAAGTTTAGACAATAATCATAAATCAAAATGAAATAGAAGATCAGTTAAATAAAGCTATTTAGAAACTTTTTTTAAGAGAATACCTTTGAGGGCTTCCAGGCAATGCACAGACTGTTGACAGCTATATGATGTCTTGGGCAGATGAAGAAGTGGCAATGAGTGAGAAGTGCCCGAGTGAAGCACTTCTCTATTCTTCTGTTTTATTGCCGCGTTGCCTGCGGCTTCAAGACCCGGGCGGAGGCAGGGTCTTGAATGGAGTGGGCAGGCAGATTTGCAGATGTTAGTGCTTGCCTTTTGCGTTCTCTTTCACAGAGGTCCGGGATATCCTCTGCAGCCTGCTAAGGGCTGACGTGCGGTTTGGAGGTGAAAGGCAAAACTTACCAGAGCATCCAGGCTACCGATTGACATCCTAGAACATTGTGCTTTATCCTTTGAAAGTATGCTCCGGTTATTGTTGTTTTTCGTGGAGAGATGTGCAAACCGCGGCCCATGGGACGGTCACCACTAGGTGGCACGAACCTGATGCAGCAGAGAACGGGTCGGGAAAAGATGCTGAAACATTTCATGCTTTGCCGAAGAGCGGTCATCCGGTAAGCGAAAAGGCTACCACCACCACGCTGGCCATCAGCACAGGGGTCGTCTGGAAAGCCCGCTTCATCCTGGTTTGCACAGCAGTCTTCTCGACGACAGGGGAAGGAGGATGTATCTGGAACAGAGCCACTGCGTTGCCTCCCCTGCCCCCAGGCAAAATGGAAATCCATTGCTACTAATAATTTTTTTCTGTATTTCGGCAGCCGGCTATTTAAAGCACACACTTTTCTTTCCCACTTGGAGCTACAGTGATGTGGACAGCTAGGACCACATCATAAAAATGGGGCTAGCTGGCTGCCATTGCTGCCCCATTCCCTCTGGCCGTGGTCACACAGCTCACTCGGTGCAACCTTGCTTTTAGACCTCAACATTGTAAATTGAAGTGTCTCAGCACTGCTTCGGCTCCAGGCCAGCGCTGCTGCTGCACTGCAGGGCTGGGGAGCGCTGCTCTCACCATGTCCTCTGAGCGGGATGTCAATCTGGAAGCTTTGGATGGCTCTCCAAGCAAGTATCAGAGATCCCAAGATACTTCCAGTTAAAGCAAGTGATCCTCAAGATTTCTTTAAGGATATGCACTCTAATATACTGCTGATTTTCTATTCAGATTTGCTAATATCTAGTCCATTACTTTAAACAGCATTTTTAGATAAATGCAATAATCAATCCCTCTTAAAATAAAGGATAGCTGGCCTCGCTGTTTATGGCGAAGGAGACTGAGAGCTACAGAATGTGTCCTGAGTAGGCTTGCAACTCTTGATTAAGCTTTTGTAACAATTTTTTATTTCTACAGCACCGTACATGTTGAAAGGACTTTAAAGAGAGAGATGTGCTTTAAATGTAGTATCATATGTGCAAAAGGCACTCAAAATAAAGAAAATGGAAGGTCCTTGTACTAAAGCACCTATGCTTTAAATGAGATTAAGTGCAGGATAAGATGACAATAAACAAAGGGCTGGATGAAAGGCTGGCAATGGTGAACAGTCAGACTTAATAATATGGCCATATCTTATTTCCTCCTCAGATTTTTTTAATACAGTAAATTTATTGTAATAGGATTTCTGGATAGCATCCACTTTGAGAGCCTGCACAGGGGTTAGCAATAGAAGATTTGCTGAAAAAAAATGGAGGCATGTCGAAGGATTTTAAGGGAGTCTGAGGTTGCAGGAAGCAAAAGATCAGAGGCTGCTTCTTTAAAAATACTTTTAACAATTCCTATTTCTTATACAGAGAGCATGTTTTAATACATTGCTCTTATATAAGCTCCTGAGTCATTTGTGTCAAATGTGAATTTGGTTTGGTTTCCTGGAAGTGTGATGCTACACTCAGACACTGCGGTGACAGAGGTTATACACATGAAGCCCGTCAGAACTGGGTGCAGGGGTAAGAAAGAGTTTCCTTACAGGAAGCTTGATTTTTGGCAGAAAACAAAGTCCTCAATTTTGGCCGACAAGTTAAGAAAAGGGTGAAATGTTCTTTTTTTGTGTAACATAAAGGAAAGCAAACTATTTCTGAGAAAATGTTCATTTTGCCAAAACCTGATTTTTCATCAGCACAAGTTTCAGTCAACAGGTCTCAAATATTCCTAGAGCATGTATGTGAGTTCTCGCACTGGTAAGTCCCTTGCCTGAGAAGGACTGCAATTTACTTGCACTTGTCAATTATATGCAATTTAGCTACAGATTTATTGTGGGCAGCACTTAGAAACACATGACAGTAGCCACAGAAGCCCTGAAGCTTGAAGCTTGCACAGGGGCAGGAGCTCGCTCGAGGGTGTGCTTGGAGCGAGCTTTCTGCTCAGGCAGAGATGCTTCACCATCCTTTTGCCCTGTTCTGCAGAGCCAGAGCTTGGTCTCGCCCTGTTTCCCGTTGGCAGCACCCAGCTCTTGCAAGGCAGCGGGCTCCTGTGGCCCCATGGCAGTTATGGGGGCACAGCCGATGCAGGGGAACAGCCCAAGGAGCAAACCTTGAAACAGTACCTGCAAAGGCAGAGAGGGAATTACTGGGACTCTGTTATTTGCCAGGAAAAAAAAAAAAAACCAAACCACAACAAAACAGAATGAGTCTACCAGCTTACATCAGTGACTTATGATCAAAACTCTGCAAAGTCAAATATCCGGTATTCATGCTCCTTTCTAAGGAGAGCCTGGAATTTGGGCTATTTCGCAGAGGCCAAAAGAAAGTCAGGCCAGGGCACTCATTGCATCTGGAGCCCAAAAAGTGCAGCCCTGGACTTCCTCATAAAAATCTGCTTTGTCGCTTTCCCACCCAGCCCTTCACATGCCACCACTCAGAGTGCAAAAAGATACAGCATTTCTTTTCTGCACAGCTTTCCCGAGCAAAATGGCTTGCTTGTTAGTGATGGGCCTGTTACATCTGGATCTATGTTACAATCAAAGGGACTGATTTTGACCAAATCTTCCTGGGATGATCTCCCAGTTTATTAGATGTTTTTCTTGAAGGTCTGTTCCTTCTAAAAATGTATCTGGAGGTCAGCAACTGGAAATCTGTTGTCCTAGTAGCAGCAGTTGAATTATTAGTATTTTATTTTCCTGAAGGAAAGTGTTTTCTTATGTCAAAACATTGCATGATAGTACTGTCTGAGGTGCTACGCGAAACATCTGTACTTGTTTCCATTAACTGCTAGCGCACTGGATCAATATTCAAATGTGGTCATTTGTTCTCTGCAATACCACCCAGCATCTAAAAACTGTCTCTAAAAACTGTGTATGGTTAATGTGAACCAGGCATTTTTAAATAGATCAGCCGGCCCACCCGTGATTATAAGCCTGAACATAAGGGAGCGTGTTTTACAAGGTCAATTCCAATTAAAGCTCCTCTCCCAACCCAAATATCTTTAATCTCCAAGGACTACTTGTATGCATCATTTCACTTATGCAAGTCTGTTTTGTGATTACTTCCAATTACTTCCCTGCCCACGTACCTTTCTCACCCTCATCCGCCATGGTTATGAAGACACGTGTAAAGATGAAACTGGCCCTTGCGTACTACAGCTGCTTTCCTCGGGTGCTTTTTTGTAGAGCAGCCTTCGCAATGTGATTTAATACTTGGGAACAAGCTGGCGCATGGGGGAAGGGGAAAGAACTGCTCAGATGATGATACTTAGTAGATAATTTTCCTGCTATTTTAGTTACTAGTTTTACTTTTTGCTTCATGGTTTATACACAAGTGTAAGGTTGCAAAGATGCTAAGAAGAGCACAGAAGAGGGTTTTTTGGTAGCAGTAATAGAATGAAATTCTGGTCTGAAACACAGATCAGAGTCAAAAGAGATCTAAACTGGAGGGAGGCTCAAGTGTCAAGGGCAGATTTTGATCATAATTCTCTGCATGGAAATCTGAAGTAGCTCCACACTTTGTCAAATGTAGTGTTTTGTTGGAAACCTCGCTGACAGCACAGTTTGAATCAAAGTGTGTGTATTTAGTCTTCAGTGTTTTGATTTGAGTTGCGAAAGAAACCCACTTGTGAACTCTGGCGCAATACAGGACTGGGAACGGAAATTTGATCCAGCCTGTTTTATTTTAAAAATACGTTTTAAAAATGTTAATACTGCAAAGGTCAATCAGGACACAAACCATTGTGTTATTTGAACAGAGCAGAAAGTTATCTTTCTCCAAACACTACTGAAATATACTGATGTATATGATGCTTTTTACTTTTCAACAGGCATAAGAAACTACGGGCTTCTGCAACTCTTCTGTGCCAGGAAAGGGGAGTCATTCCATCTAATTAAATATTTGCTTCCCTGCTTTGCATCAGCCTGGTAGTACAAAGGGAGGTGGGAAATGGCCTGTCTCCTGAGCTGGCTGCCCTCTCCCTGGGGAGCTCCCGGCCGACACCGAGCTGCCACGTACCCCTCGGTGCACGGGAAGAGGAAAGGCGGGAAGGGAGGTGGCCGAGCTCATGGTGCTCCCATCCCGTCCCATCCCCAGCTGCCATCCAGACCAGAGGGACACCCGCAGAAGGCAGAGCAGCCTTCAGGATATAACTGGCTTTTCCAAGATACCTCTTCCCAGCTTAGGCGTGCCAGCAAAACAGGCCCAGTGGAGTTACACCGGTATGCGTGACAGCAAATTAGGCCCCTGGCTGTTTAGTTTCATTTTTTCGTGTTGATGATGCAATATGACTAATTTGTTAGGAATAATAGTGCTGCACTCAGATGTGCCCCTCTCAGAAATAGCTTCCCTGCAGGCTCATAAAGAGTAACTTTTTAAAAAAAAAAGAGAATGCATTTGCCTTAGTTCCTGAGAGCAGAATGACTCTTTAAAGTCACAGATACTCCTTTCAAACTATACCGTCTTGCTGAAGTATAATATAAAAGTATTCTGTGGCACCATGCCACATTTGAATGGTGCTTTTGGACAGGCCATTTCTCCACCCCCTCAAAAAAACCCATCTGAAAACATATTTTTTAGCAGGTCTCCTTTCTACCAGACACTCCCTGCAGTATCAGGGCTGGTGTGGGACTCTCACTGCACAGTATGCTGGTAGTGCCAAGACCTCGAATTAAAGGTCTGAATTCAAGAAAGCAGATATTTAACTGAAAGGCCATCCCAAGCATGCACAGAACATTTCTAATCACTGTCCATAAATACAACTGATGGTAAAGGAATCCTGCCTTTGAACTGATTGCTCTGATCAGACTTGGTTTTAATTAAGTTCAAATGTAAACTTTTTTTTAAAAGGAAGCAGTACTGTAGGAATAATTGGGGTTTGTGTACTTCCAGTTGGGATAGGTGGTGAATTTTGAAATTCCTCTTCTAATTCTCTCAGAGAGATTGCATTAAGTATGTGAATTTCTAGCACATTTTTCTTTCTTTGGCCTAGGAAGATGAGAATATCTGTATTAGTCTACCTCATCCAAATGTTTTGGGGGCCAGAAAGGCTTTAGATGTGAGTTTCCTCCTACAGGTTCAGTCTCCATGATATCTGCAGGTCTAGCAAATCTAGCCCTAAGTATTAAGCATGGCTTTCTTAGGAAAGTTGGTGATTGGATGAACATGAATAAAAATGGCATAAAATGACAAAAGTTCTGGTACAATATTGGCTTCAAGGTAAAAGGAGTTCCTTTGAACATGGAAATATTTTTGGGAATACCTGAGATATTTTCCATTGCCCTCATAACAGTTTTTCTGTAAACTCTGCCTCACTACCTCCCATCATATTTCAACTTGAAAAATTTATAAGGTCATCTTAGAAAACAAGAGGCACTAGGAAAGATACCATATTAAATTGGTGTATTTATTACATATACCTGTACAATTAATTTAGGTTTTGAGGAGAAATAGAAGAAACATAAATATTTGAATGAAGCAATATAGAGTACATTTATCATCAAAGTTTACTGCACTGAGCATATATTTTCTACTTCTTACAGAAAATCTCCCAGACAGATGTGATCTTCACAGAACTTACTACAATAAGTGGGTTAGCAGGCAAACTGTACCTGAAGTGTTATTCCCTATAAGCACACTTGACTGGAGACTATGTCTGTGCTTACTTTCTGCAGGAGCTGCCCATGTTCTGAGGAGTCAGGAGTTATACCTGTTTTGATGAAGGTAGACCTTTGGAGCAGATGTTGTATTGATCAGATTTCTAGGACACACATCACTGTAGACTCCAAGTCACCTTAGGCAGCATATTTCAGAGCTATGTATAAAGAATATTGATTTTTGGATGCCTGTTTCTAAACAGAGAAAATGCAATATCTGCATCTTTCTTCACCCTGAACTTGTGCCTGGTATTTCCAATTCTTTCCATGCAGACTGGCTGTAAAGCTCTTTCTTGTATCATCCCCTCTGCATATTTCTAACACCTGATCCTACTGATGTCAACAGCAGCCATCTTCAAGTGGACAAGGTCAAACCTTGAAGATGTAGGTTAAGACTGAGAAGGAGAGGCATACACTACTTCTGCTTCATGGTTTCACACTGAAAACCTCTCTCCACTAGTAAACTGTATATTAAATACTTTAGAAGAAGCCATGCTGTTGCAAAGGATTGAAAAGCAAACATCTGTCCTTTACCCTTTACCCCTACCAACTCGTTCTTAACTGATTCCCAGATTAGGAGGTGAAGCATCATCATAGAAATAGAGAGCACAATGAAATAAAATAATGGTCTTATGAGAAGAAAGGAGATGTCTCACGGCCCAATTACTTACATTCCAAGGCAGAATCAAAGGGTTATGCTATTATTGGTGCCCTCGTTACCTTGGCCACCAATATTCAAGAAGGCTTGCCTGAAAATTATTTTCTTCACACATTTTTGCAAGTGCAATTTTCCAGTGTGAGGAAAAACATGACTACAGAATAAGTTTAGATTTAAATTAGCGGTAACTCTTGGGGAGTGGAAACTGTTGTTACATGACGGTGCTCAGTGACTCTTCCAAATTAGGATGGTCCCTTGCAGGGAGCAAACATTGCACGTGGCCATGTGTAACACACTGTGCTCTGATTCTCTGAGCAACATAGGCATGGCCAGAGTCTCTAACAAGTCCAAAGAGTGGGCTCAGTTCCCCACTCAGAGGCATGTAGCATATTTAACCTTCTGTCTCAAATTTTTATCCAGTGTTGAGAACTTTAGACAATCTGCTCTTGTAAGCTACAATGATAGATAGAGGGGACTTGCATTAAAATCTTGGCCTCGTTGACAAATATAGGCTATTAAAAAAGTCTTGCGTTAGTAGCACTGGAGTTAGATGATGTATGACCAAGTCAGGTGATTATAGAGAGAGAGCGCCTTTATACTAATTGATTGGTTATGTTCTCTATTAATGTAGGGAGCTCATCCAGTATGCTTTAGCTAGACATATGGAAGGTTTTAAAAGTGCCTTTGCCATTAGGAGCTAATATGAAATATATTGCAGCATAAAGTTCTTTCACAAAATCTAGCCATGTTTATCACAGTGAGGTTAGGAATTCAATAAGGATTATTTTCATGAGCAAAAGGTGTGGAATTTGGCCTGACTTTTGATATCCTGCCTCAGTGCATCTCTGCGATTCCTGCTGCATGTATTTCTGTTTGTAACTGAAAGCAAGTTGCTTTCTATGGGAATTTGAATTGTGCCCTGTGTATTATTTACATGTGTTGAATGAAGCAATGATGTACGATAGGAGCCAGTATGAGACTATAGCGGGGAAAGCTATTAAAACGTATACATGCTGAACTCATTAGCTAAATTTATCTTGTATTATTTTTAGTAAAAGTCCAGATGACTGTGTATTCCCATTACATCTCCCTGGGCTTGTAAATGATCTATTTGTCAAAAGAAAAAAAAAAAGTCTTAATACAAATTTATCAAGTTATCTTTCTTTCAGAAACAAGTTTTATCCACAATCTAGCGCAACACTGAGGGGCCACAGGGACTGCCTCTGTGGCTCAGTGGTTGCAGCAGTAGGAAGACCCACATCAAATCCCACCCTCAGCCTTCATATCCTGCCTCCCCAGTTGAGTGCCCTTAATTATGGCACAGTTACTCTGTGTGCAAGGGAACCTCTGCAGTAGAGAAACCAGTGCAGTAAAGTAAGTTGAAACCTGGTGTCTTGCTGGTCTCCAGCAGAGGAGGTGTGGAGTCAAGCATCCTCAGGCAGTGGAAGATGTCCAGCCTGCATCCACCAGATCTTAAGCATGTTTCTCTCCAGGAGAAAGAAGGGCAGCAGAGATCAAGCAGCAAGAAATGCTGAGCAGAGACACTTGTACTGCAGAGTCCCTTAGGAGGACAGAGTCCCTACCCACAGTGGCTTTTATAGCTCCCCAGGCCAGGTACCTTATTGTGTCCTAGCTCCATGCAGCGCTGTGGCTCAAAGCTGTGGCTATAATAGGCGACAGCCGATAATTTACAGAGCATTTCACCTTGGCCTGTAGCAGGGATTTTTCCACACAGCAGTGAAAGTCAAAACTCAGTTCTAATGAGAACACCATTAATTTCTACCCAGACCTCTCAGCTGAACAAAGCCCTCTGCACCAGTGCTTGCTCCACCTTGGTATCACACTTCCATGTTTGTCTTCCCTGCCGCTTGAGTGTGAAGCACCCTGAGGATGCCAGCAAGCCAACAGCTTCTTCCAACACCCTCTCCTCTTCTCAGATGCTGTTCACTACATGTCGTTCAAAACCAAAACAGGCAACAAGAGCACCCTGGCTAATTATGCTTTGTCCCACTGGCTTCTGACATCTTTCCTCTTGGCAAACAATGAGATACTGACTGTGGCTGGGGAAACTGGGACCTGCTGGGGGAGTTATGCAGCAGTTATATCTATTCCAGGATAATTCAGGCACACCTCATTACTTCTGGTGCACCATTGATTTTACTGCAATTAGATCCTGGAGGTTTCAGACTTGGCTGAAATGTCAAATATCAATTAAAAAAAAAATCCTCAGGCATTCACAAAATGGATGCTTCCTGGAGATGCTTTAGCAACCCTTCACCCCTCCCCCACTTTTTGATCACCAGCTCCAATAAAGTTCAAACAGGAATCTTCCTCTGACAGTGTCAAAATGTTGACCAAAATGGCTGGAAATCATTAATACTTCAGCCTTGCCAGCTAAATTCATACATATTAGCCAAGGAGTGGTAGGTACCCAATGACCAGTGCAGGTCGAGGACAACATGGAAATGAGAAAAATAATGCTCTCATATGGGAGCCACTGCAAGGTAAAATTAAAATACATAATGGGAGACACTTCTCAGGCGTCAGGCAAGTTTTGACACAGACAAAAACATAAAGATAGCAGAGATAGTGCATTTCTGTGCCTCCTAACTAGAACTGGTGTCTCGTGAATGGCCCCATGTGAGCTCTGTGGACCGGCTGTGTTGACTGGGGCTTGTCTGACCTAATGCAAAAGGCCGTGTTGGCTGGTGTTAAAGCCAAGCTCAGGGCTGGAGGTTCTCATAGCCCTGTTTCCACCCCCCTGACTTCCCTGTGTTGGGTGGGCACGTCACCCAGACTCTTCACTGTAAATTAGATAAGTTTATCGTGTTTACTTACCCTGAAGAGCTCATTACACCAATACCACTATCGTGCTCACACAGGAGAATTTTTGTTTGTTTCCAGTGCACACGTGCCACAAATCCCTATTGCATCTTGCCCACATCCTAGGAACAGCTTCCCTCCCTTCTTCTGCTCCTGCGGAGGAGAAGGGGAGAGAGAAACGGTATTTTCGTAAAGGACATGATAAACATCACAGGTTATGCTCGAGAGATCTAGAGGGTGAACATTAAAAATATGGTGCTCGTTTTGTTAGACACTGTTTGGAGACATTCTAGATGGGGATTAATGAAAACCAATAGTTTACTAGTTATGTTTATTGTTTTCTCATTTAATTAGGGACTTAGCTCTACATTCCAATGTCAACAGAGCCAGCAAATATTTAAATAAGATTGGGATATTCATTTCTTCATTGGTTTGCTCTCAGGGGAGGGGGCACTTTGCTCTCTGTCTCTCAATATTTTGTTATGAAGCAACAAATTTTTTTTCCATCACCCACATATGTGTGTTGAAAAGGGGGGGGTGGAAAGCAAGGCAAGACTAACACTACTTAGGAGGCTAGAACACCTTGTCTCTGCATTATACAGGAACACAGCTGGCTTATGCCAAACTGATGCCCTAGACGAAATACAACGCAGAGCTCCCTGAGACTTTCTCTGCTCCCCCAAGAAGATGCCGTGTCCCCACCACTGTGCGGAGCAGAAGCATTGAGGGACTTTGCTTCCCTGGCAGGCAGAGACCTGCCTTCCAGCCACTCCTGGCACCATGCTAGAAGCCAGGGGGACATCCCACAGCATCTTCCTGCACCTGGGCAGGGTGGCCTGAGATGTCACGCTCCTCCAGCAACACCTTCCGGCTGGGATGCAGTCGCTCTTGCCTTTTCAAGTTTGCACTTTAATTTGCCTTGGGCTAGTCTTCCAGGTGCCATCAGGCTCAGGCATCACTGCATCCATTACACACATCACCCTTCAAAGACTTTCCTCCTGATCATGAGATCTAGAAATATGTTCAGATGCAATCACGCAACTCCTGGACACAGAGACAAAGGCTTAGACTTAAAGTGCAGTTGCTAGCACCACATGTAGCATGGGGGGAGTTGGGAGCATTTGCTGTGGGCCCATTTCGCAGAGGGTATGATGTACCCAGGTATGAACAGAAAGTACAGACAGCGGCATTGGCAGGCCATCACAAGGCTGGGCTTTCTTCCTTCATGCCAGCATTCCCCCACCACACTGAAAGATTGAGAATGGAAGACTACTTCAGAGGTAAAGGTAGCATCCATTTGTATTTAATAGCTCACATTGATTTCCAATTTCATATCTGCTGAACACTAGCCACCAGCCACATTAAAATTCATCATCATCTTCACTGCACCTTCCAATTCAGACTCTACCATCACCCTTAATGAATCAATCCATGTCAGCATACAATGCATGTGTTTTTAAACAATTCTTGGTGACTTTATGAAGTGAGTTCACCTGGACTCTGAGCAGCCTGATTTTAGTTAGTGGGCCTACAAGAAAGATTTTAATATAAAACACTTAAGCATTTAGAATGACGTGTTCAGTCTGTATTGAAAAACTTAGTGTTGGACTACTCTCTGTCCTTAAACCACACATGTTTAATGCATGGTAATAGTGTTTACCCGTCATCATGAAGCTTTACTGCTCCTTAAAACCACATGGAAAACAGCGGATCAGTTATGTTACTCTTTACTGGCATTGAAGCACAGCTCTCTGCATGCCTTACCCTGTGCACACCATGAGCGTGCACCAGCACAGTCTTCCTGGGGGCTGGGTATTCTGGAAGGAGAGGGGATCCAGTTTTTGTCCTTCAATCAAGAAAGGGAAAGGAATATTTAATTTCGTAGCTCTGTGGCTTTGTAGCCAGCCATAGGATTTGTTCCTGTGTGAGAGGGTTGCAGAACCTGCTATCTGGTGGCCTTGCTGGTAATGCCAGCGGAAACAGTGGAAATGTCAGCCATGGCGAGGAGGGAGACCTGAGGCTTTTCCAGCCTGCAAACAGAAATGTGGTGTCTTCGGCCTAAGGATCAATACAGGCTGCTGCTTTGTTTCACGTGACCTGGAGCCACCCTACTTTTTTCACCTTATTACAGGGCAGCAGTGAAGCACATGTTAATGCATGGTCTCCTCAAAGGCCTGTGCAGCCCTGCGTAAGAAAAAGAGACAGATCTTCAGTGCGAAGGCTTGCGAAACACTCTGACAACTGACAGCAGCAAGCTCCCATGATTGCTTTGTGCCATATTCACATGGGGTTTTTGTTTGGGGAAGGGCAGCTCTGCTTCTATCATGTTCTCTTTCAAGAGATTAGTTGTCCCTAAACCTAATGTTAGCACAGCGTGTCCAGAGATATTACTCATCAATTAAAAATTCGATAAAAATAAGCTGTCATTACCATAATCCTTCATACTGGGAAATGTGGAGTTGAGAGCTTTACCATCCTGGCCTCTGACAAAAGCCCCAAAGACTGCTGGCTGTGGTGTTAATTGATTGGTGTTATTTATAAGTAATCTAACAATCCTGAATAATTTATTTTGCAGTGACATATGCTGAAAATATACAGCTGCATAGATGTGTGCACAGCTTCGGAAGAAATGGTGCTAAACAGGGTATAAGGCAAAGATTAAGATTCAGTGACCTCCTTAGGAGCACTTTCTCACGTGTTCTGCTCTCCAGTGCTTTTATTACGGCAGAAGTATATAGATCTGACAGTAGGAGTGTATAGATCTGGGTGGTCAAGACATACAGGCTCGATATTCTCTTTCGCAGCGGATTACCCGTAATGAATTTTAAAAGTGAGGAAGGTGGATGCCGAGCAGGAAATGTGCAGCACTGAGGACAGCGTTGCCGAACCGCAGTAAAAATTGACCGCTGTGTTTCTACAACGAGGATGCTGATGGTGGGAAAAAGTCCAATGATTTAATCTCTCTCTGGCCAAAACAGAATAAAAATTCTTGCCGTTGAGTGACAGCGGAGCAGGTTTTCCAGGGGTCACGTAAATGGGGAGTGACTCTCCGTAATCCACATTGTTTTTACAACTGCATGAACAGCCCCAGCTGATACGCTTTGCAGTCTGGAGGAACCACCCCAGAGAGCCAGAAAGATTGAAGAGGCTGGTGTTCAAAGCCAAATCTCTTCCCTTACTGATGCACAAATGAAAAGTCTGTGTGAGCCCTTATTTGCTCAGGCAAAGCTGCTGCTGAAGTCGATGGCTGATGACCTGGGCCTGTTTCAAGCCCGCATCACCCCTCGCTCGGGGTGAATCCCACCCCCGCAGGCCAAACCACCCTCCTTTTTGGTTCTCTGAAGCGCAGAAAGCTTTTCCCTAAATTGCATTTTACTGGAACGGTTAACTGCAGTTGTTTGAAAAATGTTCATGTGCATTGTAAATAAAAAGCCTGATCCCACGCAGGTTTGTAAAAGAACATGGAAATCAACCCCAAAATACGAGTGATGAAAGGAGGGTCTCCTTACAGCATCGTTTCTCTACTGTCGTATCAAATTTAAAAAGTAGAGAATTATATTCTTGAGACCTGATTCACATGGCTAGCTTAAAATTGCATTTGTGCAAAATATTTGTATTTTAACAAGTGTTGCAGGGTGGGGTGTTTCTTTCAGAAGATTAGTTTTTGAGGTGAAGTGATCATGTGGAAATCCAGACTTTCATTTCGCAAAGTTTTTAGTTCTTCAATCTGCTCCTGGAACGGAGCCTAAAAATACAACCAAATACAGCTAGACGCCTCAGAAACTAGAACAGCATTTAAAAAAGCATGCAAACCTTTATTTTAACCCCCTTCTTTTTTCCCCTCCCTCCCAATTTTGACCTTGTTTTGAGGCCCGGAGGGTGATCCTTCTAACCCTGAGTGTGATGAGCTCTGCCTTCTCCGTGGGACTTTTCCATTTGCACAGGGTTTCTGGAGCTGTGCTCGTTTGAGGGGAATGCCGACTGCAGGCAGCAGATCCCATCTTGCTCCAGAGAAGTCAACGGCAGAGCTCTCCCTGACTTCAGTCAATGCTGGATAGGATCCAAAGAGAGCAAGGGCAGGAGGGAATGTATTTGTTTTCATTATTCATTTTGGTTGTGTAAACAGCACTCACTTCTGACAGAGAAATATGTGACTTTATTTCTATCATTTTTAGAAAAAGCATTTACCAAGAAAATAATCATTAGTACACACTGATTGCTCATTTTTTCCATTGCTCTGCACGTCAGAGCACGCATTGTTACAAATACAACTGATCTGGTTAAGTGTTTTAATACACAGGGGAGTAAATTGTTTGGGATGAAAGAAATTCATTATCCACAGTTAGCAGGGCTGAAAGTCTGGCTGTTTTAATGTTACTGCTGAGTAAAAAATTTAAAAGTGCATGCTGCGACAAGCTGAATACATCTTTAGATTCTATTCTAGTACAGTAAGCATATTAATTAGATTATTGTTCATTCTTTCAGTAATGCTGAACCCCAACACCGCTAGTGGGATAACTAAAGGTAATCAGCCAAAGAATAGCCCATTTTCCCTCGATTCTTTTCTCATTAATTTAATTCACAATGAGGAAAACTCCTGGTTCCCTCCTGAGATAGGGGCAGGGAAAGCCTAAGTGGTTAAGACAGAATATCTTGAGAGGTCACACATGAATCCAAGAGATAACGTATTTGCACAGGGAGGCAGGAGAGTGCATCAGGCTGCGGACTGCAGCGGTGTGGGTGCTCCTACTCCAGGCGATGCAGATTTGAGCCTCTCCTCCCCCTGCAAACCAAGAGCTCCTGTACACAGCAAACACAGCCAGGCCTAATGCAGACCTCTGCTATTTGGAGAAGAGATTCTGCAATAAAATTAAAGGACCACCTCAACTGGGCTTTCGGATCAGCATTTTCCTGTAGGACCTTTATTTTTGTCCAAACCACCTCCCAGCTTCTGCGTGATAAAGGGGAGGATATATTTATTTACTTACTTATTTGTTTGTATTTCACCCCTAATTTGGCAGAGCTTCCCAATTCATAAAACTTACCTTGCACTGTCTGAAGCAATTCTTCTTCATGTATACCGTGGGAATAACGTATCGGGAAATTGAATGTTTCCCACCTGGGCTTTAGTACAGGGCTGTTGCCAGAATCCCTTATAGCCTGGAGGTCAAGTCATTAAAGAGAAATCATTTCCAATTCATTGAAAAGCTTTGTGGGGTGAGATGGCCCACGGTTCAGCATAAAGCTCTTCTTGTAAAGTTAGGTTTGCAAGTGCTGAGTTAGTTGGCTTCAAAAGGAATTCTCTTCTAGGATTTTTTTTTAAATAGTCTGAGTCTGTGTTTTTTTTTAAATATAGCCGATTATATGGCTATAAAGCTATAGCATTGCTGTGCACGACATGCATTAGAGATGAGACATAATCTGTAGAAAACCCACATAAGTTTTTTTTACTATCTTGGAAAAATTATACCCCCCTTAAAAAAGGCCCAGACCTTAAGTGTCTGCCTTGCCCTCTGTCAAAATGTGCTGCCACTGCAACAGCAGTGGTCGGGAGCAGACCTGTGCCTGCACTGCGGTGCTAAGAGCTGAGGCAGCGGGAGGGAGACTCCGAGGCGATGGCAGGGAGCAGGACGCCCCGCCATGCAGCGGGCCCAGCATCAGCTCTGCGCCAGAGGTAACGGCTCGTGTCGCTTCCAAGGGTCTGCTGGCACCTCAGCTGCCCCAGTTTGCGTGTAGCACAAACCCCCGATGACGATAAATTGGCAGCATCACAGCCACCGAAGCACCCACGGCACCATCACACTTTGCTGCTCTCCCCAGGCCGCCGTCGTGCCTGGCTCCTCAGGCTCACCCTGGCCCGAGCTGAGCCCAGTCACATGCAGGTCTGGAGGAGCAAAAACTCAGCACCCGGCAGATATTCCCAGGCAGCCCCCAATGACAACTTTCTGTTTAAGCAGACCCTGTGTTTAATAAATAGCTCAGTGGTGCTGCCGGGAGCTCAGCATTTCCCCAAGGAGTCAAGCCCTTCCTTGCATCACAGCAGAGCTCCGCGCAAGTTCATTATCCCTGCCGCCAAGTCACCTCAGCAAAGGTGCTGCAAGGACCTGAGGTCGCGACGTATTCATGGCATTTCCTTGTGCTGCTTCGGAGGCACTGTCGGTATCACTGCCTGGCCCCGCGCTGGGCTGCGCCTGCGTGGCAGGGGGGTCAGGCTGTGGGAGAGCGACCGAGGCAGTGGACAGAGAATGTGTGGCTCATCAGCATCAGAGCCTCATGCCTCTTTCGCTCCCTTTCTAACTCAAGGGACTGATTCGCACTTGCGCAGAAAATAATAATAAAACCAACGGAGTGAAAAGCCATTAACTTGGATGTTATCATGTCTCAGTTTTTGGATGCCTAAGTGAAGATGCTGAACTGTGCCTGATATTCACGGCCAGGAGCTGGCACCAGTCCAATGAGCATCAGTGGAATAGTGATGCCTCGTGAACCCTGCCTGGGAAAACAGGCAAACTATTCAAACTGAGGATCGAAAAGTAGGGGCACCCAAAACCAGCGGTGATGGTAAAACTGAAGGAGGCTGTGTCTGAGGGCTGTGCTGATGCTAAACCAAGCGCTTTGTGATGCACTGAAGGTTACAGAGAGTAAAACTGTTGTCATCATCTGTCTCACTACTGCCAGTGTTGAGGTTCTTGGTTACATTTAAGTGGAAAGCCTGAAAATCGACAGGTGCAGAAGTGCTTCAGATATATGCCTTGGACAGATCTCCTTTCTCAGGCCCATCCTGAGAAGCTGGGTCTGGGCTAGCAGGGGCAGAGGAGGAAGGGTGTCCTTTCTCTGCTGCTGCAGTATGTTCTCTAAACTGCGCTCCTCTGTCTGCCTCTCGTCTGCGTACTGAAAAATGCAGCAACCTCTGCAATTTTGGTGCCCTGACCTGATACCACAGGCAGTTTTACCTCCACCCCCCTGCCCCAAAGGCTTTGGCATTTGCCAGTGCCAAAGGGTTGCAGTCCTGTTCTCTTCCCTTGGTCCCTCCAGCTGGAGAGAAAGGCACAGGGTTTGTTCCTTCATGAAGAAAACAATGAAGAGTTGAAAATGCAGCGCCTGGTTGCTCTCCAAGTGGCAGCATGGCTCCAGGATCATACCGTTTCCCACTGCAGAGCCCTGCTTCAGGTGGGAGCTGCAGCCCTGGCCCTTATCGGGTATTGACTGTCTAGGAGGACAATGGCACAAGGAATTTTGTTTGCTCAAGTAATGACAGACTCTACTATAGAGCAACTGTACCATACCAAACGTGTTTAATAATTAAGCAATGAGATATGACAAGAGGCAAATTCCAGCACAATTTTTACATGCCTTGGATTGCACGATAAGGCCAAAGGCCAAGGAATTCTCATCACAGGATTAAACTATTTTGCATTTGAATCACCTATTCTGTCTAGTTTTCTGCGCTCTGTGGCACAATGGTGATATTCTGTCATAAATATTGTAAGTATAAAATTTCTCATGGTCTGAGACCTTCAATCTATTCTCCCAATGATATATGTGTATCACCGGCATACAGAATGGTGGAATACACCCCTTTGTCCATGATTAAGTCTGGAATTGATTTTCAGACCGCAGTTAACAGGTCTGAAAAACAGGTTTGCTGATGGAATTGCTGACAGATTAACTACGCCGATGCAAGGGACATCACCTCAGTGCCACGGTTGCTAACTCTCAAATATTTCTCCTTACGCCATAAAAAAGAAGAGAAGAACTTGAGCTTTCAAGACAATGCTTATTCTTGTCTGCTGCAAGCTTGATATGAGTTCTGTTTGCTTCACACTTGTCTCTCTCCTTTAGAACTTGAGTACATCATTATGAAATGCAATAATTTCCGCAGAAACATCGTGCTAATGCAGCATCAACTCTGAGACTTTAACCCTGTAAAAATCAAGTAGAGCCAGAATGAAGATTCTTACAACAAATTTACAACAAGCTCTTTGTGGTATGTTTTGCAAGGACTTTCTTACCACAGAGAACATAATACTGGGCAGTGTGACGTGCTATACAGCAAATATTTATTTTTGAGATAAGCACAGAGGCTTGAAAGGTCTAATGAGCTAACTGAAATAAATAAGGCTGTGCTGGAATTTAGGGCCAGATGCGTGTGGCGGTGATGGGGAAGCTGCCCAGCTGCTCCTTCTCTCAAGACCTAACTGCTGGTGGGCAAGACACAATAGCCCTGGGCTGCTGACCCCTCCCCAACATCTGCTCTGGGTAATCCATACCTGCAGGAATAATATAAGACATTCCTGGCATTAGTAGGCATACTAATATTTAAGAGAGCACGTACTTGATCAGGCCAATTAAAAGTAGAATTTTGCTCTTCATAACGACCAGAACATGTTGTTCAGAGGAAAAAGAGCAAACCTAAAGGTTAAATGTTGAATATTTTGTAATATAGTCATATGTGTCTGTAATGTTCATTAGAGATACCAAAAACTTGACTGTGACTCCTGCCTTCAAAAGCTTCTGCTTCAGCAGCAACCTGAAGTTCAGGGTTCACTGGAGACCAAGCCCATAGGAAGGAGTCACAGGCAACCATGTCTCGAGGCAGAGAGCCATCGTACATGGGCTGACCGTGGCCATGTGGTAGGGTAGGTGGAGACAGACCGAGCAGGTAAATGCTGGATGGTCACCAAGTGTCGCCTCAGAGCCGCTCTTAATCACAATGTAGATGAAGATCTGATTACAATAGAGAGGCAAGGGTGAGGAAAGAAGGCGTCAATTAAGACGTGATCATCTTGCTGTGTGGTTAGTTATTTGCACATCTTCCTGTGTGCTCAGCCAGCTGTGTGTGTGCAACATCTGGAATTAGGAGGGGGAGAACAGCTGGGACACAGTCCTCTCCTGATTCCTGCAGATAATCAGCTTTTGCCCTGAGGCACTACACTTTGCTAACCATCTTCTTCAAATCCAATTTTAAATAGACTGTGAGATCATACTGTAACATTGGCTGGCCAGTACAGCATATAAATGCATAAGCTCAAGGTAGGACCTGTACGTTACAATGCATTTCAAGCACTGGGAAAGTGCACAAGGAAATCTGTTTTATTAAAAAAGACAACAGCATTCTTCCTGCATGGCTATTCTTTTTATTAGATTAGATACCTAGATTTTTACCATTTTCCTGAAGAAGTAAGGGCTGTTTCACAGAAGCTTCAGGGAAATGGCTGCATTTTAATACAGTCTAATTGACTTTTATGGTTATCTCTGAGGAGTCCTGGTCATAAAAGCTAATTAAATTATACTGATCTACATATTCAAGAACCATTCTATTTCTCACCCTTGGAAAGAAAAAATAAAAAAAACAAAACTGGAGGCTCATACTCATGATTAGGACACATTACAATCTCCTGATGCCCCTCTTTGTGCAGTTTGATTTGCTCAGCGTTGCAGGATATATTTAACCTTCCTGAACAAGTGGCTGTCCTTACCAGTTTAAAGAACGTCAGCTATGTTATTTCAGATCTCGCATTCTGCAAATATGTAGACAGATCTGTATACTCAGTTTACAATTCTGCATTCATCTATGTAATTATCTAGAGAAAAGGTTACAAAAGAGAAGCCAAAAGTAAATCATCTGAATCTGTGTGACAGGGGCTTTATAAAGTAGACTCGCTGCATTTTCTTCATTCTCTTTCTTTTTTCAGATGGCTGGATTTTGCTTCTAATTTTTAGTTCCATGCACATTGTGAGAGATTCTGACTTTGTTGTAACAACAGTTTATCAGCATGCCAACCCTGATATTTTAAAAAACAACATTGCTGTTTTTTAATCTGAACTCCCATTATTTTCCTGTATTTAAGTGCCAAACAAATCAGACATGTGCCAAGTAAAATTTTATGAAGCAGACAATATTTCTGAAAGTCTTAGTAGAAGTCTAACTCTATCTTTCAGCACCTAAGTACCTTTCAAAACCTGGCCTAAGGCAGTAAGCAAAATTCCCACTTAGAGCTATAACCATTTGCCCTGACAAAAATTGCAGAAAACAGTTCCTCTACAGTTAGTATCAACATATTTCAACCAATTTTTTAAAAAGCCTTCTAGCACAATGCACCATACAGATCTCTGTCCAAAAGTCTTAATCCAGCTAACACATACATGAAGTAATTACCAAGAATTGCCCAGCAGCAAGAGCTCAGAGTCTAGCAGGCTCCCTCGCACTTGTACCCACCCTGTCAGGGACTATGAAATGCTCCAGACACCAGCAGTGAAGTGGTAACATCCCCATTCTGCTCTTCTATTATGGGTCGACTGAACAGCTCTGACCATCTCTTTCACCCTGCCTGTCCCTGGTGCTCTCAACTTCTTTGGCTCCTAGTATCCTGGGGACAGCTGTTAGCATCTTCTGATTTGTATCTCAGAGCTACCTGGCACTACAGTGGACAAGCATTGTCTTTTCCACCGCTTCTCCTTACTGCCGACCCACTCTTTTTTCCCAGCTCCAAGGAGCTTTTAAAAACACCCATAACGTGGGTTATTAGTAGGGGAAGACAGCAAGGAACCAATGCAATTGTCACCTATAATTATCAGGACCAGCAAATCCTTCTGAGAAGACCCATAGTACTGTGAGAGTTTGTAACGAAGATGAAAATTTAAAGGTTACTTCCAACTGGAAAAAGAGGAGCTGAATTGTCAAAAAAACACTACCTTTTCCTACAAAGTAATACAAAAAATTACCAAAGTTTGGCAGAATGTCATGAACTTCCACAGGAAAACACATGAAGAAAAGGAGGTAGGACTTCCAACTAGTTTAACCAAATTGTGAAAGGGGGCAGTGAGGGACCAGCCTCAAGATTGGCCACTGCCTGTGTTTCATACTCTGTAAGGCCATACTGAGCAACAGGAGCCACTTCATTATGTCAGGAGCTGTTAACCAGCTATCAGCCACCTTAGGCAGAAGAGCTGGAGGTCTCCATTTTCTCTGTGAGGACAGGCTGATAACAAAGCCCCATTGTGCTGGTGTCTAGCAGTCCTGTGTTGTGTGATGGAGAGGTTTCGATGCCAAGCTACTAGCTAAGGATCAGATTGCAAAAGAGAAAATCCCTCTGGGGAGAGAGCCTGTACAAAGCAAGGGCATTGTGAGATAAAGAATGAGTGCTCCCATCGAAACAGGCACCTCTCGTGTTCCTGTCAGCATGCACGTACAGCACCTCAGTGAAATCAGAGCCACGTGCTCTGCATTGCTTTCTCGACTCTGAATTACACAAAATTCAGACTCCTGTGCATTGTCTGAGAAATCACGGGCAAAACCAGACACCTGCAGAAGCAAGAGGTCCCTGTTTACAAAGATCCTACCCAGCTGCAGTCAAGTAGGGCAGCTGCGGTCCCATGCTTCTGGCCAGGACTTTGCCATGGACCTCCTTGGGGACCAGGGGGCACTGGCTCTCCAGGGGACCAGGAGGGCAGGTCGTCACCCCAGGCAGGGAGCAGGGCACCTAGGGACAGCTGGGTTCACCCAAGAGTCCAGATCATTGGGCACCTCAGCAATGGTGAGGTGTGTCTAAGGTCAAGCCAGAAGTCAGTCCACAGGCTGGGATCAAGGAGGTCCACAGCTGGGCACAGCTGTGGTGGGCTTGAGACTGGCACCCCAGCGTCACAGCTCAGATGGAGGTCTAAAGGCCTTGGCTGAAATGGGGTCCACGGGTAGAGGTTTGGTCCCTGGTGAGGCTGGACAGGGCCAGTGAGACCAGTGAGTGCACCCACAACTCCAAGATGGTCACTCAGGAAACCCTGCTTGCTCAGCTGTTTTTAAAGATCTGGGGCTTTTCCTGCAGTCTTTGTGCCTTTCCTGTCTTTCCAGGATTTCTGTCATCTTTCTTGCTGCATTCCCTGTAGGCACACACGGAGGCACAACTGAGATTATGTCCTGCACTGTCGTCTTGCGTTGGTGTCCCCTCAGGCATTCCCACTCCAGCTCCATTTTGACTTTGGTAGGGGCTGAGGTTCCACATGAAGTGGTGGCTTTTTTATGTTTATCCTGAAGGGAAAGTAGCTGACACGCTCACAAAGTTTAACCCAATCTGGAAAAATATTATCAGGGACCAGGCAGTCTCAGGTACTGTGTTAGTTCTATTTACTTAACACCAGGCCCCTCAGGTACTAATAAATAGTAACATTTCATAGGTCAGGTTTCAGTGGTGAGTTTGTGCACATAAAAGGAAAGCATATTAGCTCTGCAGGGGGCCTGGTAATTTGGAACGCCTTTGTTTTCACCTGGGAAACCTGCCCCCCCCCAGCTCGTACTTGGCAGGGCTGGGCTGCAGGTGCTGCCGACAGCCACAGCAGTGTGCACGGGGCCTCTCAAGCGACTCCCAGTGACCTGAGCAGGCAGACCGGTAAATATGGCCGATATATTTTAATTGAGTGGTTTCACGGACTGGTTATGTCCTTGTTCGTAGATGGATTGCTAGTGTAGAGATTCATAACTTTTCTTATTAGAAATGTCTGAGGCTGTTCACCATTACTGCCGTAACTCAGAAGGAAACTGCCCCAGCTGGACCTTTTTCTTTTTAGCAAAGCCACTCATCTGTGTGTGTTTGATCTAAGGACAGTTATATTGTATTAGCACGCAGGATCTGATAAGCAGGGTGGACAATAAGATTAGAGTCTGTGGTGTTGACAGAAACACAGGCCATCCCCCAAGACCTGCACAGTGCTTAGTGAGGCCTCAGAGAGTCCATTCCCCAGTGATCATACCCTGCTTCCACCTCCCACCCGCCCTCACCAACAGTTCTGTTTCGCTGTTGTCTCCTTCCCACAAGGCACCACAGTTTCTGTGATTATTGACTTGTATGACTCAAATGCTTTTCCGAATGCAAAGCTGGGTTGCAGAAGAACTGGTGAGGTAACCACAGCTGATGTTTTGCTTTCTTCCAGAGACATCTTCTAATGTACCCCTCAGAAGAAGGGGAGGTATACCCTTGTAGCGTAAGGGCTGTGATGTAACTATGAAGTTTCTTGGTCTTTTAGGAAAGCTGTGTGTCATCTGTTAATGAAAGTGATACAAATCCTCATGTTACTGTCTGACTGTAGTGTCCGTGAGTGACCAGAGAGTACCAGTTTCTAGAAAATAAATCCTATTTGGGAGCCGTCCCTTCCTATTAGAATTGGGGTGTATTGGTCACTTAAATAGGAGTTAGGAGCCTAAGTGTCTCTTAGGGTCTAGTCCTGAGCTGCTGCTTCTCAGATGTTGGCCAGCCCACAGGGATGCATAGCATGGGTTTGCCACTAAATTCCTTAATCCTGAAGCTGAGTATGAAGATGCTGAGCAGGATTCTGTGCAAGACAGACATGCCTCCTGCATCATCCAGGCTGTTATGAGTGCATCAAACCATGGTTCATCTCTTCTCTCAGGACCTAAGTAGCCCTTGTTAAGACTTCAGTCCTGATCATAAGGATGTTTCTAGGAGTGGATCTAAATCCAGCAAAAACTGAATTTAATATATTAACAACTGCCACAGCTGATTTGTATTGTGCTGGAGAGCTAAGAGATGTCTATGCCAGGAATGGCAGTCTTTGCGCAAGGCCTTGTTTAAATAGCTCATGAGAAGACAGTCCCAGCTCCCAAAACCTTAGAGTTTGGGGAAAGAAGCAGCAGATATAGGCAGAAAAGCAGAGAGGAGAACAAGCCTAAGGAAATGATGAAGCAAATATTTGTCAACCTAGTAGGTTTCATGCAAACTCATGGAGGCAGTGTGGCAAAAGGAGAGTTTTAAGAGAGGGCTGAAAAAAGATTATGAGGCAGCTCTGCAGATGTTTACGGAGAACTTGTCCTGAGTGTTGGGGACAGCATGAGACAGAGCATGGAGGCATGTGTTTGAAAAGCTAGCAGGAGGCAATGGGCATTGATACAGAGGGCTGGTCAAACACAGGAGCCAGCTTCTCAGCCTGAAGGAGATGGTACGTAGGGTGAGGATAAGCCATGCTTCTTCCCTCATCCCCAGTCAGGCACGGAGTCAAGGTGCCCGCAGAGGCACGCCCTCTAAGGGGATTACAAACGCTGTCAACAGACAGAAAGCCCCCCTCCTTTTTGACCTGCCGTGAGTCAAATATAACTATAAATCTGAAATTTATAAATGGAAACAGATAGACAGATAACTGCTGAGGAAAAGGACTTCATAAAAGTAGTGTAAACACGTATGCAGTGTTTTTCAAACAGCTTTTTCTCTGGTTACAATTCAATGAGAAGATACTGGAGGTACCTTCTGATGTTAGTAAGGAGTTGTGGACAATTTGAGAGTAAAGTCTTATTCCCCCGCTTACCCTTTGGCCTGTTTGTACTTATTTTTCTAGGTCTTCCTTACCACACTGTGTGTATTTGCTAACATTCAGCAACCACTTCTTGCTTCAGCTGCACTTTTTTGTATCAGTGTAACCACTTTTCTCATGGTCTCTTGATGTTTGCTCTCTGTTTTGTTTGGATTAAAAAAGAAGAACTTGCACTTGCAATCCCACTAATTGCTACTTGAATATTTACCAGTACCTACTTGTAAATTCCTGAAAGTTTTAGTGAGTTTTGCATAATTGTTCTGATGATTATCTCTATTGTCCTTTATGAAGGAAAACTTGGGCCAGATTCATCACTGTTCGGCATTCTTCCATCTCCAGAAACAACCCTGAAGTCAGACCCACCAGATGCCTGGATTTGACCCTGCTAGCCTGGGTATAGGTGTCTTTGCCAGATGTCCAGGTTATAGCATATCGCAGACCATTAGAAGTGCAAGTAGGAGGGAGCTAGAGTTGCAAGGAAGAGACAACCTTACCTTGTTACACTCAGGACACCACGTTCAGTACATATTTCCACCTCTTTCTCAGAAACAGAAGAAATCTACCTGACATTGCCAAGGTCTGTGCTCTCTCTGAGGAGGTACGCTGTGGGGGTGAGGTTCAGGCAGGATGCTATCCTGAAAAAAGTTGGGTTGAAGTTCAGGCACAGATGGATCTAAAGAAATTTGACAACTGTCCTGAACGCAGCATTGTTACCTTCCACACAAAGCTTTCTGGCCCTTTTTTCTCCTCATTCTTCTGTTTATTACAGTCACCTCAAAAGACGATTAGAACTTGTAAGCAAACAAATCCCAAATTATCCTTGAAACATGTTCCTTCATGACTCTTTTGGACTAACTGATCTCTACCATCTGCGCAGTGCACAGATAATTTTAGCAGTTGTAAACTATAGTGACGGGCCAGAAACATGCAGCTTAGTACATTTCAGTCAGAATCTGAAATTGTGTCAGTTGGGTCAACCATGTGCAATGTGATTATTCGTGATAAGTCACCTACATCAACAATGTCTATGTCCTCTATTAAAAATCATATTATGTAAGTTAAAGTACCACAGTTCCCCTTTTTTTTTTAATTTCCTGTTCTATAATTATGGTGGCATGACCCTCAGCAGTCAGGGGCAGTGTGGTAGGTCAGGAGGCTGGCTGCTGCAAGCTCTATCCCATTAGTTGACTGTAAGTGGGTTGTATGAACTCACTGGGAAGTGTACATCCAAAGGCTCAAAAAGGAGCCCACTCTCACCATTCTGTGTCTAGGTACTTGTATTTAGCTAACATTGCTTTAACTACAGGAGAGACAACATTTGAAATGGTAGTGTTTAAAAATGGCTTAGTCACTGCATGTTTTTTGACCTATTGATTATGCTTTGTGTGTAACCTACAAATATGCAAAAGGAGAAAACTCAGGATTCAAAAGTAGGTGACAGTGAGATCCTTCGCCACTAGTTAGTCCCTTTATGCCAAACACCATATTGACAGCACAACAAAAGAAGTCCACAAAATTGGCAACAGCAAATATCCCTTTGGTTAAAGCATTGCTGAAGACAGTAGCAAAACCTGGACACCTGCGCCAATACTGCCACAGGGGAGTGCTAGAAAGGGGACCATGGGCAAGGCTGGCTCTTGGTTGTGTTTTGGTCATTGAGTTTAAGCTGCAATACCTTTGAAAAGTCCTGGGGAGCTACTCAGTACATGCCACTGACGGGGTACAATCAGGAGAGTGCCCCCAGGCCTATGCCGTTTATATTTTATCTCCTGGAAATGCAGCACAGAATTTTACCTGCACATTTTGGAAACCACTGATATACAGTATTGACAAACAACTGAATTATTTGGTACAAAGGATGAGAAAGAAAATGGTCCAGCTGGTATCAACATGGGACTGGGAGTCAGGACGGCTGGGTTATGTCCTGGCTCTGTCTTTAAAATGGCTGTTTAATTGTATAATTCTCTTAATGTACATGCACATTGTCATGTCCATCTTTTAAATAATAATGCTCATCTGCTGAGAAGCTTATATAATTTCTTAGAAAGTCATTTAGATCCTTGGCTGACAGGCACTACAAGCATGCATTGCATTATTACAGGCCCCAGTGGTCTGAAATATTAAGCAATTATTTGATTGAGTATTCTTATGACTTCTTGAATTGAGCCATTACCCAGAGTTAGATGTCTTCTTCGGTGGTTTGGCAAGAAGCCTTGAAGTGTGTCCCAGGTCTCTTTACTTCCAAAGACCTTAGCAAGACTCATTTTCATGCCTAGAGGTTTACCAAATAAGTCACCATTTTGATGCCCGTGGGTCAAAGAACAGATCTCCACGCTAGGCTCTTCTCAGGCCTTGTTCAAGCCTTATCCTTGCTTTCTTCCTTCTGCATCTCTGTTGCGTTGTTGCTGGGATGTGAGAGGGTTATCGTTACTTCCATCTGTCAAATATATTTCTCTTCCAAAAGTGTTACCCAGTAGGCACAAACCAGTTTTATATGGGCCTTTCTTGTAGGTTATGATCTCCTGAATTTTTTTTTTCATTTGTAGAAACTCCTGATTTTTACGTTCTCCAGCTTTAGTGAGGTCCACCCTTACACACAGTGTTTGTTTCATAGAGTGAAAGGCCCTTTTTTTTTCCCCCCACAGTATTCCCACTGACTTCAGCAATGATCTCACTCCAAATTGAGATCAAAATTTGCCCTGCATTTGGGAGTGCCTGGACTTAGCTGCTAGCAGAGATGCTGTTTTTCAAATAAATATTTATGTTCGTGTTTTATTTGTGGTTGATTCAATGGGAAACAATTAAATGGGTTCTTTTCCCAACTAAATCTGAATGATTCATATTTGGGGCTAAATAGTGCAATTTTTACTTGCTTTGCTATATTTTTATTGCTGAATTTGTTATGTTGAAATATCGTGTGTGTCAGAAGTAGCCAGCAGGCAACTTAATTAGTCATAAGTATACATTTCTGAACATTCCATGGATCATCCGGAAGAAAGCGCAGACAGCATCAGAAGAAAGCCGGCAGCATCAAAAAACGTTCTTTAAACAACTGGGAACTTTTAGAACAGATAAAGGGATTTTTTGCTTAAAAATAACCTCCTAGATAATCGTTCTGCCCATATGTTGAAGGGCTGCTGCTTTGTCATTTCCCTATGTTTGTTTAGTTTATATGTTAGTATATGCAGTGTCTAGATAGATTATGGATTGTTTTCCTGACTTCAAAACTCTGAAGTTTCATGTAGAATTTAAAAGGGAATATTAAAGTTACTTTAAATGGGAAAGAGATACTGCTGATACTGAACAGCACGGGCTTTCAAGCTTCTGACTCCAAGTGAATGCAAAAATCATTAGACAAGCCACTCTTAATGTTGCGAGTTTCTTGATGCTCGCAGTGATCCCATGAAAGCAGAAAAGTAAACTGCATAATCCATTTATATAAAGTTAGCTACAAGAAAGTGCAGTTCAGGGACCACGCACACACACAATCTAGACACCTCACCCACAGTCCTCATGCCAAAATCCTGCTGAGACAGCGGAAAACTCCTATGCAGAGAATTCTAGCAGGTGTGCGCCTTATCTTTGTGCCTTCAGTACATCAATTCTGTTTTCCCCGTTGCAGATGCTTTTGCCTCCCTGAAATTTCTGCATTAAACTATTAATATTTGTTGATACATATCCTATTTGAAAGTGTTGCATTTTGTATTTGCATTTATTTTATAAAATTCCTTACTCTTGGCACAAGAAATATAGCTTTAAATTGATATTCCATTGACTGCCGAAGCAATTAGGGCTTAAATTCTGCTTTCAGTGAAGTTTCAGTTTTCAACAGACACAAGAACGGATCTACGTTCATGACTGCTTTTTATAATTAAACCAAAAAGAGCGGAGCTGCCATTAATGTAATGCAGTTTTCCAAATCAATATTGTGGCTTCTTCCTCCCTGATCTGCTGAAATACAATTTCAGAAATGCAGAGCCCATTGCCGCTTGGGGGGAGGAAGGCGCAGAACACCTAATGTTCTTCACTGTCTCAAAAAGTAACATCTGAGTTGGTGGACCTCAAAGAAGAGAGGCCAAGGGGAGCTGGTAGAGCTAAGCAGTTTTATAAAGCAAAGGACATCAGCTTAAGCCACTGTTGTGCCTGTGATGGTTCCCTGCAGGGGGAAGGTATTATCAACCTCCTCCGTGCTTCCTCATTAGTTATTTTTGGCTCCGGACGAGTCCTCCATTCCTCCTTACCAAGAATGCTAGACTTCCGTCACCATCACAAGAAGAACAACTGCAGCAAAACAATGTGCATGTCTGGGTGTGCTCCAGAAAAATGAAGCTCAAGGATAGAAATTGTTTTGACATTTTAACAGAATAAAGAGGTTTTCTAATTTAGCAACTGCGTCTGTCATAAAATGTTATACTGGCAAAGACAGAACATACTTTGTAAATACATTTTCCAAGCTTTCCCAAAGTAAGCTCGTGGTACATGTATTTTGTCTTGTCATTAGTCTATCTTGCAAAGTAAAAGAAGTAATATGAATGTTTCTTGAACAGTGAGGCCTGAAACTGCAAAGTACAAAGTGTTAGAGAAACCTGCAGGGGAATATATTCCATCAGACGACCACGCTCTATCGAACACTGCAAAACTGCACCAACTTCACCCCTTTCTTGTTTATTTAAAAAAAAAAGAGAAAAATGTGATTAAAAAAAAGCAGTGAAATACTTTGATTAAAAATAAGTCTTCAGAAATTATTTTGGATGATCAGGGCATTTTTTTTCCGCAAGAATGAAACCTCCAAACTCTCTGTGGAATTCATATCACACACCTGCACTTCTTGACATTCTCAGAATTTTCCAGGTCCAGAAACCTTACCCATGTCTGGGGTTCTTCTGAACAAACATACATGTCTACATTGTGGATTTTTTCATCTGAATTAGTCATCTAAGCTTTCTGCATAGCCAATCCCAGTGGGAGAAACAGACCCTTCTAAAACTGTGGCTGTCCCTATCCCAGACTACACATCTAAAATAGACCTAATAAATCTAGCCCATTTAAAGTGCCTTTCTGTCCGTTGACAGTAAGGATAGCCCAAGGTGCCTAGCTTCGATGTAGATGCTTGAATTGTAGATGACTCAGGTTAGGTGAGATGAAGTCTGCCCAATATGTCTTCTTGATTTCACAGGCTCTACTGGAAGCAGAGTCTGGAGTGGGCAGTGAAAATACTGATACATTTTTGTTCCGTAAACCAGAAAGTTTGGTGTTCCCCAGGCAGGTCTACTCACCATATGTCTTTACATTTGTTCTGTATCACAAAATTGACTTCTTGTTGCTTGGTTAAATACAACATTTTAAAAAAGCTAACATATGGCGGTATCATGCCACTTTTCAGAACTGGGATGCTATGGAGAGCAGTGGGGAATTCTGTTTAAAAACTGGTGTTAAGAGCTATCCTCAGAAAGTCTCTGCTAAATGAGGAAAAGGAGAAGGTGTTTTATTTTAACCAAAAGCACGTCTTCTTAAAATATTGATACATTACTTAACATACTATGAGTTAGCTGTATCAGAAAATGCTTATAGCACTTGTTGAGTATTGCACTGAGGATTTGATTCTGTGCATCTAAATGCATGAAAATTCTTTACACATAGACAGATGTTTAAGATGCAAATAAGTTAGAGCTGAACCTGTCAGGTCTAAAAAAAAATCTTCTTTGCTTGCTGTTTCCCTCATCTTTCAAGTAACATTCATTTCATTATTATTTTTATGTTCCAGGGTAAGGAGTAAATAATGTAATGGTAACCAGCTGTCTCGCTGGCACCAATCTCCCTGCCCCCTGAGGCTTCGATAAAGTCCGCAGGTGTCCCATGCTGTGAGAGCCAGCAGAAGAGAGATTACAGGCAGGAGACAGTATCAGGAGGAAAAATGTCGCTCCGGTTCAGATTCGGCACACTTTGGGCCAAATTCTTGCCCTCAGGGTACATGAGGTGAGTCTCCAGACCTGTGGTGTTGCCCAAAGGCAATCCATGTGTAGGGCAATGGCAATAGCGGGGGATACATCTACACAGCTCCAGGAGGATGAGGCTATTTTACAGAAGCTTTTGGAGTGTTGCCTTTTCCCTCTGGACTAGGTCACACAGGGCACACTGAACCACGTCCAGGGGCAATGAGGTAGGAAATACCAACAAAGCTGCTTGCTCCCATCGTGTAATACTCCCTACAAGCTCATACTTCAGATAACTAGTGTCATCTTCGAGCCTTCCACCCACTGCCTTAACCTCCCTACGTCTGAGCTGAGGAAGTCTCAGCCACAGGATTCTCTGTCAGCACCAATCACACCAGACCTTGGGTTCAGAGTACCCGATCCTGTTTCACACGAGCTCCTGAAGCTCTGCTGGCACGCCAGCATTGCCACTGAATCACCGACGTGTCTTAGTCAGCCTGCTTAAAATGGCACAGCTCTGAATTGTCTGGTTGCCTCCTCCAAACTGCATCTGACCTTCTGCCAATCCCGCTCACTCGTTTCTAGCTATTGGCCTCATCTCTGCATTTGCACCACCATGGTCCTTGAGCCATCTATGCTCCAAAGGCCATGCGACCGTCTGCAGCCCTTTCCTCTCATGAGGTACCAGGGCTTTCCTCTGTTTGCACTATCAGACCATAAAACCTTCAGGGCAAGGGCTTATTACGTGTTAGGCGCTGACCTCTTCCTGTACTGCATCATGTACATTTACACCACTATCAATTATTTAAAATAGCTCTGCCTTCAGTTCAGCCACATGCCGAGTTAAGCTCCCTAGCCTTTGGGTAATTTGCAGCAATTTTATTTCTCTTCCTCAACATTTTACAAATTGCTTGCTGCTCTGTAGCACTTGTTACTATTTGCTAAGGGAGATGATATGGTGTATTATCACTCGAGAGAAGTGGTTTTGTGGAGATAGCGTTAGCTTTCTTCCCCAAAATTCAGCTACGCCTGCATAGGAATGGAAGCCCAGACTCTGCCCCCAGAGGGGCCTTGACTTTATTAGCACTTTCATTTAGCTCAGACAAGTAATTATTAATATCAACATCCAATTCTAGCAAATCTAGCTGCATGTGCCACAAGGTGACAAGATGTAATAAACATAAACCAATATAGACTTAAAAAAAAGGGAAAACGTTCCTTTCAGTTAACAAGGGACAAACAAGATAGCAACAGCAAGAAACAGTGATGCATATAAGTAGTTTCATATTTTCTGACTTTATCTTTTTCCCATACACTAAGTTAATTGTTTAATGCTTTTTCCCTTGAAGTGTTGGGGACAAGTTTAATTATTTACTTAGGTTAATGAAGAAATTAAGCTCTGCCTCCTGGAATATAAATACCAGGACGTTAGATGACACAAATGCTCAGGAGTAGCTGGTGACAAATGCACAGGACACGGGGCAGTGCTCTGGTAGGCTGCTGCAATCAGCTCCAGCTCCATATCCAGTCCATAGGTTCTCACACCTCCAGGTCTACCTACAGCCTCAGGAACCTCACCTCTCCTCGCAGCCCTTCAGCTTGATGCCTGAAGCCTGTCAGGGCACATCCTTCCTGCTTTTCCACTGCCTCCTTACCTCCTCCTTTGTAGGGCTGTCCATAGGTCCAGAGGTGGCTCGGAGCAGGGCTCTCTGGGGCATGAGTGACTAACAACGGCTGTGACATTGCCTGGCTGCATCCTCAAAAGACATATGGAGGAAACAGGAAGAGCCTGAGAAATTAGAAGGCTAAGCCAGCTACCAGAATGGTGCTCCTCAAGTCTTCTTCTCTGTTTCTTTAGACCTTTGGCCAGCAGAGCCCTTTTATGCCATATGTGAAATAGTGTCATCATTAGTTTTCAAAGATCTGACCAAGAAAAACATCCTTCTTGCTGCAATTGAAGCCCATTTCTTCTTGTCTAACTGGTAAACTTTATACTTACCTTCTTAAAAAATTACACTGTCTTTTTCTACCATATCCCAATATCTCCAGGTGATTTTTAAACTCTCATCCTCTTCCCCAGTGTACTAACAGTCTGTCCTCAAATGGTGGTTTTTTTCTGCAGATTTACTGTGCTGTTTCATCATCTGAGATGTTAACAAATGCATTGAATAGTACCAGACCCCGAGAGGCCCCTGGCCAAACCTACTGCATACCTCTGTGCAGTCTGTTGGTGAACTATCAATTACCATTTTCCAGACATGGTTATACAGGGAACACGGCTAATCATGCCATGTATTGCATTCAGGGTCCCCGCTAACTTCACTGTCAGTCCGAGGAGGTGACTCAAGTAAAGACTCATCACCAACCTTCAGGGTCATTCCGCCTTCCTCACAAACTCCTCACACTTTTGCTGCTTTCCACTATTCCTTCCATCCATCACCTCCCTGACGGAGTCATCACAACAACAGGATGATAGTTATTGCCACTGCCACCCTGAGGAGCAGCTGCCAGACAGTGGAGCCACACATGGAAGACACTACAGTACCAAGCAGGGGAACTCAGGCAAGTTCTTGGTCCTACATTTTGTGGAGGGAAGAACCTGGAAGTTCTGGAAAAGGAATCAAGAATGGGGTAAGCTTTTACACTTTCAACCCATGAATCTGACGCTCGGATCCCATGGTGAAACACCCAAAAGAAGAACTTAAGCAAAACCAGATTAGAGACTGCAAATGCTGAATGAGGAGAAAATAATGCTGAAATTTTTCCTTTTGCACAAAGCATATTAAAAATCCACAGAAGTGCAGCAGAAATAAGGCCTCTAAAGGCAACACTATAAAACTGTACCCTTCGTTTGACCAGTGGCTCAGAGTTTAGGCAGCCTGGGGCTAGAAGTGCATGGTGTTCTTGTCCAAGTTTTAAGTAATCATCATGGTGCATTTGCCATTTTTCCTATGGCTGACCAAAAAGATCCTGCTGAAACTGCCCACATATTTTAAAATGTTTTTTAATTCTTTATTCAGTGAAGCCAAGGTTTTACTCATAGTCCCTTAGCTCAAAAAAGGGAAGCAATCCAGGAAGAGAAAAGAAGTATAAGCTTATGATTTATGTAGGTGGCTGGTCCTCTATGTATTCCCCAAATCTCTTAAACCAGCCTATTATACATAGGCTGGTTTCTTACTGGCCTTCTAAAAGATGTATGTTTCAATGAGGAATTTGAGCAAAGGGAACAGTGGCCTTAGTGACTCCTTAAGGCAATAGCTGCAATAATTTTCTCAGAAAATATACATAACGTATAACTTGATTAATATTCTGCAGCATAACGTATTGCTTTTGGAACGACTTCCTACGTGAACAGCTGAGCATCCTCTAACATTCAAAGTGGTTTTGTGCTAAAAGCAGTGTGCAAGGCAAATAGCATGACCCTGTGCAGCACACTCCCGTTACAGGGCTCACTGCTGTGAAGTGCATGCAATATCACCAGTCACACGAGCAAACCTGTCCCATACGGGTAAAGTCGTATGCCTGCGGCATTGACTGGGAATAGCCCCATAGCTGCAGCCACTGTGGAAGTTGTGTTATAGCCTGTCTGTCCAACAGAATTAATAAGGTTTTCCAAGACTGAAATACAACAGGCACTATGTCTTTGCTATCAAATTTGGGGTAACAAAATAATGCTTCTCTGAGGCATAATGTGAGGATAATCATGTGCTAGGAGTGCTTTCCTCAAGCACAAAGTCATTCTTTCTCCTGATTAGGGGCCCATTCAGAAACGACTGGTTTTCAGTGACTCCAAGAACCAGACAATTGCATCCCTCATACCAGAACATTCTCTTCAGGTGTATTTCTTTTTTCTTATGTTCCTTTTTGGGCAAAATGATTTTACAACAGGTAAGCACATCCAGACCAGTGTTAAAATTAACACAGGTAGCTCATAGGTATGTCAGCTCTGCCTTGAGCAAATATTTATAGTCTGTGTAGACATATCCAGTTCAAAAGCCAAAAAAAGTGGAACAAATGTCTATAAAGATGCACTTTTCCTATTCTTTTTTCTTTTTTGCATATTAGCAAAATAAGCTTCCTTTGTGGAAGATCTTATTATAGTCTTACTTAGAATAGACTGGCAAGCGACAGGCTGAGTCATATTAGGTTTGATCTCCCTTATGTGGCAGCAAACCAGGAGTCACTCTGCTGAAGTTCACTGGAATAAAACTAGGCTAAGTGGGATCATAATCGGGCTCATGAACTTGTGCAAGTGTGTTACAGGTGCTGCAGGTGATACCTGTACTTTGGGGCTGACTCTCACCTAATTCATCACCATCACAGTGACAGTAACAGTTCTCAGACTTGAACAGGAGTCCAAATCCACACAGAAGAGAATACAGCAAAATGATCTACAGCCTAGGAAACAGGTTTTGCTTTATCATGTGATGTATGAGAGTGCCTCAAACACACACTTGATACTTGCATCCCATAATGGTAATGGGACTAAAAGCGTAAGTAAGGGTTACAAGATAATCCCTGACATAATTTTACTAATGCCTTACACTCATTTTTTTTTCTGACCCTCTAGGCTGTCATATAACTAAGTATTAAAAACTGCCAAGGGATTCCTTGCGATTTAGCTCTAAATGCTGGTTCATGAATCTTGTGATCTGACTAGCTTAAAAGTCTGGTTGTTCCCTGACATGTAAGCAACATTATAACAACATTGAACAGCAAATCATCTCATCTTCAGGCAGTGCCTGAGCTTTTATTATTGCTCAATTGCTTTAATTTTTGTTAGCGAAAGCTCTACCAAACACTTTCCATGGTGTATTCATTTCCAACCATTTTTATTGTGGTCCCTGCTGTTCTTCTTCATTATTTTTTTCCTCTGTGGGCCATGCACCACTTTGCTGAATCCAATGTCTTTTTCTTAAAAGCCAGCTTTCCTTGCTAAGTTGTTAATTTTTTTTTCTGCTGGCTTTGATGTCTTTCTTCAGTTTCCCAGTGCATCTTCAGAACTCCACTTCAGGCTTTTATTTCTGTTGATGCCTTCTCTTTAATTTACTACTACATATACCAGCAATTTACAACTGTCTGATTACTTTAATTTGAATTTTTCACACAATAATAAAACAATAAGTTGCTGTAGCACTATCAAGCTAAGGTGAAAAAAAGAAAAAAAAAAAGGGAATGTACCAAACAACATCTTCAGTCTTTTATGATTTTAAGACTTCATGGCTTTTTTGGTCTTCTAATCTAAAGATAAGGACAAAGATATGCAAATTGCAAACAACAGCAAAAATAACCTTGAAAGAAAGTCCAGTGTATTTGAAAACAAAATTTAGTTTAGCAATGAAGCTAATATACTCTCTTTTTTTCTGAAAGGTATTCTAAATTGCAAGCCAAAATGCCCAAGGCCATTTGAAACTCACTTTCAAGAATTGCTTGAAGGTGAACTGCTCTATCGGGCTAAAAACCCCAGCCCAACCACGCAGCGCTTGCACGGAGCCAGTGTTACATCCTTCGTGGGGGTTACAGAATGAGGAGAAAGCATATGGGGGAAGGAGGAGAAAAAAGTAGAGAATGGAGGAAGGAAGAAACAAAGGCTTATAGAATTATCCTGTGGCTTCTTAGGTGCTCCCCAGAATATAATCTACATCCCAAAATTCCCCTTTTAGCTCACTACAGGGCACAAAAGTATAGTTTCTCTGTGCTTTCTAGTTCACCTTTAAGACTTTGCTCTCCTGAAGTTAAACTCCTTGTAAACTTTTGACATACAGAATCATTCTGCTTGGATCACAAGGAACAGGCTTATATGTTATGCTGATGTGAACTATAAAGGCAGCATCTTCTGTACATGGTTAAAACAAAGTATGGAGACTTTAGCATGCCTAAGTTCACTACGAGAAAACCTGAACATACTTCTAAAGGAAAAAAAATATCGGACACCATTCTCCTTGTCATGTTCATAAAACGATCTTTTCCGTGTGATTCCTTTTAAGTTCAAAGCACTGGGTTTTTTTAGTAAATGAGACAAGGGGGAAATGGTGAAAACAGTTTCCCCGAGGAAAACTACTCCCCAGTTATTAAAAAGTTTAAACATATCAAAACCTTAGGGAGATGAAAGCATTTTCCCTTACATTTGTGCTTTTATTCTTGATTTTTTTTTTTATTATTTTTACAGAATGTAGCATGGCAAGAAAGAAAGGAACAGATCATTCAGATCCATAAACCAGCTCTTGCTTTGGTTGACACCAGTCTCTTCCTTCTCACAGTGTTCTGAAAGGTTTCCCACCATTTTCAGTGATGTGGCACAGTACCTCTTGCTGTCCTTACACTGGGCCCTCATTCAGCTGCTTTAGGGCTTTATAGGTGTTTTGTCCCTGGTGTGTTGATTATGGAATAAAATTCAGCACAAGAAAGAGCTAAGAAGAGTAGTTTCAGTTATGTCCCAGATTTTTTAAAATATATTTCTATCTGAAATACCCTGGAAATCTTTATATATAGCAACAGACTCACAAAGAGCAGGCAGTAAGTCCACCCTATTACCTGCCGTAGGATGGACCACATCTATGTCACTTCTCACAGGTGCTTCTCCAGATTCCTCTTACAGATCTCTAGAACTCAGAGATCTGCTTCCTATGACATACACTCTAGTCCGTCACTATCCTTACCACTGAAAATCTTCACTAATACCCAAACTGCGTGTTGCACTTGCATTATTCCCCTTCGCACATTTTTTCTGGTCTTATCCGACATGAACACAGAGGTCAGACAATTTCCTGTCCTCTCCCTGGCAGGCCTTGATGTGTCTGAAAAAACACGTTTGAAGGCTGACATTATGTCACTCCTCTCTTCATTTCTCCACAGAAAATAACCTCGGTCCCTCCTGCCTTTCCTCAGAGTCTGTGCCCTCATGATTGTTTCTTGCGCTCTGATCATTCTTGCTGCTTTTCTCATGAAACTCCGCCATTAGTGCCCCCCTCTTCTGAAATGGCATATCCAAAAATGGATTCTGTATGGATGAGAAAAAGATCCCACCCTTGCCAGACCCTGCCTCTCCAACTCAGTATGGAATATCAATGTGGAAAAGCTTCATCAGCCACAGTAGAAACAAATAGTATTTAAGGGTCTATTAAGATCGGCTTTCAGGAAATTGCCATTTGGCCTCATTGTGTCATTTGCAAGCATTAACAGGCATTAAGGCTAGTACCACACACACCAGTATAAGTGAATATACATCCAGAGGGAAGGAAAGTCACGGGTACCATTAGATCCAGACCTAGAGTTCCCCTAACTGCTGTGTAAGGGCCTCCACCACAGCATCTCACTACTAAAGGTCATTTGCCTTCCTCACACACGAAAAAAAAGCAGATGCAGAAAATCTGCAATGGGAGGGAGAAAGTGCTGACCTGCTGTAACTCGACCAGTGTTCGTACAAAATGATGCTTGGACAGCAGGATCATATCTTAAGTTCTTTCCTTCTTTTACAAAACTCAGTCTGGGTCACAATCAATTAGTATAAAGTTTGCTGGAGACTAACTTTCAGAGTTAATCTCTCAAGAGGCTGGTCAGTAGCTTTAATAACAAGAAACCTTGTACCGTGTAGCTGCCCAGGGCGTCTCTCGCGTAGTATTTAGGATTCCATTCAAGAGCAGTTCCCCTTTGTCTGCTGCCTTCATAAATAATGGATACATCTTGCATTAGAGATTAGCAAAGATTGTTAAGCTTCCTTTTTTTGCATGTGTAAGATTTGGTAGCTTTTGAAATATTGATATAGTTGTGCAGTTTGGTGCACCTATTCTATTTTTAAGCAAGAATTAAAAAAAACAATATCAGAGAAGAGGAAAATTATGGGAAATCTAAAAATGCAGCTCTCTGACACTCAAAAACATCAGAAAATGTGATCCTTCCATGTTTAGGTCTACGGAAAAATAGTTGCATTACTAACTTTTGTAATATTCTTTTAAGGAGACTCTACGGAGATTGTTGTAGGTTTCAAAGCAATTACAGTAGGAGGTCGTGAAAAGCCTTCAGGAAATGCTGCCAAGGCACTGCACCATCTAAAAGGAAGAACATAGTGCTGGAAACTTTTCAAATCTGATTGAGAATAGACAAAGGAAGACAAATTTTTAAAGTCCTCTTCACTCATTTCACTGATTTTATTTTTAATGTAGTACTTTACAATTACATCTTTTATCTGAAAAGACTTTCATATTTAGCCTTGATATTCCTTTTTGGAGAAAAAACCACGGATAATTCACTGCATGCTTTCCTAGGAACCCACCTTATCAAGACTGGGGACTTCTGTTTTTTCTTTTGTGTGCATGCTACCAAGTTTAACTGTCTAAGCAGTGACATCATTGTACTTGCTGTTGTGGTTCTTTGTATGCAATGAAGTCCTATTTCCAGCTCTCTAGCCCATCCCTGCCACATATCCCACAGATAGGACTCTTAAGTGCAGCTTATTACAGGGACAAGTTAACCAGTAATTTCATTGTGCTCCGTGGATAAGATCTTGAAATGCAGGCTGCCTAGCCAAAAAAGGGTGGACAAAAACTGAAAGACGGCATTAAATAACCATAAAAGTTACAGGGTCTGATAATACTTACAGTTATGGCAAAATCATTGCTTTCATGCTGTGGCCAGCTTGCCATTATCCAGAGCTATGGGAGAGGAGGAGAGGAACAAAGGCCTGAAATAGCCTAGCTAATGGAAAATTGCAGGCAATATGGTACTGAGCCACTTGGTGCCAAGGCATTTGAACGGTTTGCTGTAAGTCAGCCAGGATGGCTGGTGCCACATTAGTGCTAATATGCCCTTCTGGAGCATGTGAGTTCCTTCGGGACCACACAAGTGAGGCCTTCTGTCCACACGCCATGTTGCAGGAATGCTCAGAGTTGGCTGAGGAGCACCGCGTAGTTGTATTCAGGGCTCTGCAGGATTTAGCTCAGGTCCAGCTGGACTTAAAGCTCAAGCTCAGTGCCAGACTTGCTAAACTGAAGCTGGCTTCGTGCAAAGCCACCTTGAACCATAGGGTGCTTGGACACCCAAGTTGCCTCTGCAGAGTGAGATTCAGTCTGGTGGGATTAAATAGTTGTCTCCAATGTACAAAATTGGCTGAGCTTCCTCAGAGACAAACTTGCTCTAGATATGGTATGGCTGTCTCTGCAACACTGTCAAAAATACTGAGCCTGTGCAGAACCAAACTGCCTTTGTAATCATAATATAATTTAGCCTGAAACTACAGATCACTGAGAGTGGACTGCTTTAAAGACAGATCATCTGAGACACAAAAATGAGAGATGTACTCAAAGTCTTGTATGTTATAAGCAGCCCACAGCTGCTAACTCTTTCAACTGTTTCCCGAACTTTGGTCTTAGTCCAGGCTACTTTGTGAAAACAAGGCTGGAGTCCCTGTCCTCACCTTCCCCAGCCTCAGGACCAGCCAGGTAAGGAACTCCTAACTTGTGAAATGGAAACCGCAAAACTGATCATTCAGCAGACAGAGAGAGAAAATAACAGGACTGAGTTAACGGGGACTGAAATATTCAGCTTTCATCACCACACAGGGATACCACAAAAACGATCAAGAAAACGAAGCTATTTGGAAGTTGGAGAGCAGGGGACAGGTACTCTATACCCAAAAGGATTAGCTAAGGCGTGACGGACTAGAATTACATGTCTCTTTAAACTACACATTTAGCAGCGCTGGGGATGTGAAGAGAGCAAGAGAGACTGACCACATTGTTTTCTTTTGACTCCAAGGCAGACTGTTTGGACTGGAAGCAGATCAGAACTTGCAACAAGCTCTTCTCTCTTTTAAGATTCATCAGGTTACACGCAATGCATCCAAAAGTGGCTTAGCCTCTCCTCACATCATAAATATACTATGGAAGGAGAGTGGGAAAATACACAGAGAAATGACAACATTTGGAACTTTCCTCTCTTCGAATTTTCTTCTTGCTGACCTCTACGCACGTTCCTCTGTGAGTTATCATTTGATTCCTCTCTTCCTCCAACTTTTCCTATGAAGAAATGTGAAATAACTCACAGAAATCTTTCGAAACATAGAAACAGGGACACCAAGTCAGGGAACATCAGCACAGCCATGTTCCCCATCTCTAAGAGTGGGCAGCAGTAAATGCCTAGAAAAGAATTTAGGAACAGAGTAAGTGCATGATGTTGTTCCCAGAGTGCCTATCGAGCTCACAGCAATTTGTGATTCAGAGGATTTCTGAGCCAGACATGGTGATTTTGCATTTAATAGCCCCCAATGGGTTCATCTTTCATTAAGTTGTCTAGTCACTCTGGAACCCATGCTAATTTTACTCATCTACAGCATTTTGTGGTGAGGGGATGTCCCATCTTCGCCGTTCTGTCCTCCATGTTGTGGCTTAAGGTTCTTGGTTTTGATATGTGAAGGAGATCTCTCAGGAAATACTGCAAGAATTGGCAAACCAGGGTTGATCTTTGACCTTGAGACGAAGAGAGGAGATGTGATTCTCCTTCAGATCAGACAAATGCACCTCTACCTTTAAACAATCAAAAAACCCCACAACTGAGCACAACAGTAGCATATGTTTTTACACAGTGAAAGTACTTGAGTCTGGTTTCAGATGCAAGCCTTTCGTCACGCACAGCTGAATCCATTAGAAAAGTTCTCAAGAAGTAATCTAAACTCGGCTGCATAGTGGAACTGTGCAGATGTATTGTTTTTTGATAAGTATTGAACTGCATTTATGCTGCAGTGGGACTAGACAGACTCACTCCCATGGAGTTTCACAAGCAGCATCTTCTGTTTTCCACCATTCCTTCCTGCCAAAGGAGACAGTTCCCTGTGCAATTCCTCATAGCGTTCAAAGGAATTCACAACAGAAGCGTGAAGTCTATTGTATACTGAGAAAAAACAGGTCCTTTGTGCCGTAAGGTAATGGAGCATATCTAAAACAATACAGCACAAGCATTAAACTCAGCAAGAAAAATTCTGTTCTGTTACCACCAGCTTATTGACAGAAAATGAAGCTGAAAAATTTGGCCAAGCATACTTCTGTACTTTCTTTACGCCTGGTTGTTGTGTTCAAACAAAGGCCTTCTCTTTTCCATGCAATATAAATGCTCCTTGTTCAATTCTAGAGTTCATAACTTAAGAATTCATTCCTAGGGAAATTGTTTTATTGTTCTTACTAGTGCTACCAAGGAGAAGAAGAAGAAGAAGAAAGTGTTACTAAAGCATTTAGGATTCTGTATTATACTAATACATACGGAAAGAGAGGAAACACTGGAGCAGTGAGATGACTTTGGACAGCCTGGCCGGTGACAGCTTCTGCACCCTCCTGGTGTGCCCAGTTTGGCCTGGTGTCAGCTTTTGCAGTCCAGGGAGGGTGAGATCTGCTTTCTACTTCCCTCTGAGGACACCAAGGGCCCAGAACCAGTGGGATGGTGACCACGGTGGTGCAAGCAGGCTACGGTCCAGCAAGCAGGATTTTGCAAAGGAAGGGTGGGCAGCTACACCACAGGGCTGCCTTTCAACTGAGTGACTGCTGCTCAGCGTGGTGGGAGCTGCAAGCAGCCACGGGGCCACAGCTGTCCGGAGGGAGAACCAGAACCTCCTGTGTCTCTGTTGCTGTGAAGCCCACACTGAAAGGAGGAGAGAAAATGCCTTCCATTGCCACAGCCCCGAGCATCCCACCTGGGCTCCTGCACCCTCAGATCGAGTGGATAAAGCCTCTGCTCTGAGGAACAGATGTAGGCTGTTCTTCAGCCACTACTGTGTCATGCTGTGCTGTTTGCTGTAAACTTACATGCAAAAACAGAGCTGGACTTTTGAACTGGAGGCCCCTGGGGAGGCAGAACTATGTACCATTACTAAATTTAGATGCTTCTGAAGTGGAAAATGGTAAAATGTTTTGCAAATAGCAAACTTCTCAGGATGCGGTGCACAAGCCTTGTTCCACACAGCCTGGCTGCTACGAACAGATGATTGGAAAACGGGCAATCATTAATCTCCTTCTGGAAAGACATATAGATGCCTGAACTGTTCACAGATGACTTCAGATACATCCAGAATGAAAAGCCTGATTTTTCTCCCTGGCTCCAGTCGCACAGAGTGTTTCACACTGCCACTGCTGCCGAGGAATCGCTGTTCCCCGAAGAGGCATTTGAATCCTGTGCAGAAACAGACAGCCTATGTAAAAGCTGCCGCATTTCCTGACAATATTTGGGAAGGGTGTTTTTACCCTATATTGACTTTTTTTTTGAGAGATAGAGGCTTTGCAGGTATTGTCAAAATTTATAAACTACTATGTCAAATAATCATGATATTTATGGCCTTTATCACCTTCAGCTCCGTTCAGAGTGTTTAATTACACTCCAGCTATAACTCACTTTTCTGTACCATCTTCAAAGTCATCATTCCCACAGCAACTTACAGCCACCTGCTCAAATAAGTTATTATATCTTAATATCGGGATACATAGTGTTAATTACAGTACCATACTACTTTGTATCTTGCCGTGGCATAATTACAAAGATCTGTAAGAGATCTGGCGTTGGATTTCTTGACACTTCTGTGAAAGCTCATCCAGTGCATTGCATCGCAACATCTGCTTCATGTAAGCTCCTTGAAGTTCACCGGGCCTCAGCATAACAAGTAGTAACTAGGGGTTAGCTTGGCTGGTGGAGGCAAGCGGAAGTTCATCCACAGAACCTTTCTGACAAGCACTGCGGTCACTACAAGTGATCGGTGTATTTCCATGGATATTCAAAACAGTGAGTCCCAAGCGGCTCTTGGGATCTACAAAACTGGAATAGATAAAGAGGAACAGAAAAAGCCCAGAGCTATGCTTCCTCCTTTAGTTTTTACTCATTAACAATAGAGAAGCCAGATGCAGTGAAATAAAATGTGTGTACTTAGACAAAAATGCTTTACTATTTAGCTAACAGAATTATTTAATAACAAGAGGTAAATTCCTACAAAAATTAGCATTTTACCTCTCTGATGTAGAAGCTATGATGCAGACTGGTGGTTCAGAGTAAAAATAGAATAATACAGTTGCATGAATTATAAGACAATATAATTTAAGAGAAAATGTAATTCTGTTGCAACACCATCTCTGGGTTTAAGTTGCATAGCAGGACAAGAGTTTCCTAAGACAAATTTGATGACCATGGAGGCTTTTTTCTTTTTTTAGTTGCCTAGTTACAGAGTGTGTAAGCATATATTACAAGGTTAGCCCATTTGCAAGGTATCCTAAATATGTTAGGCCTGAAACTATAGCCTTGGCAATGTACCAGAGACCCGAAGGTTTCTTACAGGAGACTCTGATACGCATCAGTTTGCAACAAAACCTACAGATTAAAATAAATTCTGGCATACAAAAAGGTCCAGGGGAGACCCAGATGAAAAATGACCCAGTGTTTCTCCATGGGTTAGTCAGTAGGCTTCTTTGTGATTCAATCCACTTGATATCTGTAATGTTCAAAACAAAAGTACATTTCCTTCATTTCCATAAAGAATTTTAAGATCTACAAATAAAAGAGTTGTGTCACAGAGCTAACTATTATTATCCTAAGTGACTCCACTGCTGTGTCTTAAATTGATATACCTATATTCTGTGAGTCATGGATTTGCTCTCTTTTTAGTAGTAGTTTATACAGGTTTTGTGGTTTTTAAATTATTTTCAATATTTTCTGATTTCATGCTCTAGAATTTGCAAGGATTCACTTTCCTCAGGACTCTGGTCTAGAACCTAAACTGCCACGGTATCTGCTCCTCCCCTGTGTCGTCACAAAGGTAACCTTGAAACTATGACAGCATCGTCAATGGGTGCAGTAATGTCTTCCTGAGGCTGCAAACAGTCTGAATTTAGCACAATAAACTGCCTGTTCGTATTCCAGGTGACCATGCATACGCTGTGATTCTGTGGCTAGGGTATAAAATTTGTCTAAGAAAAAACAGGCAGTGCTTTTTTACATAAAATATTTCACCTTCTCCAACCTCTTCTCTCTAACATTTTGTTTTCTCTTTTTCTGCCCTACCATGACCTCTCTGAATCTGCCCTTTTTTCAGCCCTCTAGGAGCAAATTAATTGGATTAAATGACTCCTCCTTCAACCGTCACAAAAGGAAGTAGGGTGTTAGAGATCCCGTCTGCAGCTCTGCAGGCAGAAAGCCATGCATGCAGGAGGCAGAACTGGGCGGCCCAAGGACCAGCTGGGAAGCTAGGACCGGCTGAGTCCCAGCACGTTGCTGCTGAAGCTGCCTAAAAGTGACCTCTTTCCTTTGAATAAATGGAAGGGAAAGAACATGCTGAATAAACATCAGCTGAGCCAAGACCTGAGGAGCAGAGCTTAGCCAAATGAGAGGTGTAACGTAATAAACTCTCCCTCTGATTTAACCTTTGTTGAGAAAAACCACCAGTTAGTTTCACTGTCAACTTCAGCAACAGTCCGCTGTCAATTAGCCATCACTGATTATCCACCCTGCTCTTGGTAACTCCTAGGACAGCTCTGCACAAGCCCAGGTTGGGTCTAGAAACAATACGGGCCCTTCATGGGGAACTGTGCCTGCCTGGTAGGCATAATGCTAGCTCACTGTTTTTTTTTTTACTGTATGTCTTTATAGCCTAATTTAGATATGTTTTGTATTGCTCATTTTTTTTCTTCAAGCCGAGAGTTCGCCTCTGTCTTGCCTGCCTGTGTTTTGCTAGATAATTAGCAGCTGTGTGAACCATACTTATGGGATGAAGGTGGGCATGGAGAACTGGGAGCAAAGATTAAGGCCCCATTCTTTCACCTTAGAAACAGCATGTTGTTTCAGAAGAGCCCATAAGTGTTGCCATGGCACTTGGGGATTGTTTTTGTGCTTTGGGTTCCACTGTGTGGTGACTTACATAGAGCTTCTTTTAACTTCCTGACATTTTCAGTGATGGGGCTAAACTGTAAATTCTCAGATCCCTGAACTTTGCTCCTATTTTGTGGTTTGAGCTCATTTCATTGACTGATAATGATTTTATAATAAGAGAATTGTTTCACTCATTAGCAGTGCAGTGACTGTTGGAGGTCTGGGCCCGGCGTAGATTACTTACTCCAAGCTGGCCAGATACTTAAATCAACCACGGATTTTAGCTGTTTGAGACGAAGACTGTTTTCATTGAGCTGGTTTCTATTAATTGTCACTGCCCTCTGACAGCTGCTACATCGGAATTTCCTTTCTGCAATTAGTTATTGCAAATTTGTATATATGCACAGTTTTTAAATACGAAAGGTAGCTGACACTGGTGCTGTTTGCACTGCCAAAGCCATTAGCCCAGCTGGAAAATGAGTGTAGCATGGAGAGTACAGGGGACCTTACCAAAGTGAACTCCTGTGACATGAAATGTCATCTGACGTAGTGAAAGGCCTCAGAGCCGCGCAGAGATCGCGTAGAGTGCAACAGCCTCCCCAGCAATGTAAAGCCCTGGCCCAGCACAGCCAACCAGTGTTCATCGGGAGCAGCTCCCTCGTGCTCTTCTGGATCTTGGAGTTAACTCCTCTGCCATGCATTTAGCGGCCCAGATATACCATAGGTTGCAATGAGTAGTTAATGCAAAATGTTAGTTGCAAAGAGTCAGGCCAGGAAGAAGTGAAGCTGCCAGGCTAGGTTAGCCATCAAAGCTCACTCCACCAAGAGGCTTCCCATGGACAAGTCACTCGCCATCCCTCCACCATGCCAAATGGGCAGCTTTTCCACTGTCCGTCGCACTTAACCAGGTCTCTACATTTCTTTTAGCCACTCATTTCTTCCCCCACAAAACTCCCTCAGCAGGGCAGCAAAACTCTGTGACCACCAGATCAAATGAGCAACGTGGACTAACAAGAGTTCTCCTGGATTTCCCAACCCAATTCACTCCGTCCCCCCAACAACAGCTTCACCAGCACCAGTCATACAGCAGTGCAGAGGAGCACGAAGGCAAGCAGACAAAAAGAGCTGCAGTTTAGTTAAAGCCATCGCTGACAGCAAAGGAAACATCTGTGGAGCCACAGCGTCCACACTGACTGCAGAACGACCGAACCTCCCTTAGTACTTGTCTCTCTCTGCTAACTACAGACAGAGCCTAGGAGACCTCCTCGGGCTGAACACCTAACTTTGAGATAGTTACAGTCAGATTAAAAAACCCCACCCAAAACATCTCTGAGTCTTTGGTGTGAAAGCACCACATCCTGGTGTCTTGTTTGCTAACCGTTCTCCAGGCTATCAGACACTTCTTTTCTGATCATGCATCTCTCTTGGTGCCCCCTCACTACCTACTCTTTTTTTGTCCCCATCCTTTCAAATTGCATTTTGACCTTTTCATTTGCTCTTGCTTCTGTTGTACTTCTTTTGCCCTTTCTTTCATGTTTTTTATCTTTTTTTTTCTCCTCTGGTTTCAGCTTTACGTTTCCGTACTTTGTTTTCAGTGCGCCGCTGCCTCATAGGTTGTCACAGTAACACCTCGTACGTAATTAGCTCCTGTGCTCTAGGTTGCACTGTCAGCTTGAGATCTAATTGGCCTCTCATTTCCCCTGCTACCACTCCACGGCCAGGCCAAAGACAGCCTTGGTTGTCCCATCCTCTTCGTGGTAATGTAGCCTCAGAGCCAGCCAGCTCCCTGCTTTGGTAGCTTGTCAAAAATCTACATTCCTCAAAACCTAATTTAGAGCTGGCAAGTCCGAAGCTGAGCATCAGCAGTCGGGTGACCACGTGATTTCAGGCCGGTGTCACTGACTTTGGGGGGCTGCATGCTCCAGAACCGCCCGTGGGCCCTCTGCACCAAAACCTCCAAAAGATGGAAAGAGAAATAATTCTGAGAATTGAAGCAAGGGGTGGATGGGAAGGCAGGGGGAGGAGGAACAGACATGCCGCTCGGCATTTGCCAAGAGACAGCTTGCTGTTCAATCTGGTTTATAACCATTAGCTTATAAAGAGGTACTTCTCAGCTCTGCTGTGCAATAACACTGGAGAGTCAATGCTCTCCAGGTTGTGAAGGGCCCATGCACAGCCTGTTGTAACCAAACAGTGCATTTGATACATTTCCTCCAGGTATTGCCACGCATAAAAAATATCCCAGATTGTTTAGTTCCATTAAAGAAAGCAATTACACTGTCTTCATTCAGCTGGACTGGCAGGCCAGCGCCACTGTACAGGAAATTCATCTCCAGGATCTGCAAATGACAGCGCTGGCTCCCCTGTACGATAAAGCTTACTGCAGCAGTATTAGCTGCAGTACCTTTTGTTACATTCTGCTTACACTGTACAACATTGGGTAACTTGATATTTCGCCAACTGACATTTAAATGTAAGTCCAGAAGAAAGCTGATTGTCATTTTTCATGAAAACATTACCTGAGAATTTTAGACCCCTGTGTCACTTGATGTAAATCAGCTCTGTATCTGAAAAGCTACTAACTACCCTCAGACCCTGTAAGGGCTATAATTCTCACATAATTTTGGTGTGATTATTATTCAGCCATTTATATGTGACTATGATAAACATACTCCCTTGGAATTAGTCCATTTAAAAACACATTTCCATGATCAGCCTGCCCTTCTTAGCCCTTCTTGACCCTCACTTGGTGATTTCTTCTAAGTAGTTTTAATCATGTTTTATCATTACAAGGCTTCTTAATAGGACAGTATCGCCTTCCCTTCTCACTGCAGGAAACGCTGCTGCTTGAGCTTGATTTGCATGACCTAAATGATTTCTGCAATCACTGCTCTCCAGTTGTTTGTCCTGGAGGGACAGTGAAGGATTATACTGTTTTAAAAGCATTTCTATTTAGCAAATACCTCATTTGCAATAAGACATCAGCATTTACCACGTTCATAATGCAGCTTGTCCTGCTCATAAATTTCATTTCTGTTTCAATTTTCTTGCTTCACAGAAGACCAGAGACAAAGATTGCATAATTGAGATCCAAGACCAGGTAATAATTCCTTACCCATTAGCCCTCCAACTGCAGAGCTGTAAGCTTTTTCAAAACAGTTAATCAGCAGCTTGCCCCATCCATCCTATCATAAGGACCACACATGAGGACCTCCATATCCCTCTGCATGAAAAGGGAGGAAGACCACTCTGCTGAAGCCTTGAAGTTCCATTCCTCATGCTACTGTTCCTTTCTGCCTCAGTTTCCCTTCATTTTAAAAAAATTAATAAATAAATAAAAAGAAGCTTTTAGCACCACAAATACTTTGAAACTAAAGATGATATTTTTTATATTTGAGGGGCTGATCCAATCAATATGAATCTCATGAAGTAGTCAAATCACTCCTAGTTCAAGCCCATTTTGGGGCATGGGGAACAGAAAAACTGTGAGGTGAGGTGAAGGCATGGTGTTTACGCCTTCTCCAGCTGCTCTCCCAGATGGGCTATGCTCAGTACCAATAGCTAATCTAGGTAATGTTCACTAGGCCAGGAGCTATTAAGCTTATTTCCTTTGCTGCCACTACACAGATGCACTGAGGAAGAGTTAGGTGAGAGGAGGAAGGGTCTGAAGTTTCCCCATCACACCGCAGCTATTCAGTACAAGAGGCACGATTTTCTTCATAACAGTAAGCTAAATGAAAGTTTGAATTGATTAATGACGACAGCAGAAAAAGAGCCAATACTGAAAGCGTTTATATGTCGCTGTGTACCTTCCACTCCGGCAGAGGATTCTTAAAGGAACTACTTCATGCAGAGGCTGCTGTTTAAGGGAGGCATTCATCTCGCATTATTGATTTTGTTTATTCATACAGGTCTTCACTATAACCACCAATGTCATGTCAAAAGCAGCAATAACGGATTTCCATATCTTCTTGAAATAGCCTATGTCTTTCTTAAAGCCAGGTATATCTCTTTGCCACATTTCTGTAGTGCCTAAGGACATTGATATTGGAGCTGTTAAGACCTCATCATGGTAGAAGGAGTGATTATTTTATAATCCTTGTAAGAGCAATATCAGGTAATAAAATATTTCCTTTTCTCAGCTTCTATACCTAGACAATGCAACAGCATCCAGCTCCATAGTTATTTTCATAAAGCAGGTCTGTTTCTGGCAAAGGGAAGGAACTTCTTTGGGGAAACATTTTTTTTCTCCATCTGTCATTGAGTCCAAAACAGCCTCTCCCTCAAGACCACCAGCAACCCAGAATATTGCTGCTTGGAGCAGAGCGCGCTTTCCTCTGCACTGCAGGCCTGTCTTTGTAGGGAATAAAAAAGCACTTGAGCCAGCAGACACTTGAATTCTGAGCATTCTCCATCACCCACCATGAACGGTGAGGGCAGCTTGGCTGCTGGCTGCAGCAGGAGCCATACTGAAGACATAGTAACAGAATGGACCGTCAGGCATCTTATCAGGTGACACAAAAACTCACACACAAGTGCACACACACACACACACACAGAGAAATAATAATGGTCAAATAGAGACAAAAGCAATTTATAAGGTTTCCACCTTGCAGTGCCACAGCAATTTAAGAGACAGACAACTCCCTAAAGCATGGCAAATGGCCGTAACTGGAAGTCTCACTATTAGCAGTCTGTTTCTCTGCTAAATTTGGATTAAACGGGGAATCACAAAATCTGTTGCTGAAAAGAGCAGAATCCCCTATAGAGCCAGTAACACTTTCAGAGCAGGTGAGGCTCGCAGTGAATTGATACAGCTCACGCAACATCAGGCAATATGAGGTGTCATTTACAAAAACCAAATATTTGGCAGATAACTTTGGGTCTGTTGGCTGAACCAGAGAAATCAATCAATACATGTTGGCAATATTTACCCACTTACAGCATGGCCAAATGTGAATTTGCAGGAATGTATTGGCTGTTTTGAACTGATCTTTGACTTTGTCTCTTCACAGATGAATGTGGACTGAAACTAGAATAATCCACGTTACAGAGAAAGAGATAGGGCAGGAATGCACAGGGTCACCCCTATTATTTGTTCTTGCTGTGAGAGTCACTGCTGAAAAAATTAGGTCAGATACAATTTCCAAAGGGATTAAGTGAGGTAAATCAGACTGATAACAGAATATGAGTCTGAAAAAAATCATTATGTCAGACTTGATCACCCTTCTATCTGGATTAAAGCCTAGATTTTTAAAAAAATTGGAAGAGAAATTTTGAATTTTTCAAACAATGAGCTGTTTCAATGTCTAGTACATTATCGGTTTCCAGCTCATTCACTCTCCCTTCCTCTCTTCCTTCAGGCAGTGGCGTTCAGATGTACCCCCTCAGACTGAGACACCAATAATTATATGATGTGCTGCAAGTGGACAGTAAAGAAGAACACCTACAAGACAGAAACACATCCTATGGCATGTGGGAAACTAGGACAAACATGACTTCTGCTTATTTAGTTTAGTTCCTGATTGCTATTACAATCCAAGTGGAATGAAAGTTTCACTGAAAAACGACAATTAGGACCTGATATTTGAAATTATTAAAAGCAGCAGAAATGTCCCACTAAGTCAAACTAATGATCCATCTCATCCAGTATTCCGTCTTCAGTGTGGGCAGTGGAAGATGTTGTTCATGGAGAGCATGTGAGTCTGGACACTTTCTGTTGTCCATTCTTCTCCATCTCCCAGCAAGCAGAATTGCTGATTTAAGGATGTTAGATGGTGCGTTGCTGCCCAGTGCTGTTAGCACATTTACTGACTTTTTATCTGTATATTTGCCTCATCTCTTTTTTGTTCTGCTGGTACCATCTGCCTCCCCAGCCTCCTCTAGCACTTGTGCAACACAACAAAGCCTTTCCACTCTCCATCCACATCTTCGCAAGGAAGATCCAGCTCAGAGAGACAGACCTTGAGCCATGAACGCCAACACATGGGTCCGTTCCCGGAACAACGTGCTCTTTCTCATTCTGCAGAGACCAAGAAATAGTTTGAAACTAAAGACCTAATTTCTGTGGGACAGCAAAGGCAGGAGAGGAAAGTTAGCCATTTGCAAGTTGCCAACAGAAACAGGGCTCTCCTATGGTCATACAGAATTTTAAAAATATTAAGCAACAAGCCTGAGACATGGAATAAATCAAAGGAGAAACTAACTATTGTTCTAGGGCTTTTGCTAGCATTTCTAATTGTGGAAAGAAATGAGAAAACTGTCAAGTGTAATCTCTTTGATACCACTGCATTAAAGGATAATTTCCATCCCCTGGATTCATTGTCTAACTCCTAATGAAAGGTGTGTCCTGAAGGACAGAATTTGCCCTTATGTGAATCTAATGAGCCCAACATCTTTAGCAGACTTCTCAAATACTCCTTTGTTCTGCAAAGTGCTTTACTGTACTGTTTACATAAAAGAAGCTGTACAAAAAAATGAGTCCGATTAAATGCTCTAGGGCCAGATTTCATCTGACCTTCCCATGATACCCTAGTAAAAAATTAAAGGAAGGTCTTGTAGAGGGAGTATTTCTTTATTACTGCGTGAAGTAGCGGGTCTGCTCCCTCACTTGGAAGGAAACCAGGACTCAGGTCTCACTTGCCTCTGCAGTTGAGGAGATACTGAAGAGTTGAGACCATCTGCATATTTCCCCTACATAGCAAAGCTAGGGAAGAATAGTGCCCAGGGTGTAGCCTTACATTTCAATTATATCTATCTTATGAAAAGATTGCGGCTTTCCCTAAAACTGCGTCTGCAGGGCAGAGCTGCTTGCAGGCTGTAGGGTTGAAAGGTGTGTAAGAAAGGTTGATATAACTGTACAAATTTGGAAAAAAAATTCAAAATAAAATGAAACTTTTAATGAATCACAAAGCTATACTGTTCCAAGCAGGGGATGAATTCTGAATAATGAAGACCTTCATTTCTCTTACAATGCAGATGCATTTATTTTTAAAATTTTCTGCAGTTCTTTCGCTATCACCTTGTATCCCATCTACTTCTTAATGACAAATCTGCTGATGTCCCTAGAGGACTCAGTTCGAGACAAACAGAACAACAGGCGCCAGGCCTAGGAGGACCTATAGTTGACATGTAGCACTCTGGCAGAACTGCTGCTAGGTATGAGCTCTGTTCAACAGCAGTGCAACCAGACTGGGAGAATGACAGTAAGACAGACTTGAGAGGTGCTGTATGACCCCTGGGGAATGAAAACTATGTGGAGGTGATTTTTAATTTATTGGCAGAACTCTTTAAATGTGCATAGTAGAAAAGGAGATATGTTTTCTGCAGTTCACTTAATAAATTAAGGTTCTGATTTACGTGGACATTCATTAGGAAGGACTGTTAACTTGTAGATACGTCCAGATTCTACTTAGTGGAAAATCTGATGTGAAATTAGAGCTCTGTCCCTCTCACCCCTCATGATCACTAACAGCCAGCTTCCAAGCAGCTTTAAAACTACTGACTGCCTCTCAGCAGCAAAGCAGCAGAGCCATAAGGCCCAGCAGAAGGAAATGCTGTAGCACAGCACACTGTGTAGCTGCTGGCTCTGATCCAGTTGGGTTACCCAAGCTGGCTCGCGCCCTCAGCCTGGCTTTGGGTGCCCAGCCTGGGAAACCCCCCGCCATGCCTTGCACTTTCAGGAGCACTGGGGAAGGCAACCAGATCAACCTCTGTGGCCTCGTGGCCATCACAGCAATGTCTCTGGACACCCACCCCACACATTGCCCTGGTCGTCCCTGGAGAGGTGCTGGTATGATCTCTAGCAGAACAGCAGGGGTGAGGGTCTCACCAGCCTGATCTTGCAGTGAGCACAATTTGTCTACAAGTGAGGGGTGGACATGTAGCACTAAATCCTGGGACCGCTTCAGGCACTGCGTTGTTCTTGGGTCTGATCTGGTGCTTCCTTACTTGGCCACTGAGACATACTAACACTTAAAGGTCCGAAAGAGACTATGGTGCCAGATGGGCATCAATAGATTGTCTCTGAATTTTGGCCTTGCCCTTCCCCATAACTCTGTATATTACACGATGTTCCTACTGACAACTGAAATGCAGGCTGGTATGCATCTGTCTCAACTCTCTCATGTATTAGAAGCCACCACGATTTGTTCATGAACGCTTTCCCACGCCTTTCAGTTGAGAAAACCACATGAGAAGTCACATACGATATTTAGTTTAAACATGAAATGTCACAGAATTTTTTTCTGATAACTACTTTGAAAAGTCTTTGTGAAATAAATGCAGTAGAATGCAATGAGGCAGATGACACTAGCTGTTTGCTACACAAGATGGATGTGCAGTGTGGAAGGAAACATGAGTACAAGAACCAGGAAAGAAGAGAAAAGAAATAGTGACAATCTAATCTGCAAAAAACATTCAGGAACTGGAAAGAAGGAAATGTGTACAAAGAGGTATATCGGGAATCTTGCAGGACTCAGACAGCAACAGTAATACAATGAAGTGCTACAAATAAGAGATGGAGCCAAGGAATTTAAAGGGAAAAGATATAGTCCAAGAAGCAAGAGGGGGAAACTGATTACTTTTTCTTTTCCTATGGCTTGGCTTCATGTTGATAAAACTGCAACTATTTAGTGCATGGCATTAGTGGCAAACCTTACTCTGAACTTTCAAGTATTTTCAGACACGTAGTCAAATTTCAGCTGAACAACTTCCAACACATGCACAGAAAACAGGTCCATAAATGAGTATCAAAAGCATCAGGTGCCCTCCAACACCCTCAGTATGACAGTTCTGGATGCTGGAAGTATAGGCAAAGAATGGACCACAGAGAGTGTCAGGGCTCACTTGCTCTTCCACCTGGAAAAGGTCTCCCATCCGTGTCAAAGGCAGAATACAGGACCGGACAGATCATTGGTCTGACCTCGTCAGGCATTTCTTACGTGCTTGTGCTCTTAAATCCTTTCAGAAATGTTGCATTAGATGACAGAGCAAGCTACAATTTAAGCTCACAACCCCATTCTCTTTGTTGTAGAGTCCTATGCTATAGATGATCGGCTGAGGGCATTCAGGAAAGCTTCGGTGCACTTGGGCAGAAGATTTGCAGGATGGCCACTATCGGCCACATTGCCAAGTTGTCTTCTGGTCCAGAGAAATCCTTTCAGCAGATTGACATCTTGGACTGATTGTAGGGAAAATCTCACGGGCACAATACAGAACATGTGGACTGCAGAAACCCAGAAGAAATATTAGATTACTGTCACAGGACAGGAGAAAGGGATGAAGTTTTCATTACTTGAAATCCAACAGCTAGTTTCTTGCACCCCTTTTGGCTATTGATATAAATCTGAAAATTCCTGCTCTGCTCAGAAGAGCTGCTGGTTAATAGATATGCAGTTTTCATATAGGGCTTTTTCCTTAGCATTGCTGAATATCTTTGATTCTCATGTTAACACTTCATCAGCCAGTAGGAAAGGAGCCGGCACAATTTTATACTTGGCCCACAGGTTCCAGTGTGAGTAAAGAGTACACATCATCTCCTACCATTGCACCCAGTAATTATCTTTGGGATAATTAACATATGTATCCTCAAGATCTCCATCAAGACTCTTCTTTCTATTGTGGACTACAACTATTAGGTTCAATCTCTGGCTGGTATGAACTGGCATAGCACCCTTAATTAATATCTTTTCCTCTCCCTCTGAGCCGGGAGGAAGCCTTAGGAATAGATGTTGTTAACGGAAACTCAAGGCAGCTGTGAGCTGAAGATTTGAGTGTCTTAAAATCTGCTTATGCATTCCTTATGCACTCAGAACCCTGAAAGTTTTAGCTTAGTCGTAAATGTGAGATCAGATCCTTGACTTGTCTAAATGGAGGAACACATGTTGTATAGAATGCAGGTATTGTTAAACTGCAAAACTTTGCACAGATAGAAATATTTTTTTAAAGACTGAATGAATTGTTTTCAGACCTTAAAACCTCACAGCCAATATCCATGATGCAAAAGTGCTTGGTCTGACATCCTTCTCGTTTTAATCAGTGTAATTATAATGGATTGCTTTGCATCATTTAGAGAAGTTCACATACTCTCATCTTGCAACCAAAACACCAGCGGCACTTCGTGGATCAATCTCAGCTTGAGAATAGCTGAGGTTATTATTATTATTATTATTATTATTCCTCTTTCTCTGTTTATTGTAGCTATGGCCTGTTCTGTGTTTGCTGCTGAAACTCGACTACAGCCCATTGTAGCAGCGGATCTATGCGCAACCTGGGGAGCTGCCAGCGGGAGCGGGGAAGCCGTGTCCCCACTTCCTTTCAGTGATAAAAGCCTCAGGATAAAATGTCTGTAAAGCCGAGTGCTTCTGAATGAGCCGTTCAGAGGAGTGGAAGCAGGCTGGGATTGAAGTCTAGCTGTTTCCTACAGCAGATTTGGGAGTGTTCGCTCTGGAAGGAGGAGTGGCTTCGGAAGCTGTCAGTGTTCACAAACCACAATGTTAGAGCAGAAACGTTAACGCCTTTCTGTGGCAATGCCTTGTCTTTGTAAAAAGTACAGTAACTTCTGCCTGCAGATAAACGCTCACAACATGCATCTCTCAACTTGTGGGGAATCTGTTAGTAATAACCAGGGGGTTTCTGTACCTCATAACATTTCTCTGGATCAAACTAAGGTATGAGTTTTAATTACATCGACAATTCCTAGACAGCTATGTTTTCAGGCACACATAATCCGTTACAGTTATTCTGGTTAATTTTCTCTCTGCAAGTAAGTACCACTAGTAATAGCTAGCATGTTGTTACAATCCTGTTACGATCTTTCTCATCACATATGTTTATACACAATTGTAATTATTATTATTACATAGCCCTATATAATAATTATGTATGCTATAGGTATGTGTAAGTATGTGTATTATGTCATTAAAATAATGTGTGTTGTATAAATAAATGGCAAATATTAGTGTATATGTATGTGCATTAGTGTATACATATGTGCACAAGAGAGCGATGGATACATTCACACAGGGTATGATATTTTGAGTCACATAGGAATAAAAATTTGAGAAATTAAAAAAAGGAGTTATGTTCATTCAAACTAAATTCCCTGGAGACAAAACAAGAGAGAAGTTCTAAATAAAAGCAGTGTATAAAACATAGCCAAGACATAGATTCTCATGGCAAGTCAGTGCTACACACATTCTATCAATATCCAAATCTTTAGTGATGAAGTATTTTTGAAGACAGAGTAATATAAAACTACCCAAAAAGAAAAAAAATCAAACTATGTTTTCTTTTCTTTCCCTCATAGAATGACTTTGATTTTTACTGTATTCAAATACCCAACATCCAGAAACTGCCATCAGGCCACTTGTTATTAATGAGGAAATATAGCAGAAGTTGTCTTTCAGTAAATGAAACAGGAATATCTGATATTGCCAGTATAATATCAGCACCTTCTATTTCATTTGGATGCAATTAATCTGGAAGCATGGGAAAGTCCCAGGGAACCAGCCTTTCCCTAGTTTTACGCAGCAGAAATAGACATCATTTACTGGAATAGTGGCCTCACTTATGTGGGACAGGCCTTCCAGCTGGAGTTTCCAAGTACCCCAACACTTCTACTTGCCAAGCTTCCTGTGGGGTGTATATATATACATTTTCTGGGCTGGTAGTTACATGAGTGATGATCTCCAGGTGTGGGGACACAGTGCGCACAGCCTCTGCACTTCAGCAGACGGGAAATGGCAGGACATTTATACGAAGACGCGGCTGACATATGCAGGAGGACAAAATGATGGATGTGTAAAAAGGAGCAAATGCACTGCAGACGTGAAGCTGAGAGGCAAAGAGGGTCGTCTTCAAAACACCCCTTGTCAACAACACAGAGAGAGGACAACTGCGAGATCTCCTGCTCCAGCAGAGTTATTGGCCAGTTTTGAATCTGTGTGGTGGCCCTGTGAGGCTTAGAAGCTCCTCGCTCCCCAGATCTGCTCTCTGTCATGACTGCAAGCACAAGGATGGCGGCTTCTTTCGAAAAGCTGCTTAATCAGTGAGGGAAGAGACCTACCGGAATGCCTCTGCTGAGCACTGCATCTTCCCAGTGCCATCCTCAGCTGCTGGCAGCTGTTGGCTGGCCCTAGCCAACAACTAGGCACAAATAAATGTCCTTTGTGGTCTCGGGGTGAGGTATTCAAACACAAAAAAAGTCAGGTAACCCCCTAGCCTATAAAACTGCTATGAATACATAGACATTTAACTATTGTGACTTAATCAAGAGTTATAAACGCCTTAGAATGAGTGACACACTCAGTGTCAATTCAAACAAGGGGATGACACAGCACTGAGTTGATACCAGCCAAAGATATGATCTGAAAACCGCACCTATCTACTGCTGATGCTTGGGGCAAATTATTTCTGTAGGCTCAAACAATTAGAGATATACTTCTGAATGATGTTTATCTAACGCTGCTTTCTTCACAGTAAAGACTGTTAATGCAGCAGTTGAGCAACTCCAGGAAGGCACGGTTATCCTGAGATAATCAGGAGCCTGAGGGCTCAGAGGCAGTCATCTGTGCTCTCTGCCCCAATTTCACCGGTATATTAAATTAAAAAAAAAAATTTGTATGTTAATACATTGTGAAGGTCAAATATTTCATTGCAAAGAAGTGTAGAAATTCAAAAATAGGATTCCCAGAGCAATCCTGACTGTATGTTTACGTGTATATAGGTATGGTGCATTTTCCCAAATATTATTACTGATGTCACTCAAAACCTATTAGAAATGTGGACAAATTATGAGGAAACTGAAGTCTGAAAAATTGTTTATTTGTTTGTTTGCCTTCATGTATGTGTTTACATAGTGTGTGGGTAAGCAAATAACCAATTAGTTCAATTTCACTTTGGACATGTATTTGACAATATTCCTTTGATGAATTTTGTGATTTGTTAATACATTATGTGATTACATATATAGGAGAGTGGAATTATGGTTGATCTGTCCAGCTTACAAAAGAATGGTAAATATTTCCATGTAACTACATGGAATATATTTTATGTGATACTGGTGCCAAACCACAGGACACTGGGTATAATATATTTTTAACTGCCCTTTAGGGAAATGACAGTTTCCATATAGGTTCAGCTGGCAAGTATTGCGCTGCTGATATCCTCTGAAAGAAAACGGGTTTGAAATTTATTGGTGGTGTTTAGGTTTCCTAATTATGGGCCAAGCTGCCTTGTACTAGGAAAAACACTAACAAACCTGAAAAGAGCTGTAACGAGCTGACAGGCATCTCTATGACAGAAGGGCTCATGACTCTGTGTGAACAGGCAGCTTATTAGAGAGCATTTAAAAAATACATCTCCAGGGTGTAACTTGGACAAGTACACACACAGCTTTTCAACATGGGTGCCATGAATGTATGTATGTAGCCAGGAGTCGTGACTGGCTGTCCTCCCTGCACTGCGTCTGAGAAAGCCATCTAATCACACTGGCTAGATGAGCAGAAATCCCAGGTATGGGAAATCCTGACAATTACTGGCCCAGTGGATAGATGACACTCAGTGTTCTCTGTACATTAAACGATGTGAGAAGCTCTGTTCACTTTCTGGAGTCCATGTGCTGGTATACTGCAATACCCATATGCAGCCTTCATGAGCAGCCCAGCCCGTGCACACAGTATTCCCAGGAACTCAGATACGATTTTATGCCTGGAACAGGGCAGATACAGGGAGAGCAGGACATGGGCCACCCTTAGCAAGCCTGAAGTGCCTCAGAACTTGTTCTATAAAAAGAAAGATTCCCTTCTGAGGGCTTTTCCTCCATTACTGAATGCCCAAAGACACACACAAAAAAATCACTTAAATGATAAAAAACTATTTGCAAGAATTGGCTATAAAATTACTGTTATCTCCAAGGCACTGCTCTTTCTCTGAATCCACGGTTATGTACCAAAATTGTTAAATAACATAGTGCTAATCCAAGAATGTTTTCAGGGAAAAAAGCTACAGTCCTCTCTTTTTATATCACTAAAGGAGCATAAAGAAATAAAGTAAATGCTGACCTTTGAGCATAAATTTCAGTATTGTAGGGGATGAAAGGAAATGTAAAGACTATCTTGAAGCTGATTATATCACACAACCCCACCCCAGAACTAACTTGCAATCTTTAAACTGCTGTGTTAAAGTAAAAATGGAGACAAGATAAAAGATAAAGAGAAGGAGAGGAGGAAACTTGCTGTCTTATAAAATAATGGCATGTTATATGATAAAGCTTAGAAGAAATTATATGAGTTAGAGAAAGACGGCATGAAATCTGTTACTGCAGTTCACTGTGTCCTCACTGGAGTCTGGAACTCCCATCATTTGTTCATTTATTAAGGAAAAGGAAGAATGGAAGGAAAAGAAAAACATGTAGAAAAAAAGAGTTAGGAAAAGCAGGGAAGACAACTAACAACTCAAGTGGTAATACCATTTAAAAAAAATATATTTTATGTTACGTCATTAAAATCTGGCCCTGTGTCTTCTTTCGCTTGAACTGAATTTGGAAATGCCACACGGTGCACACAAACGGCTGCACGCCTGGCATAGCCAGCGGGGTGTCACCTTAGCATGTGAAACACAGCACCAGGGCAACAGGAGTATCACCTTCAGGCAAGAAAACGCAACACCAGGGCTACAGCTTCCGCTCCGTCCCTGTCTTTGGTAGTGACTGACAGGGCTCCTCTTCACCCAGCCTCCTCTGAATGTTAAAACACTGTCTAGAGCTCAAATTAGAATAAATTTTATGCTGCTCGAGGTTGTAATAAAAGATTCTGTATAGTGAAGGGGTAGTTAAAAGGCTTGGGACCTTGGAGCAATTCTGAATTTGTAAGAAAGGTTTGGAGAGGACAGTATTTTCATTTCAAATGCATATTTTTATTGATAGAAAATGAATACAACAACACAGACATCTCATGGGAATAGGATATTGTGAAATCTTCAATTTGAAGTTCAGCAGAACTGCATAGTATAGCAGGAATAAAATGAAAGGATTCATAAAATAAATCTATTACACAAATAATCTATTAAGAACCTCAGGCCAGTTAAGGAACAAGAAGGGGTTTGACTCCTGAGCCCTTCTGAAAGTGACAGCAGAAAGGGGCAAAGAGGTTGTAGGCCTACTAGCTGATACACCACCCTGCAAGATGGGCTAAAACGAACCAAGCAAGCTGCAAAGAGTATGGCGAGCGGGAGCAAGAGGAGGCGGAGCGGGGCATCAGCACGTCTCTGCACAGCCCCAGTGCCACTGATTATCGTAGCACCCACCTGACACGAAAAGATGTGGCAGATGCAGCCACTTATGTGGAGATGGTTTGGATATATGCACTCATCCAGAATCAGCACACTTGTCAACATTTTCCTGCGTTTACATTGTGGGGGATACAAAGTTTCACTAAAATACTACCTTCCAACTAAACTCTACAGTTGGATTAGTGGTACACACTTGAATGAAATGGCTGTTTGAGGCATTTGCCGTTCATGGACGTGTTAAGAAAGAATTAAAACAAAGACATTTTTATCAGCTAAAAAACTCACAGCACGTTCTTTTTGCAAAAAAGATTAAGGCGGTGGGGGGGAATTACCCTGCTTTTTGGCTAGCTTTAAAAGGCAAGGAAAATGTGTGTTCCTTGGTGTAGACTTTAACAATCCTCATTTAAGACCTCTCTCCTCGGTGTAGTTTCAGCAACAGCTTCCATGGCCAGAGGAAAGATGTGGCAGAACAAGGCCATATCTACAAAGAAAGCTTAGGAGAAAATGATCTAACAAAATTACGAAATAAATTCTCCTTTCTGTGCTGTACATTTTGTTCTTCTAACCAAATTGAGTACCAAAACCAATGAACGGCTAATGTTACTAATGATTTCCCTGTGAATGCTTTTGGCCCATTGTCTTAATTAAGGCTTGATTCTGAAGTGGACAGAAAGGAAAGGAAGCAAAGAAAAATCGTATCTATATCTATATTTCAGTGTAAATTGCTGTATTAATTGGGACATAATTCTGCTGCTGAGGGAAGCAGGACAAAAAAACACTGAGTATTTTTAGACTTGTCATCATTAAATATACTTGCTCCTGTCTTAATATTGACGTAAACCAGAAGTGAATACATATTTTAAATGCAAGTATTGCTAAATGTTGCACATCCCTCAAGGGCTGAGTTTAAGTCCTGGTATAAAGCTCATTAAAATCAACAGTAACTTTTCCTCTGTCTCCAGCAGAGTCTTAATCTGGATGTAAATGAGTATTCTAAAAAAGAGTAACAACGAAAAAGAAAAAAATCAAAGAACAAAAGAAAGGTGTGATAGTTAAAATGTTGGTACTGACATTCAGTTATAATTATAAACACTCTTTTCCCAAGTCAAAATTCTGCACTTTCATGTTCTGGTAAAGCAGAGCCAAAAGAACTCACTTCCCATATACTCGATTGAGACTTCCACTATGGTTCCAATGCTGTCTTTGCTGCAGCTATTCTATTCTGCTGAAAGCATTATTCTAAAATACCTGGTAACAGGGTGAAGAAGCACATTCTCAGGAAGAGTGAAGAATTACAAACGGTGGAAACTAAGCGCTAAGTTAGAGTTTTATACTGCCGTGTTTTCTAAATTGTGAATTTATCAGTCATCATCAGTTAGCTGCTGTTGCACCCTGACCTTTTATGGAAGACTTGGAAGAACTATCCAGGTATCACAGGACTGGTGATTCAGAAGGTAGTAATCTTCTTTCTGCATCCTGTGCTGCAAAACATGTTCTCCTGGAAAAGGAGGGAAGTAAAACTTCTTAAGCTTTGAAATTGTTAAAATATGTGTGACTTTTTAAGAGAAGTATTCACCCATATCCTGGACAGATTCTGCTCCAGGTAATTACGTTCCCTCTCTAGTTCCAATGAGATACATTATTCTTCATTTACTCTTTGAAAACACTTATGTTGCTGTGACAATCTTCTTCCTTATCTGATCAGCTGGTTGTCCAATGCAATTTGAAAGATCTTTTCAACACAGGATAAAATAAAGTAGCCTTGTCCATTTACCAAATTAATCCTTATTTTTAAGAGTTTAAATTCCAGAGCTCAGGGCATTTTCTTGAATCTCTCTGCAATTCAGAGGATTGTGCTTTCACATCAGCCATGTTGTGAAACAGCTATTCCTTGCTTTATCTGAACTAACTGCAGTGATATAAAAAGTAGTCTTTCAAAACACAGGAGAAAATAGATTAAAAAATGAGACCCCTGTAAGCAAATGTTGACGTATACAATTTAGACTGCAGTAGTGTCCATTGCCTGTTCTTCCCTAGCTTAGAAAAATAACGGCAATTTTTGCTCCTTAAAGCAGTTATCATGGGGCGGGGAGGGAGACAAATCACAAGATAAAAGGCAGGCTATACTGTGTGAACAAATAGCAGGATCTGGGCCAAAGGCAGTGTAAAGACCCAGTAAGAGATATTGGCAGATAAATTGGAAGAGTCATGGAACCTCCCTAAGAGACAGGAAAAAGCATTAATTCAAGATAGCTTGGAGGAGGAAGAGGAGCAGAGAAGTGACTGTGGATTTTCCTCAACAATGAGGTAGACATAAGGAAAGTGAAAAGGACTTGGGAAAAAAAAATCTTGGAGTTAAGTTTCAGTCAAGTTTGTGATTAAAACCCTGTTTAAACAACCTTGATTAGTAAATGGCCACACATCAAGAAGATGCAATGGAGAGAGGTTGAGATGCTGAACTGGGTAATGGAAGCTATGTCAGAAGTGAAGACTATGAACTGGTGGAACTGATAATTATCAGTGTAAAAATCTCAGGCTGAAGCTCTATCAACAGATATGAAGACACAGAGAAATTGCATCGAGTTTGCAGAGGAAGACACATCTCTGAAATGTCTCAAGGAGCTATTCAGGCAGGCAGGTATTCCCACTCTATGTGACTAAATCCTCTGAATATGGAGAAATACCAAACGAAAATCATGTTGAAGGATAAAGAATGATAAAGATACCTTACGCATCTATGTCTCAAAAATCAGACATTTTTCTTTAGCGTTGGAGATGTCTCCTTACTGCTCTCATGATCCAAGCACATTATGATCTAGTAAACACTCTCTTGCTGGAACAAATGAGTCTCCACGCTAAGAATCAACCCCTTTCAGTCCATTCACCAGAAAAGACAAGAACTTTGCTTCCTCTCTGAAAGCGAAGCATCCTCCTAGATTAACCAAAGGACATTTCTTTTCCCTTCAGGACCAATTTCTAGAAAAAGTTCACACCTAGCTGGCACACACCCAGCACAACATTCCCTGGCACCACATACCCATTAAACTCCAGAGTTTGCTGGCACAAGCCAGCTCTGCATTCTGTGCCGGAGATGGCTGTATTTCAGCAGGAATGAAACTGCAATACACATAGAGCCACATTCTTCACTCCAACAGCCGTGGAGCCCCAGTGAAAACAGTGCAGGCAAACTTAGAAAAATTATACAGAGGTGACCAGAAGCCACCCTGTAAAGCTTTTATTAATAAAAGCATCGTTTAAAAAAATATTCCTTTGCTTTTGACAAATAATCTATCAACTCCCCCTTGCCCCCCACTAATTCCACAGAACTTCTTAACAAAATCTGTCAGTACTTTCCTTCTCTTCTTCCATCAGAGGGGATCTTCTATGTTTCCTTGCAGCCATTCCTCACAACAGCCATGACATTATCACACAGCTCACTGTGTTACTGATGAGCAGGCTGAATTAGCTCCAGCTAAGCTCTGGTCATTGAGATAAGAGGTTTTTGAAGTACAGGCAGGCATCTGGGTGACAGAAGTTACAGCCCAAAGGACAAGTGGTACAGTGCTTTGGAAAGGTCTATTTGTCATCTGTCTTTTAAAAACTCCAGATGGATGCTGGGCACAGGAAGGCCCACCAAGCAGGAAAGCTGATGCAGGTGTCTTGCTTCCCATTCAGTACAGTGGGACTTCGGCCCTATCTCCCCCATTTCTTCCATATTCACCATTCTCTGGGGAGCTGCTCTGTCACAGGGGCACCTGCACGCTGGCACAGTTGCCTGAGTGACCGTCAGTGAGCGGCTCAGGCACATGTGAAATGCTTAACAAGCTGAGCAGTACAAGCCCTGTGGAGTAGCAGGAAAGCATGCTTAACAAGCACACCGATTTCTATTCGCCAGTCACACTGATATGACTAAAGCTGTTTTAAGAATTGCGCTGAGGATTAGCTAGATGATTCATAGGAAAATCCAAACTTAAGGGCCCGATTTACATTCAAAGTATGTGGCTGAGAGAGTTCAGAAAAGGGAACACACCGTCCCTTGCTCAGAATGGATCCTAATTGTCTATTTCTTCTAGTCACAGTGATCAATCTCCAAACATGTCTATATTGAGTAAACCATATGCGTATATATGTGTATATACACTTCTTTTATATAAATACTGAGTTTCAGATTCCCCTGAATGAAATCCAAAACACCAAGACCTGCTCATGGGAGATTCACTCCGACTCCCAAAGCTCCCTGCCTGTTTTCTTGTTGCGTAGCAAAGAGCAGTATCTGCCCCACTGCCTATAAAACACAGGGCAATTAAAGGCACACCGTAAAATATTGTTACGGTAATGACACACATCTGTTCCTGGAACATTGCTTGTTATTTGTGATTAATCTAGTTCACCGAAGAAAGTCGTGAGGGCAGAGGATATATCCTTCTATTCGTTCTTTTCCTCTGTACAATAAATATTTCTGGGAGCTGATAATAATATCTACTGGCAGAAACGACTACACAAGCAGAAGCGTTTTTCTGTCTGGTGCATAAACATACTACACAGCTCATAATTGCATGAGATGCTCTTATGATTTTTACTTGAGAGACTGCATTTTATGTACGTTGACATCTCTCATTACTGATTTTTGCCCCGCGCAGGACGCCCCACTGAGAAAGGATTGTTTTTTATGTACTTGATTTCTCACAACCTGAGCTCTCTTGCATTATCCGTCATTTACAGGGATTCATTATCAAAGTACTGCACAAGGGTTTAAGCTGTAAAACACCAAGAGATTTGTCTGGACTTTGGAAGAGATTTTATGACATTTGGGATTTGGGAGCCATGCTCTAAAGAAAAATATTTTTTAAATGCGTCACTTTCTGGATGCCTTGAATCTAGATGAAGCTTCTCTTACCAAGGGCAGTTCATTTCTCCGGTCATTCTTTTGACTCCACTCTGAGCTCTAGCATCTCCCACACATTTATTTGAAGATCTATGATCTCCAAACATCTATAGCAAGGAACTCTCCATCATGAAACTTGGGGAAATGTGATATCTCTCTCTCTCTTTTTTTTTTTTAATCCCTTTTCTATCTCTGTGCTACAAACAGAAAGCCTGTGCTTCCTCCACACCCACTCTCCTTGCCAGAAGCCTCACTGCAACTTCCTGTCAGTTTTACACACTCTGCTGTGGACTTCCTCAGAGCAAAAGTTTTATCTGAACGTACCACGTTAACTATTTGCTTACTAAGTGCTTCCTAGAAACATAAATGCTCATTTATTTTTAAGCTCTATCCGTTAAACTCTTTGTAACTGGAAAATATTAGTGACATCCGGAAAAAAAAAAAAAAAGTGACTTGCACTATTTAGGACTAAAGAGAAAGGCTAAGAAATATTGTAATTATTTGCAGGCAACAGGCATCCTGCTTTGTATCAGCAGGGCTAATGATAGGCTGTTTGCATCCAGAGGCATAATAATCGACATAAAAACAGCAGCATGTTGCATTTCTAGAACACCCTTCACCAGCGAATCTCAGAACCCTTTGAGAAATGTAAGAGATACTTCCCTGGCATTTATGTTTCCAGCTCCTCACGCTCTAAATTAAAGGAACCATAACGTGCTTTCGACCTACCTTTGAGCTGTAACTAACCTACAGCTCCTACTTGGGCTGAGAAGAACGTGGAGCAAGAGGGACCACGTTCACCCAAGGAGCACTTGGGGAGAGAGCGACCTGCATGACTGACAGAGGCCTTCGGGAACATCCGACAGGGCTGGAGAGGGGGCGCAGGCCAGAGGCCTGGCACTGCAAGGCAGCCCCGGCCTCCAGCTTCAACACAGTTGTCCAGCCCCTGAAACACCACATTTCACCGCCCACCAGTAGAAGTCTCCCAAGTCCCAAAGCAGGGGGGTGTGGACGACGACGGCTCACGGGTGCGGCCGGCCAGCCTGCCCGCCACCGGGGAGGACTCCCTGCCTGCCTCCCTCCCTCCCTCCCTCGGTGCCACCACAGGCGGTGGCGGCAGGCCGGGGGAGGCCGCAAAGCCGCACGGCGGGCGGCCCGGCCCGCCCCAGCGGGGTTTCCAGTCAGGGCAGCCCCGCCGGAGCGGCGGCCATCCCTTCCCGGCCATCCCTTCCCCTCCGCCCGGCGCAGCGTCTACGTGGCGCCAGCCGGGGGGGCCGAGGGTAGAGATGGAGGGACTAGGCGGGGGAGGGAAGGGAGGGGCGCGCCTGCGCAGTGGGAGCGGAGCGGCGAGGTCACCCCTCCCCTCCGCGCCGCCCCCGCCCCCGCCGCGCCAGAGCGAGGCTGGGCGTGCGGCGTCACGGCGACGGCCCCAAGCCGCGCCCCGGCACAGGCAGCGAGAGAGAGCGGAGCGGGCTCGGCCGGTGAGGAGGCGGCGGGCGCTTGGCGGGGAGCGGAGGGCGCTGTCCGGTAGGTTCGCGGCGGCGGAGCGCGGGCCGGGCCGCGGTGGCGGGGAGAGGCGTGTCTGGTA
>Ga0065711_1026342_pt1 | contig 77423 bp, 41 predicted proteins | sample Hoacrofraction12_FD_59098 | JGI IMG/M metagenome (GOLD analysis project Ga0065711, IMG submission 59098) | Hoatzin crop microbial communities from Cojedes, Venezuela - Epithelial fraction 12 v2 (version 2) | ecosystem: Host-associated > Birds > Digestive system > Esophagus > Crop | place...
CAATCTTGTGAGCCTGACAGGTAAAAGGTAATTCTGGCATGGGGAGATCGCGACCACCGACTCACTGACCCCCTACTCAAGTAATACCACCTACTCAGAAAGGAAGAATAGAAGAGGGTAACTGAGTCTGTGCAACCATTTACGTAGGAAGTGAGAAAAGTTTACACCAATTGCCAAAGAGAATGATATTGAATATGCATGAATAAAAGAAATATGTATAGTTTTGATCTATATAAGCCACATGGAAGAAGCATGAGGTATGCATGTTTGGAATTATCCCCCGTGCATCTAGCGCTGCAATAAAAAATACTTGCCTTATAACACTACATTGGTGTTATGAGGTTTATGACCCTTCTGCAGCCCCAAGTCCTGGGGCACCAGCTTCAGGTGCAAGCTCCCTCCACAACCCCTTCCCTGTGTGGGACACCTGCATTAAAGCTGGGAACGCAGGTGATGCCCACACATCGGCTGCCAAGTGCATGAAGCAAATACCCTCTGTGGAGGGAGAAACATGGGGGCAAGTGAAGATTTTTTGAGCTGCACGAAGGCTGGGCACGAGAGGGTTGTCATTATCCTGCAATTATGCAAAATATCACCCTGGAGGAGGAAGGGACAATGCGTCATGTCACACGAGCTGAGCACAGAGGCATTGCCCATTTAGACAGGCATCTTCAAAAGCAAACCAAAAAAAGGGTTTGTGAGATGAACACGAGTCCCGGAGCCACTGCTGCTTTTAACACGTTTTCAGCAAAATGCCCTGTGCCATCCCCAGAGTCCTTCTGCTCCCTCAAGCCCTCCTCCTTCGCCCTCCCCCTCCACACAACTATTTAATTTTGTTCTGGCATGAAATAATAGAGTGCTGTGTATCTATTACAGATGTAAAGAGATTTAGGCTGCCACAGGTTTCAGTAGCACATTCAAAGCCCTAACAAAGCTGGGTATAATAGACTCTCCCTGCCATTATCCATTCAGCAAGTGTAATAAATGACTCGGCCGCAGCCTGCCATATACCACCCGGCCCAGATAACAGCTGAAAGGAGAAAATTAAATTTTGCTTTTGTTGAAACATTATGATTTATGTATTTGTAATATAGGCTGCGGTGGGCAATTGAAAAAAAAAAAAAGATTGCTGAATATACTTCAGGGTTACTGATTGTACCACAGGCCACTTAGAGTGCTAGAAATGCTCCTCTTCTGCCTGTGTTCCTTAATAATAATAAAATTGTACAAATTTCCATTAACCTTTTCACTCATGTTGATTTGATTTCTATATTTATTTATTTATTTTTTTACTTCCAAGTTTTAAGCTTTGGCCATTTACTCTCAGCCTCATGAAAAATAACAGAGTGATGGTTTATGGAGACAAGGCATGAAGTACCTAGGCATGTAAAAATGATGGATGTAGGTCAAAAAATCTATATATCATTTTTAGTATTTTTATAATAATTTTCTTTAAACAGGGTGGTTCCCCCCTTCCCCTCCGCCTCTTCTCCATTGCTGTCTTTAGACTTGATGACAAGATATTCTGATATCCTCATCCTTGCAATATCTAGACCTATAAAAATAATTAACTTCTCCCACCTTAGAAATATAGAGATAGAAACAGGAGTGCTTCACCCTGTAATTTATAATATTGCAGCACCGTCCCTTAATGTTGTAATCAGGCCTGCAAAGTCTTATCATGTTGTAGAATATAATGAACTTACTTATTCATTTCAACATCACATTTCATCTTAGTTGTTCTCTACATTACTTGCTCATCCCTCCCCTTTTCTGGAACACTGGCAAGAACATAGATGTTTTCTCCATTTCTTTTTCCTTTTCTTTACCTCCTTTAGCTCTGGGGTTGAGTTGAGTCAACAGACCCATCAAGGAGGCTGGAGGCTTGTTTGCCTGGGCTCCGTAAGAATTTACACATCAGTAGCTCTTAGTATTTTTGTGGGTTTTAAAATTTATTAAGCCTATTTATGTGGCTTATATAAATACATTTAACCCCAGCGAAGCCAATATGTTGAAAAAGGGCTTGGCTGCATGAGATGGGACAGTGGTAGGACTGGCGCCAGAGGATGCTCTGTGCTTCCCACACAGAGCCTTGTGGTGTGAGTCCTCGTTGCTGTGACCATTTGTGTCTCAGATGTTGCCACTTAAAGCAGGATCGGTCAGAAATTTTGAGGGATAAAAGGGATTGTTCCTGTCTTCCTTTTGTTGGGCTGGTGGGGAGAAGATTCCTGATCTCTCTTTTCTGACCTTCAAGTCAGCTCATATTTAATATGGGATTCACCTGGTAATGGCTCATTCAATAGTGATGATTTTGGCTTTTCCTGAGGAAAATACTCGCTTCTGCATCTCACTAGAGATTTTTTTACAGTATTTTCTCTTTCCCCACCAATCTGTCCATTCACAGCCACAAAAAGTCAATTAGTCCCATGGCATTTCCTGCCCTTGCCCAGAACCTGCTTGCCCTTGGGGCTGACAGCCCTCCTCTACCCAGTGCTCCTGCTGCAGAACTCCAGGAGAAATACTCTACCACACCATGTACTCTGTAATGTCCTAGGAGGTTTAGGCAGCCAGAAAGGGAGGCTCTACCTGCTATCCAGTATTAGGCTTTCTCTTCTGGTTATGGCTTAGGCAGGTCAACATCATCACTAAGAAGCAGCTCTGGCCCCCTGCAAGATGGGGCAGGGGCCTGATCATAACTCCTGTTGTCCCCTTTGCTGTGTAGAAGCAATGCAAGAACACGAGAGCTGTGGCCGTGGGGACAGCCCGTAGCTCCTCTGTAAGCTTTGCTACCCACATCTCTTGCGCTTTGATGTTTCAGAACTTGGCACAGGTCTCTGCCATTAGGTCTGGCAATTTTTTGGATAGGGCACATCTTGAAAGGTTTAAACTCACCAGCAGAAATGTCTTGTGGTCTCAATGTGTTAAATTTTTTTTAAATCCTGTATGCATGGGCTTAAGCATTTAAATAACTTGTGTGATTTTTAGACCCACAGAACCCCAGGCTGCCGTTGGTATGTATGTTCTGGAAGTTTGGGTGTGCAGGGAATGTTTTACGGGCAGCTCATCTCTTGATCAGGTATTCTGCTAATGCACACTGACAGATATTTTGTGAAGCAACATTCAGTCTATTTATTGACCCCCTGCCCTCAAATGCATACATACAGCAGAGCACTCCAGCTTATATTTAATGCTGAAACATTTGTAAGTACTGTATATCCTATGATCTATTGGACTAATGAAAAAGAAGGTTTATCACTGCAGTCCAGTGTAAATCTGCGGATAACCTTACTGTACAGTCAATTTATTCCTTTAACAGGTTTATTCCTTTATCAGGTGTTTGTAGAAGGTTTCACCATAAGTACAGCAGAGACATAATTTGCTGTGGGGCAGATTTATTTGTTTCACAGGGTTATTATTTTAACAGTCTGATAATCACTATGAGTATGTTTCACCATTTGGTATTTCTGTGTGTGTATGTGAAAGTGTGTTTATTCATTCCCTGAGCAGGTTCATTTCCTTATCGGCTATTCATTTTAAAGAGTTTTATTACATATGCAGAATGTGTAGGGTACTAGAGTGCAGTAATTTTATTAAGAGATTTATTTAGTGTCAGATATTCATTTAGCTGGGGTTCACCGTAACACAATCACACGCTTTCACCTGGCCAATTTTCTTTGTATCTCGCTGTTTGCTATAAACAACACTTTCCCTGCACTGCAGCTTCCAATTCTATTTTTTTTTTTAATTTTTTACAGGGAACTCCCCCACACTTCGATCCCTCTCACTTATTTTATTCATCATCTTTGTTGTGTTTTTTTTTTTCTGCTCATTGTCAGGGGAAAGGGATCTTGTTTGCAGGCTCATATCAAGTGGGTTTTTCAAAATGAATAGGCTTAAAGATCCTGCTGAGAGGAAGAGGCTTCAGAAGTGTCTCTCGAACGCCACATGGGAATTGCTCGAGTCCCAGCACCCAGTCAGTGACTGGCTGGAGAAAAGCAGGAGGAGGAAGACAATCCCGAAACAAGACTCTGGTTTACTCAGAAATAGTTTCGCTTTGATGCTTTGCTATGATTTAATCGTTTTTACGTTTTGTGAATACTGATTCCAGAAAAGAGGAGGACAGAAATTGTTCATAAAATGTAGGTGATGTTTGTCTTTAACTTGGCATAAAATGAAACTCTAAAACAGGGAAAGAAATCCAGCTGCATCAGAGTCTCATACTGGGGCAAAATACAGTCTTGTTCTAATCTTCCTGGTGTGCAGGGTTGTTTCAGACTGATTTCATAGGAGGCTGGCTTAGTGTCTCGTCGGTGGTTTACCTTTCTCTCCCCACAGCTGTCTGTAGGAAGGAGCTGCATAAAATATCTGAGCTCTCTCTCCTCAGTGCTCCGAAATGGCTGGAGCTCACCAAAGAGGAGAAGGCAACATGACATATGCCAGGGACCCAGATGCAGATTCTCAGTCCTGTAGAATCCTTGCTTTGAATTACTTATGTGAGAGAGAGGTACTCTGTAGTGATGTGCTCTTCTGGTCCAAAGCATACAGGAATCAGTGAAAGTGTCTGAGCTGATGTGCTCTTCTGGTCCAAAGCATACAGGAATCAGTGAAAGTGTCTGAGCTCAGTTAGTGCTGGGTCAGGTTCTTAACTGCAGGGGGGAACTTCTTGTGACTGGCCAGCATCATATATGGAATTGGAGTCTTCTGCATAACAGAGTGGCTGCCTTTTGAGTGCTTATACGTTTGATTTCTAGAAGAATGGATCATGATGCTCAACTGGACTACAAAATGCAAAAGCATTTTTGCCAGCAGCAGAGTCCATGAGATAATGTTTAATATTGAGTTTTCTGGCATCAGTGTAAGATCCTGTGTAATTAAAGATCTCATGTGACTACCTAGATGTAGAATCCTGAGTCTGTATTTCATGTCTTCTGGAGACAGGCACTTCTGAGAACTTCTTAGCATCTACACAGCCATATTGAGGTTAACAGTGATACCTGGGCCTTTTATTTATATATTTGTTTGATAGAAACCAGGAATTCTAAGAACTTCACGGTTGACATCTTTCAGATCTTGGATCAAAATTACATCTATTTTTAAAAGTTTAGCTGTAATTGTCTTCTAAATATTTATGTTGATCTCAATATGCACATTGATTTTTTTTATTTCTCCATTACTTTTTAGGGTTTGTGTTGTCTCCTAACTTCTTTGTTGCTATCATTTTCTCATTTTACTAGCCATTTAATCTGAGTGTTGTCTAAGCCAACTTTTCCTTAAATTGCCTAGAAAGTTTTTCAAGTAGAGAACAAAGTATTAAACATAGCAGTATTTCATTCTAATAGAGGAGCAATATGCCTTCAACTGTGTTATCAATACAAGATCAAAACTATTGATGAAGACACAAAAGTAAATCACCATTTGTCCATAAACAGTATAGTCCATTTACCAGATGAAATTAATACAATTTAAACATTCAACCAGATCATCGCTTAGCATTTGCTGCTTTGTTCTTTACAATCAGATGTCCAGCAGTTCAGTAACCTGCTAAAATCCATTGACAATGACAGTATTTATTTCCCAGATAGTTAGAGTAGGGAGTCAGTGTAAGAACTGGTTAAAGAACTCCATTTGCACAGAAGTTTTTGAAGCACTTCCTTTTTTGTTCTGGAATAAATCACAGTTCCTCAAACATTTTTGTAAAACAGAGCTATGTTAAAATGCCAGATCTGCACTGAAAAGGACTAAGTTTTGTTTTATTTCATCTCTGGGGTGGTTGGAGAATCCATCCTGATCAGTGAAACCTTCTTCTTGATAATATCCTTAAAATCGATATTTAACTGCAACGCATTTTCACTCTGACAAAAATGCATTTTCAGAAGAAAGAATGTTTAATTGAAAATGGTCTTAACAGCTCTAGTCTGAATGAAACTACCCATCAGTTTACTCTTCACTGACTCATTAGTATGGTATTAAATTTATGACTACACTGAAAAAAAATCAGCTATGGGTAATTGAACCCCTATTGTAAAGAACCGTGTTAAAATGTAGTTAGTTATGCTCAAGGCTAATGTTATTTGTTAAGTCTCCTAAGAGGGAATTAGCAGCTCAAGTTTTGTTTCCATAGTGTTAATTATTACTCCTGATGCTGCCGTGCAACATCCTTGACTCGCTGTGACTTTTTGGCGAGCGTCTGTGTGACAAGTTTGCTCCTTAATGGGTAAATAGCATCATTATGAGGAGCAGGGAAGGTCAAAAATGGGACAAGGGGGCAGGTGTAATGCTGGGTGATGGACCCAGAGCCAGGGTTTTCCCAGGAGACATTTGCTGGCTGCCAAGTGATTGTGATTTTCTCAAGAGTGTGAAAGAACCAGCCCAAAGCCAGTGTGGATTCAGCTGCTGAGTTTAGTCCAGAACTCAGGCTATAGAAATTTGTGCTTTTTATTCTAGGTTGTACCAGCCCAGACAGGGGCCTTCATAAACTTTCAAGAGTATTCAGTACACGGAGTTAAAAGAAAAGCCCTGCGTTATTTGGTATAATGCCTCATATTACCTGATCCTGGGAATTAAATAGCCATGAGTTTATCCAAAGTGTGAAGGAAAGTTGCCTAGACATCCCTGGTCCTGCGGGACCAAGTCAAGGCTCCATGGCCAAACCCTTATATTTCTTCTACTGCTCTTCACACAAGAACTGAAGCAAAACCCACTGATGTTGACTGTGAAGTAGTATTCCTTTTAGCCCAGCAAAGCCACCCCAATTTATAGCTAGCTGCTACAGCTGCCCTTTCTCTAGGTTTAATGACCCCAAAACATAACTGCCTGCTGTGCATTGGCTCATTTTCAGGCAGAGACCAGAAAATATTGAGGTTAAGAGATAAGAGGTCCAAATATCAGCAAACCTCAAAACTCAGTGCAGAAATCCCACTGTATAAAGTGCGAGGTTTTCGCTCGGGTTGCTTGTTTTGCACTGCAGCTGGACAACGTTGCAGTGGTTGATGGGATCCTTTATCTCTGTTCAGAATAGGAGACTCTGTCTGTGTGTGCAAATACATATACATTTGAGGGGGATGAATGGCAGGAATTTTTTTTCTTCCGGTCCAAGTGCTACTACAGTGCAGATAAGAAAGACCTTTTTTGGTAGCTTCAGCTGTTTTATTAACAATGAAAGATTGCTCCAAACTGCACCTACTTCAAAACTGTTTTTTGCAATACCAAGCAATGGTCTTTGCACAACTACCCTTGACAGATTATTCAGGTGTATCTTCCCTGAGAATTTTGGGAAGAGATAAGAAATGCAATTAAGACTATGCTTGTTTTCAGACTGTGATATTTAGGTTTTACACTCACATGAGCATGAGTGGTGAATGTGTTTTTTTCAAGAGATGGCCTCTGCAATGTGGGGTCCTGGGTGCCTTCAGCTTTCTCCATAATCAAAATCAAGCCTTTGCAGAAGTTTTGTACAACTTCAGGAAAACTCTGTGGAAGTTTTCTTTCAATATCTACAGTAAAAACAACAGATCTGTAAATTTTTAAAAGGAAATGAGACCATCTTGATTTCTGAAGTTGTCAAAATGTTTGATGCAATCAAAGAAGCTTGAAAATAGTCTTATGAAGAAATGAATTTTGTTATTATGTTTATATGTACAGCATATATGCAATTGTATATAACAATATTATATTAAATGCAACTATTTTATGCATATAGTCAGAGATCAGGCCCACTGAGGGAAATAGTCTGTCCGGCTATGAGAGTCTCCTAGAATGATAATCTGTGCTTGCTGTAAGCCTGAGAATGGCTCAGAGCAGAATCTTTTGTTGAATGAAAGGTTGCTTTGATAGTAAGTCTGTTTCAACAGCTGAATCAAGCTAGAGCTTTGTAATTCCTTGTGATTTACAGTATCGGTTTAAAACTGAAATGTTATTTGATCAGATTTGAGGATGTTAACTTCCACCTTCTATAGCACTTTATCTGCATCTGACCATGTCCTGCTGAATAACAATTCGCTAAAGAACCTGTATCAACCTGAAGTAATTTAAAAAGAAGAATTATGCAAATGATCTCTATTTGGCTGTGCAGTGAGAGATCTTTCAAAGAAAAGAATAAGATGTAATTTCAACACACTTAGAAGTGCGGCTTCCAGGGGAAAAGGAAATCTTTGAAGAAGCAATTTGTAGGCACAGGTATTGTGTTAGAATGTGTAAATTGATGATTATTTACTAGTGAGCCTGTGAAGGAGAGAGACACATGCCACCTTTTATCAACGGGTGGCTGCCGCACAAGAAGTGGAAATCATGATGTTTTTTACAGTGTCTATTTTCACTTTCATTGCTTGCCAAGGCTGTAATGCTGATCTCTCCATTGAAATTGCAAGACTAGAAGAAATCATTTAAAGTGGCAGCTTCCTGCTCTGCAGAAACTTGCATGTCTGGGATGGCATTGCTCCGTAATACAGATTATATTTTTGAATGTCTCCCCAGATTATCAAGTATTGTCAGCATAGCTTGCTATTTGCATCCACCTGAAGGCTGGAAGGAGCTTTTAAGGTACGTGCAGAGAGGATGATGAGTGCTTTGCATTTCTTCATGGGAAGTAGCTCTGCTGAGCTCCTTGTCTTTGAGGAAAGGTTCCAGTACTGAACTGCAGTCATATTCCCCTTTGCTCATCTTCCTCTGCCCCCTTGAGTCTTGTATCTGTCTTTGCCTCTCTCCTGTGGAAGAACAAAAGCAGCGCTGGTGCCTTGAATCCCTACAAGTGACAGCAGGTGTTGAACTCATCTCTTGCCTTGTGGGCATGTTTCCAAAAGCTCCGGATGAGGTCACAGGTTAGAAATCCATCCTTTTCTGCTCAGAAACCAGCAGTTGTAAACCTACATATATATAATAAGCTATAACCTTATTAAAAAGTGGAACAAGAAGCAGCTAAACAAAAACATCCTTTTGAAAATGTGGCAGTGAAATCATCCATTCACTGGTCTTGCAAGGGCTCTTTCTCTGGATGCTGGATCTCAGAAGAGGACCAGCAGTTATCTCAGATGCTACACTTGAGAATGAAATGGCCATGTGGACACAACAGCCATAGAAAGAAAACTTGTAAACATCAATAAGTTGCCAGTGGCCAAGGACAGGCCCTTCCTGCTGGCTGCATCTGGTTTTTGTCAGCAAAAAACGGTGCTCTTACATTCCCAGCTATGGCATCCCTAGAATGGGCAAGCCTGAAGGGCAGTTAAGTGGTACAGGAGAGATCCCCATAGAGAGAAAAAGTTCACTACGAGAATTACTTAAGATCTTTAGGGCAGGGAATGAAATCTCTCCTTGGTGCTTGTGCCACTTGCCAGCTCGACAAGTAATTTCATACTGAGAGCTCAAGCATTTGTGTGCATCAGCTGGGCAGTTGAAGCAATCCTCATTTTGGATCTGTAACCCCAAAACATCTCTCCAGGCAATGTTAATGCACAAGAGCCCTCATGTCCTTTACAACAGACAGTACAAATATGATGAGAAGTCTTAGAAACTTCTTCTGTTCCTATCCTGTGGGGAGAAGAACGTGTTGCCAGAAGCAATGAATCGACACACTTCAACACTTCTTGCTATATTTTTTCTCTAAGGTTTCATTAGAATTTTTTTGGATTTGCCCTGAAAATCTAAGTAAAGCAGAAGAACCAGATTATCACCAGTGCAAGAGACCCTTTCTGCTGTTTTATCTACGAGAAAAATGTTTTCTTTATGCCAGTCCTCTGATGTACGCTTTGCTGTAGATACGCCACTGTTTAAAGAATGGCCTGTTTACTGTTTGGATAGCTTCGAAGAGAGATTTTTTTCCCCCCTGGAACGAAGCTCTTCCTTAGCAAGATAAGTACAAAGTGTTTAATAGTGCCTCTCTCTTTCACTCTCAAGATTTCTCTTTCTGTTTTTTTCCTTTATCTCTGCCTACTCATATGTATTTTAAAGGGGACCTGATATGCTGGTGTCATACGTTCACACCAGCTTAACAAATGGTGCTGCTTCCATGTAATTAATGCAAAGACACTGATGCCAGTAGGTCAGAAGGACCAAGCACTATCTGAGTTACTGCGAATATCCCCAGCACAGATTCTCTCTTCCTGAAGGCAGAGAAGGGATACGAGCCATCTCTCTGCTTTTTTCCTGCTGGGACCTGACTTCATGGACTGTGCAAGATGAAGTAAGCAGAGGAGGGGAAAGGATTGATGGTTTTCTGCTGGGCTGAGTGTGCCAGACTGAGAGGAGCATGTATGCACTAGCCCTAAAGCACATGACACGGGGCTGAACACGAGTGCAGAGAAAAGCTCCACGGGATTCAGATGTAATGTTGAGCTGCTACTTCAAGATATGTTATTAATACAACATACCTGAAATAGCACTTACTGCAAATTGCCACCTCTCTCTCTACAATGCTGCCTTGTAAAAGTAAGGGATGTGTTTCATGGTACAGCCTGGAAAAAGATGGGGGCATGCGATTGCTTCTCGCTTTGGGAGACTGTGAGTCTAGTCATTGCAAGTGTGGCCTCAGCTCTGCGCCTGTGATGCTTGCACGGGTACCTTGCCTGATGTCCCTTCCCTGTTCTTCACGTATCACCTGGGCGCTCTGTACCTGTCTGTGCTAGGCTCTGTGCTTCACAGGGAAGGGACTCAGCCTTTGGTCTCACATCTTCAAACTTGTGGCATCATAAAAGGAGATTTTTTGCTTTTCTTTCTTCTGGTTTCAGCTGAATCAGTCACCCTTATCTTGTGCGCAGGACTGAGTCTTTCTGGCTTTCTGGACCAACTCTGGAGCCTTTCTTGTGAGCAAATGTTGCACATGCCATCTTTCCTTCCCTGGCCCCAGTTTTCATTGAAGTGATAGACTGTGTGCCACTTGAGGTCACCCTGCAATGTGATATTTGAATTCCCTCTAGGGTAAATTCAATGCAGTCCTAGAATCATGTAACTTTTCATTTCATTTATTTACCAAAACCTTTAGCCCCTTGTGTCGTGGACACTGGTGCAAAGAAGTAATTTAATTCAGTTCCTCTTCTCTGGACATATTTTCTGTGAATGCTTCTTTTCCATCTCACTCCTGCACTCGCCTCACCCTCTCCCTGGCATGTTTCTTCCCTTTAATGTGAAACAAAGTTTTTTGCTACTAATGTTAGTGTCTTTAAGAAGCTGCTTTTCAAAACCATTTTTCACTTGTCTAAATACAGTTTTACTTTGTCTTGCCCATTCTCACTGTTTCCCTTATTTGAAGATTAAGTTCACTTTTAAATCTTCTTATTTTTAACGGTTTCTCTTCCTCTGCCCTTCAACTATTCTGGATTATTTTTGGTACATTTAAAATCTTTCTGGTTGGCTCACACGTTTATACAAGCATCCAGAGTTGTCTTTAAGTATTTAGTATACTGCCAGGATTTTGCCTGCAGTTATTACAGTAAGAAGTTCCCTGTACATTAGTGGGTTCAAATATTCTAAGGCAGAATTTTTGCTTTTGCTGTCTGGCTGACATAGGCTAACCGAGTCAATCCTAACGTGACCAGATAATTCCAGGAAAACCATGACTACACAGGATATGCAGTAAAGTTAAGATTTTATTGCAGTGAGCTAAGCTTTAGTAATACCTGTGTACGTCTGGAGCTATATTTGGCTCATCGACAGGGGACCAACCCTTTATACGGCTTTACTAGACTATAAACAAGTAACTATATGACCATGTGTCAATGAGACCCTTTCTTCAGCTACTTGTGACCGAGGACTGAGGTTCCTGTTCACAAAGTGTGCTAAAACCCAGCAGTAACTTATTACCCACCTTTCTGAGCTTTGTAATGAGCAGAGTGAATGGGCTGTGTGGAGTGCAAGACTCATGAGGATTCACACCTAGCAGCTCCCCAAGTCACAAAGTCCAGCTGCAACACCATTAATCTCATCACCTCTTCAACATAACTGCCACTTTTCCAAGCTCACTGGCATTGAGAGAGAGCTTCGGAGTGAACCATGTCTGCAAACATCTGGAAGAAGTTATGCAAATTCTTGTGAACATGTGTGTAGCCTAGGGTAGACATTATAATATGTCACCAGATGATCTAGGTCTGTATTGCACATTTTATTCACTATTAGTTTTAGATAGCCAAAAAATCAATAGCCTAAAAATACCACAATATTTTGCTGCTAGTATTTCAGTAAAGATAGGAAAATAAATGGAAAAATTCTACCTAATGAGTTAATATCAAAAATGTCACCAGCCTGAGATGATTTCATGTCTACATAAAGTCAAGGTATTTAAACATAAATGTATGTTATATCTTCAGATATTTATAAATTGAGACATTTTAATAACACTTCAGAATACAGACTTTTAGAATTTCAGAAGATAAATTGTTATAGTATTTTCCTCCAAAATTTTGCTAATGATTGAAAGGGATGTTATATGATTTTCTTTTAACGCAGCTTTCATTTCTGTTCTTAAGTCCTATATCTACAGTGACTGTTTAATTTGAAGTCTTATGCTTCATATGAAGCCTACCATTGTTCTGGACTCTTTTGGTTAGTTTTTAATGCTGCATTTTCTTTCTATGGGCTGCAATTTCATTTTTATGTTGTTCTTTTTACAAGGTTTTATGATGATTGACTGCAGATCTATTGACAGCAGTGCAGAGCTCTAGTGCATGTTTCACACTCCATGTGGATCCTTGTCATTGGGTTTTCTCCTGAAATAAATGTAGGGGATACTCAGGGATGCACTCTCAGCTTAGTGGCAAACAGCAGAACTCATCAACTGTTAAAAAGAGAATGACGTTTCTTTGTACAGGATTGAACCACAGATCACATCCGAGTGTACTCATCAGTACAGTCTAGAGTGGAGACAGGATTTCTGTCCTGGTTCCTTCTTTCCATTCCATCCTCTTTGGATTCATTTGAATTTTTTTTTTGTCTTTCTTTCTTTTTCCATTTATTTTGATGTCTACTTGTGTTTCTTCCTTCTGCTTAGCAGTCATATCGTGTTAGTGAAGACATTGTGTTAGTGAAGTATCCCTCCGCTGAAAGTGAGGTACGTGCCCTGAGGGCGTGTAGTGATGGGACAAGGGGTAACAGCTTTAAACTGAAAGAGGGTAGATTAAGATTAGATATTAGGAAGAAATTCTTTACTGTGAGGGTGGTGAGGCACTGGAACAGGTTACCCAGAGGAGTTGTGGCTGCCCCCTCCCTGGCAGTGTTCAAGGCCAGGTTGGATGGAGATCTTAGCAACCTGGTCTGGTGGAAGGTGTCCCTGCCCATGGCAGCGGGGTTGGAACTGGATGATCTATAAGGTCCCTTCCAGCCCAAACCATGCTAGGATTCTATAATTCCATGATTCTCTTCTGTACATCAATATCAGCTGTTGGGAAATGCAATACAAAATGTGATCATTATAAAGTGGTCAGTAGTCCTTTTGCTTGTGGACTGTAGTTTCAGAACTGATTAAGCTGTGAAGTGACTGTGAACAATTGTCACGAAACTGAGTTCCAGATTTAAGGGTATTAACTCAGGCCTTGAAAACATGAGGCGACTTCTGCATAGATTTCCATCCTCACTGCCATTGCTTCATTTGCACACAGATAAGAGAATGCAGGGAAATTGCTGTATTATGGAAATTTTACCTTCAGGTTTAATTAGAATACATTAAAAGGTGTCACATGCAAATAAAACAATGTGAAAGCATCTTTTGTAGGCATTGGGGTGCTTTCAGAAATTGTGGGAAGTGATTCTCTGGAGTGGTGTTAAATTTGATTGAACTACTCCACATGAGTTTAGTCTGGTTTGCAGTTTGGGCTAAAGTCTGCTGGTTTCTTGCTCCAATCTTCTGAGGATCTCTTATTATTCCTGGCTGGAATTTCTACAAAATGCCCATATATATAGTACTAAAAAGATAACATCATTATGCTTTTATATTTTTTTACTATATTAGATATTTTTAGGTGACTATCATTTGTTTTACCTTACGGATATGAAATTGCATGTCTGTAACTTGCTATTGTATTGAATAGATTAGATATCAAATAGGTACTGTAAATGAAGTAGATTTTGATTATAACTGTATAAATGAATTGAGTATCAAGAAAAGGAACTACAGAAATATTTCTCAAAAAGAAAGAAGACTGTGTATAGATTATAAACACAGGATTTTTTTATTGTAGTTTAAATAAGTAACCTAAATGTGACTTAAATATAGTAAATTTCCATTAAACCAGAAAATACGAAGGACAGCAGAATGAATTGTTCATGTTACTTGAATTCAGGGTGTTTCCTTTAGTCTTGCTGGCACTGAGATACTTATTTCTGTGAATCTTTAGCGTGCTTCTGGATGATGCCACTTGGCCAGGGTATGAACTGCAGAACTGGAAGGATTAAAAGTGACGAGATGCACAATGAGATGTTACAGTTAAGTTCTCTGATAGGACCCATAATGGACTCACATGATTCATCTTAGCACTAGGTGAGAGCCTTTGACCAAAGTACTTACGAATTGTGTTCAGCAGGTTTTGTTCACTCCTGAAATGAAGCATGAGGAATAGAATTCTTGTGGCTGAAGGGTCACATAGAGATCTGATAAAGACTGATTCCTGTCTAATTTTCTCATCTTTCTGAGCCAGTTCTTATCAAGCTTTACTGGGGCAGGCTCCACTTCTTAGAAAAGGTAAACAGTTATGCCATGACATTCAGCTTTTCCCTTTGGGTCCACATGTGTGCAAGTACATATTTAAACTTAGTTTAATAGGGGTAAATACTTTTTACTGCGTAATGGCATAAATAGCTATGGAAACCTTACCATGTTTTATAACAGTATTCTGTTTAAACATCTGTATTTAATACCAAATAACAGAGAAATAAGGTGAGGATGACTGTTACTTTGTCAAGTAAGAGTCAATATGACCTACCTATTTTTGTCAAGTAGGAATGCAAATGAGGTGTAGATCAGAATACATTATGAGGTGTAGATCAGATACCTTATGCTGTATTTTTTTTCTATTTAAATATGGTCAGTAGTCTGATTATTTTAATTTAATAGATTAAACCAATTTGATATATTTTGTGTTCACAATTTTTGCTAATTCTTATCTGCATTCTTGCTGATCCTGAACCAAAGTTCTCTTGGCTTTCACTTACTCCAAGTTTAAACTGAAACACGCAAAGCATTTTAGGTAGCTCCTAGAAACTTATAAGCCAAACGAGTGTCTTTAATGTGAGAGGTATTTTGAACACAGAGGGGGTGTGTGTGTGCACTTGTGTGACTGCACAAGGGCAGGGAGACTTGCAGGGTAGGAGTCAGTCCCTCTATGCTGCAAAGAGCAGAAGGAACAGGTGTTATGGGTGCGCTTGGCAACTTCCAGACTGAGAATTTTCTAATTATTTATTGTCCCATCTTTGTTTCATGGAAGATACCAGGAGTGTTAGCAGACTTGTTCTGAATGATCTCAGGAACGAGGGCAAAATCTCTGTGCATGTAGATTTACCGTATGTCCCTTGTTTCTAGTTTCAGACTAGAAATGAATGCCCATTCTTTCTGACCGAGTAAATCACATCGCTTCTTCAAATCATACATGTCTGCATGGTGCCACTCATCCCTTACTGCACGTGAGGACCTACTTGCCTGTACATATAAGGACTGGGAGTCCTGGTGCTTCCTGGCTGCATTGGCTTGTCTCGTGCAGGATACATGCAACTGTGATGGGGTATTCCTATCCTTTCGTAGAACCATAGACTCATAGAATAGCTTGCGTTGGAAGGGACCTTTGAAGGTTGTCTAGTCCAACCCCCTTGCAATGAGTAGGGACATCTTCAACTTGCCCTGTCCAGCCTGACCTGGAACATTTCCGGGGTGGAGCATCAAACATCTCTCCGGGCAACCTGTGCCGGGATTTCACCACTTTCAGAGTAAAACACTTCCTCATATCCAGTCTAAATCGACCCTCTTTTAGTTTAAAACCATTACCCCTTGTCTTATCACAACAAGCCCTGCTAAAAAGTCTGTCCCCATCTTTCTTATAAGCCCTCTTTAATTACTGAAAAGCCACAATAAGGTCTTCCCACAGCCTTCCCTTCTCCAAGCTGAAAAAACCAACTCTCTCAGCCTTTCTTCACAGGAGAGGTATTCAATGCCTCCGATCGTTTTTGTGGCCCTCCTCTGAACTGGCTCCAACAGGTCCACTTCTTTCCTGTGCTGAGGACTCCAGAGCTGCTTTCCTAAATTACCATCAGAATAATTCATGCTGTTGTCTTCCTAGTCATCTTTCTCTTAGAAGGAACCTGTGATTAGGCAGGAATGGGTGTTGTGCACTCTTAGCTACAGTGGCAGCGAGAAACACGTTACAGCAAACAGAGCAAAGCACTTGCTTGTGGACCACTCACCAGCTACCCTTGAGAATGAGAGGAGCTAGGCATGATCTGTGCACTGGAGGAGTTGTCCCCATGGGCCATCTGCTGAACATGTCTGCAAAGCGTCAGATTTTGTTCTCCTTTCTGTGTCTCACAGAAGACATGGTGAGCACCAGGCTACGTACTAAAGGGTGCACAATGTCATGTCCTGCAGACTTGGCTCAGTGAAGGTTTCAAATCTTGGCTTAATCATGCCAAAACCACAAACTGCCATGATTTGACAGACCACCTTGTTTCTGGAGTGTGTTTCAGGCCACTTCAAAGCCTGGACGAGAAAGTGGTAGAACGTTGTTGGGTATCTTGGATGCAGGGAGCTGAGGAAGTGACGAACTGCTAAATAAACCAGATAACTATTGTCACTGAAACTGATAGTATTTCTGTTCCCCCGGTACCTCTTTTAAAGAGATTAGACGTCTTCCATTAGGGTCTCGGGCAGCTTGATTCATTGAACCTTGTTGCTGGTGTACGTTCATGCACTCACTTGGGTGTGATGCATTTGGATTACAACGCTTGGAAGAAGTTTTGTTTGCTCTGGAGCACGATTATATTTTATACCAGCATTTACAGATGTTCGCCTCTGATCTGTCCCAGCAGATTGCAACGCAAAGTGCCAGCCCCTTCTGCATTCTGCTGCTGGGTTGCTAGACAAAGAATGCAATAAGCTTATCTTGCGCAAACTACAAACAGGTGCTTGCAAGCCGATGCTTTCGCTGTTACATGGGTTAATGTTTCTGTTGTTATGCTAATTGTTGCTATTCATTCCTTACTAAGTCTTTCAAGTAAGCAGGGATAATTGCACACAATTTAGAGCATTACAGCCCAACAAAGCAAATGTCCTTTAGGTTAAGAACGTTAGGACATTAGTATCAATGCTTTTATTTAAGTAAAATATACCACAAGCTGTGCAGTTATTTTGTAATAACAGCAAGCTGAGGGAATATGCTGAGTTATTAAGCCTTTTCTGCATGTTTTCTCACCTTAAAAGTTCAGGCAATGATGAAACAGGGATGAAATTTCTGCACTTTATACCAATTATAGCAGGGATTTTAAAACTGTAAAAAATTTTAAAATGGTGATGTAGGGTCCCCAGCTTTATACTTACTGAGTTTTCCACACAGTAAACCATAGACACACATACATGTCCATGCCCATACATATGTGTGTGTATGTATACGTGTGTATACATATGTATATGTGCAGCAATAAAAGTAGGCCTGCATTCATTCATCTCTAATTTGTATTAAAGGTGGAAAGATCCATGATGTACTAATGAATGCTTTCATTAATGAGTAAAAGCCAAATCCTGATACCTTTATTAGCACAGTATCTTTGTCAAGACGTGTAACAACACTCATAGAATAAAATGCTCTCAGGCATAATAGTCTAAAAGTCCCAAGAAGTTGATCCTGTCACTTGCTAAGCATGCTGACCCCAATCCAGTAACGTATTTGAGCCAATGCTGGACCTGAAGGCTCACAGGACCACTCGTGTCCTCACAGGTCAGTGCTTCGAAGAAGTGGGGACAGGAGGGTCGGCATGTTGCAGAGCTGAGCCTTCACTGAAATAAGACCGAATAGGAAAGAGGACACACTAAACAGGACTGAATACAGAAGAGGTCTTGTGAGTAAGATACTGACGTAGGACAGCAGATTTTAGGTGTAAATACGTAGAAGTTGCAGTGCCTCTATATACTGGGGTGTGTGTTTCTCCGGTGGGTTGGTTCACTGCACATCAAGCCTAGTGCCACCACGCCTTCACTGTTACTGTTGCAGTCTAACTGCATTAACGGTTTATTATTGCTAGTATGTACGAGTTGCATCTTCTGACTATGGCCTAAACACATGCCCTAGGTTTAGCTTCCAGCTGTATTTGGCACGGTCTGTGGGCTGAGATGACTACTCATTGTGATGCTTCGTTTCGCTTGCAGTAAAGGGGGCACCAAAGAAGGCAGAGGCGGACTGTGCTGGTTAGGAAATGCTTGAATGCTCTAGTAATGGATGTCAAGAAGATACTGTATTTGAAGTGTTAGATTCTTAAGTGTATATTTTGGATAATGTGCTAAAATGTGGCACAAAGTTATTTTTTTATTTTTTGATTTAATAAAAATATGCAAATGTCTGTAAAGGAGATAGATATGTTTACTTTTCAGAGGGAGTAACAGAAGAGCCCCAGAGCTATTCTTTTTGCTTACAGCATGTAATTCAACAAGGATTAATGGGACCTTGCCCATGTTTGCTTGTATTGTGTTGAAATGTGATGGAGTTCTGACAGTTTTAATGTTTTAATTTATAGACAGTACATTTGATAATATTTTCTCCCTCTTTATTGAAAACAATTTCTGAGTGAACACATAAGCTAATTTCAGGTTGATTCCCCCAAATGTTGTTCCCCCTTGGAGGTGCAGTATTCTGCCAGATTCCAGTTTAGGCCAGACTCACTGTTAGTATTATAGTCTCAAAGACGAAACATGGTCTCCCTAATCTGACAGAAGTGACATGAGGATTGTCCAACTGTCGTACCCTAGAGAGAATGAAATTTGGTACCATCAGGTACCAAAGATGTATTTGTGAAAAATAAAGTAAGCAGGAGCAGGGTTTTATAACAAGGGCTTCTAAAAAAATTAAATACAAAGTTTCAATGCCACGTAAAAAATATTAAACCATTTAAAAATTATTTGGGGTATTCTATTTTACATATTTTTCTAGAGAAACTAATTTTGCATTTAAAAAGCCTCAATTTCAATGCGCAAACAGACAGAAGAAGTGGACTGCTGTCTGTTTTTTGTAAAAGAGCAAGGTACTCTCCTGCTTAAATGTACATTTTACTGTTTATAAACCATTGAACGAAATACCAGAATGCAAAAGAATTTTTTAGATGCAGGTGTTTAAAAAGTATGCAGAAAACGATCCTTTGCAGTTGTTAGTTTTCTTAAGAAGTGCCAACAGTCATCTAGCAATTCCATTTGATGAGAAATGAGCCCAAATGAGCCATGTACACCGTATCAGAAACTGTATCAACCACTTCCACCTTGCAAAACTCCCAGCACTGTTTCCTGGGGCAGGACTTTGCTTGATGGCTGCTAAAGGGAGGGCTGATTCCCCTTCACCAGCCCTGGCTGCGAGTAGCACATCCCTTTTTCCTTTATCACCTAACTCTGTTCTTCTGTTTTCCCTTTTAGAGAGGGCGTGTGATTCAGGGATAGCGACTCTCTTGGTTTAGGGCTTAATGCGAAGACTTTTATATAGCAGAGGTTACCGAAGCATTCATCTCTGAAGAAATAGCATACATATCCAGAATTGCATTGTATGTGTTTTGCAAACAGCTCTGAGAAATAAATAGGTCACTCTTGGGGCTTTCCAACCTTAATAATGTCTTTTTCTTCTCTGTCTCACTTATACGAGCTATTCTGCTGCACCATCATGTATTTCTTGTTTTGAAGTTTGGGGAGATATATTTTTTGTTCCCTTGTGTTGTATTATCAAGAATATTTTTTTAAGAGAATTGATTAAATTGAACAAGAACTACAAGATATTAAAAAATATATTGTTCTTATAATCTGGGACATTCTTTGAAGGCTGTACAGGATATAAAAATATCAGGAAACAAATTCTACTAGATGACAAAAGATGATCTCATTCTCTATCAAGGACAATGATAGAACGGCAATCTTGGACAGATTTGATATACTTTGAAGTGTAAAGACTGTTATCAGTAGGAGCTCAAGATAAGTTTACTGCAGAAAAGCCCTACTGACAAACTTAGCAAACATCAGCACTTCCTATGCTGGAATATATAAAGTGAAGTGGTGAAGCAGGCAGCAGAAGGCTAACATTAAAGAACTGTGAAATGGAACAGCTTCTGTTCACACCCTAAAGATAAGAGCACTCATAAGGTTTACTGGAGAAAAAGTAGATCTCATTTCCATACATATGAGATAAAAAGGAAGGCTACACGTCATAAATCCCTTGGCCTTACGTCTACAAAGTTTGGCCAAGGGACCAAGTTAATCTTCTAAAAATACTAGATTTTCTTTAAATCACCACCAAAAATAAAATAAACTCCCCCCCAGGCATCCATTTGATCAAAATTCTCCACAGTAGATTACCTCCGAGTGATAAATGAACTACCAGAGAAGATGAATGAACGGCATGAACCCCTGTATACACTGTTCGCTAACTGCAGGAAAGATCTTAATTCAGCTGAAAGGAACTCTGTCTCGGAGCCCTGTCAAACTAAGAGGCAAAGCATGGAAGATTACATTCAGCATCTGAGAAACATCAGTGTAATTGAATCAACTACATTTTGTTTAACTGCAGAAAAGATCAAAAGAGAAAGTGAAAGGTGCAAGGTAAAGAGACCTCTTTTGCACCCTTGATGGCTAGAGCAGAGGGGGAAATGGACTGTACTTTAACTGAGAGGGTGAGGAGGTGGGGTTTATTTGGAGCAGTGATGGGGAACAGACAGTGGAAGTGAATTGGCAGAGAAGTGGGAGCTGAAGTTGGCACAATCGGAAAATCAATCAAAAAAAAACTCCAGAGGCTGACCAGGAGAAACATGTATCAGGACTGAAAACTGCTTTGAATGCAGAGCTGCTGAATGAGCAGACACTCTCAACTAGAGCAGGAGAATATTTTGTTGTAAGTATGGAATTGTAGCTCTGCTTACTTCCTAAGAATAAAAACTTCACGCTCTAGCACACACTGTACTCCCATTGAATTGAAAAGTCATTTTACCCAAGAATTTTACCAGGTAATGAATATCAGGCACAGAATTGTCTTCCTTATAAAGCAAATGGTGGATGCATGGTGGAAATCTGAGAAGTGGACCCAAAACTGCTAAGCTAGAGCTCAGTTTTCACACGGGAGGGCATCCGTTGGCCAGGATCCTCTGCAACGCCTTGGTTCCTCCCTGCTGTCCCTGCTCCTCTTCTCCCCAAGCAGCCGGAGGCAGGCTCAGGTGTGCAGACCTCCTCCCAGCCTTGGGAAAAGCCATGGTCTGGGCAGGTTTATCTTCATAATTTGAAGGTAAAGAGGAGATGCCTTCAAAGTGTTTGTCTGTAGAGCTGTTTTTTGCAGCTTCCTTGCGTGCAAGTGCAGCGTGGGTACTGCAGAGAACTGAGGTATGTGTGCACACCGTTTTTTTATAATCATGTGGCATATTTCTGGTGATAAATGGTAAACATTTAGCTGTTACTAGTTATGCTACAACTAGTAGATAATATCTGTGTCTCCTGAATTTCCTTTCTGCTATTAGAATATGTTCTTTCAAATAGCAAACTGCCTATCACTTACTAATCTGGCCATTGTGTAACTAATACAATAAATATGTCTCCTGTAAAGTGCAGTGAAGTAATGAGCAATTTAATGAGTTAAGCAAAGAAAGATAGAAAGTGAAAATAAGAAACCATGGAAACTAGCTCACTAATCCTAGCAGAGTGCCAGCAGACTAATGAAGATGGACGGAGAGTGAAAATGAGAATAAAAAGGAGAAACAGCTTACTGAAGGCAGAGATACAAGATATCTCTGTCTTTAAAAGATTGGCTGTTTCCACTAAACTAACATTTTCCTTTTTCACAATGGCTTAAGAGTGTTTTCTTGTCAAGGACAGTGAGTCAAAAAGGTTGTTTGCAACCAGGTCCTTTTAATGGCCTTTGATTTCCTGGTCTCCTATCCCAAATGGAACAGTTTATTGGAAATTACAAGTAGACGGTACCATTTGGAGATGTTAATTAGCTGTTCCCTCTTTCCTCGCTCCTTTTTTTCCCCTAGATTAAGTAGTGATGAGTCAACATCAAAACTCCATGTCCTGTATGCTCTCAGCTGTGATGGAAAGCCTGCCGACTTTCCTGGTTTGGTTAAAAAATTTGGTTTGGGGAAGGCTGGTTCTTGTCTGGGGTCTACTATGATCCCAGAGGTACCACTGGACAAACTTGGGTCTAAATCTGACCTAAGACCTTTCGTGGAACTAGTGGAGAGACATAGGAGCTTCCAAAAGGCCTTTATTAGGATTAGATGAATTGTTCTTCAGTGTGCCTTAGTATCTAAGAAAAGGTGAATGGTGAGGACTTGGTGCCCTAAAAGCTAGGACAGATGAGTTTTGAGTCCAAATCTCAGGTATAACCATGGAGGGAGGGTGAAGGAATCCTCAGTTGCTAAATTTGTGAGGATTTATACATTTAGGATTTGATCGGTGGACTGCTTGGTGGATAAGGAATTGGTTGGATGGTCATATCCAGAGGGTAGTGGTCAATGGCTCAATGTCCAGATGGAGATCAGTGACAAGTGGTGTCCCTCAGAGGTCTGAACTGGGACCAGTACTGTTTAATAGCTTCATCAGTGACATAGACAGCAGGATTGAGTGCACCCTCAACAAGTTTGCAGATGACAAGTTGAGTGGTACAGTTGACACGCTGAAAGGACAGGATGCCATCCAGAGGGACCAGGACAGGCTTGAGAAGTGGGATCGTGTGAACCTCATGGGGTTCAGCAAGGCCAAGTGCAATGTCCTGCACCTGGGTCGGGGCAAACTCCAGTATCAATACAGGCTTGGAGATGAAGGGATTGAGAGCAGCCCTGAGGAGAAGAACTTGGGGGTGCTGGTGGATGAAAAGCTGGACATGACACGAAAACGCACACTTGCAGCCCAGAAAGCCAACAGTATCCTGGGCTGCATCCCCGGCAGTGTGGCCAGCAGGTCGAGGGATGGGATTCTGCCGCTCTGCTCTGCTCTGCTGAGACCTCACCAGGAGTCCTGCGTCCAGCTCTGGAGCCCTCAGCACAAGAAGGACATGGAGCTGTTGGAGTGGGGCCAGAGGAGGGCCACAAAAATGATCTGAGGGCTGGAACCCCTCTGCTGTGAGGAAAGGGAATGGCTGAGAGAGTTCGGGCTGTTCAGCCTGGAGAAGGCTCTGGGGGCACCTTATTGCTGCTTTTTGGTACTTAAAGGGGTCTTATAAGAAAGATGGGGATAGACTTTTTAGCAGGGCTTGTTGTGATGGGACAAGGGGTAATGGTTTAAGCTAAAAGAGGTAGATTCAAACTGGATATAAGGAAGAAATTTTTTACACTGAGGGTGGTGAAATACTGGCACAGGTTGCCCAGAGAGGTGGTTGATGGTCCATCCCTGGAAGCATTCCAGGTCAGGTTGGATGGGGCTCTGAGCAACCTGATGGAGTTGAAGATGTCCCTACTCATTGCAGGGCGTTTGGACTAGGTGACCTTTAAAGCTCCCTTCCAACCCAAACTATTCTATGATTCTGTGATTCTAAATTTAGTCCCATAAGATCAGATTGGCTTTGGGATGCAGCCTGGATATATCCTTCCCCTTGGGCGCTGCTGTGGCACATGGGCAACCTGCACCATCCTCCTTTTGTGGCACTGTCGTAGGTGGTAACAGTGCAGCATCACAGCCTGCTGCAAGGTCAGGCTTTGAGTCATTGTGTGGCTTCTATAAAAATTGCTCTGAGATTACTCTGGCAGTTAAAACAGGGCTGGAGCAAAGGTTTTCATGAAATAAAATGTTTCTTGCTGTTCAGAGGCAAGCTGGGATGTATTTTCCACTGGGTGATAGGCAAGTCCATGATGGAATAGGTTTTAATCTCATCTCATTAAGCATAATTCTAAGATTAATAAGATAATATTAACATAGGTAGGGAAAATTCTGGGTTTGACACATGTTAGTGATGTATTAGAAAGGTGTTGTTGACCATTTTGTGGTTGTCTTTGAAATTTTTGTGTGCATATTTTACGTGTCTCTCTTCCTGCTCTGGTTTTACAGCAATGAAGTACAGGAAGACAATCAAAACCCATCCATTCCTTTTCACGCTTGTCTATATGCAATAATGTATTTTAAAAACCTTTAATGTAAATTTTAGCTGTTGGGTACTTCCTGTAATTCCTGATGTAAGCAGAAAGTTACAAAGTGAGCTGATGACGAACCATAGCTCAGGTAATGGTATATTCACTACTGAATTCCAGTTTCCATTTTCCATTTGGGAAGAGCAATGTATTCAAAAGTGAAATTTAAGATAATATTGTACAGCAATATAAACCAGTTGTGAAGAACTGTTGAATCAGGAAATTGCCTTTAAGTCTGTATTTTTCTGCTGTACATAGAGCTAGTGAAAATTTCTGGACAAATCCTCCAAGGGAAAAAATCTCTTGCTTGAAAAATAGGAAATTTAGCAAATGCATTCCTGAAATTTTCTCTTAAAAACCCTTGACAATTAAAATTTCCTGGATTTCTCTTTTTGTCCATTCCTTCTCTGTTACTGGCAAAGTGGGAGTAAAAGTAAGTAAGTGGGAAATTTATAATTGCATTATTTTTATCAAGATAATCGAGTTTACTCAATCTTCGTATGGAACAAAACTTATTTTTAAATATTAAACAATTGTTGTTAAATACATGTCATACTTCTGAATTTATTTTAACTAAGAGTATGGAGTGGCTGCTGTTGGAAACAGCTGTCGACTTCATTTTGCTGCTCATTTTGTCTGAATTAATGGTCAGGACTACCGTATATCCAAAATCACAACATTCACCAACTGCCTGATGCTAATACCTAATGCCACTGCAGGGACAAGAACACTTGTCTCAAAACCCCCCAAACTGAGTTATAGTGTATCCCTCATTCTTCTAGGTTAAAAGTAGTCTTTTTTTCTGGTACAAAACATAAAATCTACTGAACAGACAATCTCTGTAGCTGCTGATGTAAAGTCGAAGTTAAGTGCAGACCCCTGTAGCCATGGTCTCCACTGGTTTCGCTGTGACCAGATCCTAATCCAACAAGTGTTGTGCACTCAGATTCTGCTGATGCTCGAACTGACTGTCCTCATCTTCCTTCTCTTAGGGACTGTAGCTCCACAACTGCAGTGGATCTGCTTTTGCCTTTGGTAATACCTTGGAGCAACAAGGACACACCTCTGTTTTCAAGATGTTTAGGCACATCTACAGAATGTGTCAGGTAAATGAGGCTGTTTATGAGAGATCTGTTATAGCCAGTTCAATAGTATGTAATTTAGGACTATGTTTTAGACGAAGGATGGGGACTCTCATGTAGTGGGTTAATACATACATGACCTTTAGCACATCCTGACCTTCCTCAGCCTGAGATAATGTTCCATAACAAATTTATTGTGTTGGGGAGATGATTTGTCAGCCAGCAGAAGTAACCATTAAGAACAAAAAGGGGTAGGGACTGAGAAGAGTCTGCCAGTTGGAATGCTCTGTTATTTATTCTCCACATCTAGATTACAATTGTTTATGTATAATATCTGCATTCCCACCTATCCTGTGACTGAGCGCTAATAGATACTTCTTGCTTTACTTCTCTGCTGACTGGTCTTGTAGTTTGTCAGCAGTTGTCCCCTTACACTACAGAATGGTGAGAGCACAGACCCTTGTCTGCTTGACTCTGACCTGCTGCTGCCCAACAGCAGCTGTATTTACAAAGCTATGTAAGTTAATAGGTAATAATTCATCTGTAAATCAAATTCTCCCCAGCCACAAGGTTGGCAAGCAATATGCAGCTTCAGAGAATTTTTGCACAGGAAATTCTTCATAAATGGAGATGTGTATATCCATTCTGATTATAAACTCTTCGGAAAGCAGAGTGAGAGTATCTGAAGTTTTAAGTCTCTTTATTACATTCAGTTATTTTCTCTGTGTTAAGCCACCTAACAAGGAAAAGCTTTTTACAACCAATACCCTGTACATTTTTAAACAGAACTGGGGCTTTTATCTGAGAAGGGAATATGTCTAAAGAAAGAATTTCTAGTGAATTGTTACTTGACTAAAAGTGGCATTGTCAATGGTTATACTTCCTTTTTGAACTGGTTTGTGAATGTTTATAGACCTCACCTTTGATGTGTTATCTAAATGTATTAGAAATTTTGTGGAAGATGACCTTTGACGAAGTGGATTCAGTTGCTTTAGGACTTGCAGCCATCCATGGAAGCACAAATTATGAAACACAAAAATGCTGATGTGACCTTGTGTGTTCAGCAAAACTATCACACCAGTCTACACCTCACTTCTGAATAGGAAAGTTTTCGACTAATTAGCCACTGACAATCTGCAGTACTAATATAATAAATAGAATTATTGGCAAGAAATGTGGTAGAGCAAGTAATGGTGAGGTTTTGGGGTGATGTGCTGTTTTCTTTTCCTTATTTTTTCCTTACCACATTTTTTCTTCTCTTGGCCAAACGGGAAAGAAAATATGTAAAAGAGAAAGTAATGAAATAATATGTACCAATACAACATCATTTGATTTTGGAAGCTGAATTAGATAATTTTTGCTTAGCATTTTTGCATTTGATCATTGAGATTTTATTTTTTGAAAAAGACTTTAAAACACTCAGTTATAAATATTTCACCATCTATTAGCATAAGAGTTTTTCATTTTTTTTCCTCGTGGGATATAGACCCTCACGGTCATATCAGCTGCTACGAACACCTCACTTTTACACAGCTTGTTGCATAATAGTTGGAACATTGTAGATACGACGTAGAATGAATTGCCTGTCTTAATTCTTTTGCAAAGGAGAATGGTATTAATTTCAGGATCAAGTTCACGTATACCTTTATGAAACTAACTCTGAAATTATATGTCTGCAAATACAAAGCTGCTCTTACTGAGTAATACTGCTACTGAGCACGTTAATATATTATTGCTGTCTCCTATGATTACAATGAAATATTTTAAAAGGAAATCCAGAGATGCAATTCAATTAATGGACTCAAGGAGAAATATAAAGCTATAGGATGTAATAGTGTGAAAGGCTATCTCATGGTTGTGTGAGCCTTTTGAGTGTCAGACGGATTTTCGTTATCAAGAGATCTGAATTCTTTTAGATCCGACATTGACATTAAAGGCAGGACGCCATGAAAGTAATACTTAATATTAAGATACATATATACTCCAAAGCTGAGAGAAGATTCTTATTCTTGGACAAGTGTTTCAAGCTCAGAGATTTCACCCTACTTTTCAGTGCATTCTTCTCTCCTAGTCCCATTTTATTAAGTTCACCCACTGATTCCCTCTTTCCAGAGTCCTCAGGGAACCATCAGAAGTGACTGAGAGTTGCTGTGAAGTGGTATGAATAATTCTTGTTCCTGGAATTCATTTTCATATAACGTGGAGCCTCTGGGAACAATGGACCAAAAATAAGTCTAATGGGGTTACACTGTGTTGCTGTATTTAAGTTTAGGTGTTCAGATACAAAGGCACAAGACTTCTTGAGTAACAGCACTTCTGAGAGTCCTGCCTTGGAGTATCTTCCCTTGAAAGAAAGTGGATTTTTGCTGTTGCTTGCAGTAGGAATAGTTTATTGCATTAAGGATATGAGCCCAAATCAAAGGTGTTTTATATTTTTATTTTCATTGCAAGTCCGTGCATGTGAAGGGCTAAGAACTTGGTAGGGGAAGGATAGTATGGTGTCAAATTGATCTCATGCCTACTGCTTATGTTGCCTTATGGTAGTGTCTTCCTGGCAAATTCATCTCATAATGATCAGTGTTGATTGTCTTTTTGGTCAATTGTTGTTCTATTGTTCCTGAAGAACAGAAGAATTTTTACAAGCTCTTTATTCCTTAAATAGTTTTTCAGTGCCCTTTGAAATATTTTGGTGTATTATACGAGTGATCATACATGAAATATCCACAAAGTAAATCAGCCACAGTGGTTCAATATCCTTTTTAATTGAATTGTCTATGTACTTAAATTGAAATAGTCAATTGCAGAGGTATATTTGCCCAGGAAGCCCAGCTTATAAACCAAATTTATTCTGTATCTAACAGAAAGAGACCTGCATAAAATTACAGACCCAAGAGCCCCACGTATTAGAAGTGCATCTTTCCCTCAGCAGACTGCCCCTTTAAATTGGTCTCAGAAAAAGAACAGTGCATTTATAATTTAGCTTGTCCTGAAGGAGAACTCTTCTCTGTGGGAGGATTCTCTTTAATTACAATTTCACAGTAATAAGATGAGAAATGAGCAAGCAAGAAAGTACTGTTGGAATGAGACATGATAAATCAGTTTGTCCAGGAAGCACGTTTATACCAGATCTATCACCACATTCAGCACGGTGCTATCTTTCTTATTTCAATAAGGAAATCTCATGAAGAAATTTTAATTGCATACTATTAGGTGAAAGTCAATGTCCCATAATGAGCAAAGTGAAACCTGCATTTTTTCTTCTTTTATCTTTGAGCTTTGAGTTCCCAAGGATTAACACAAAATGATTTGCCCTTAAATTGCACCCTTTCGTTTTTTTGTTCATTTGTCTGAAGGATGTAGATTTTAGGTAATTTAAAAGGCACCAAGCTTTTGCTCGATGCTTCATGCTTGCAAGTTGGGAGTCAGAGGGGAAAAAAATTTCCAATTTTCGAAGTCTCCTATTGTTAAGGGTGACTGAATGGCAGCCTGCAATTATATGATTTCAATGTAATTCATTCAGTAGGGAAGAGGTTGGTTCATAGATGTCTGGCTTAGAAGATTGGCATTGCTGTGTGATTAATTTCCAAACTTTGGAGGTATTTTCAACTGCATACAATGGAAGCATGTGACAGTGACATTTTCTGGATTTGTGTTAGGATTGCTTTGTAATTGAAGTGCTAGGCTTGTGGGGATCACATTATCATTGGAGTTTCAATTTTCATAGGGTGAGTGTATGTTTGTGTGTGTGTATATATACATATAAAAATATATATATATGCATCTGTGAGTACATATGTGCATATATGTATATGTAAGCACATATGCATATGATGTGTGGAAGCATACAGGGGGATTTTATCATGCAGATGTCTTTACAGCAAGCTTGCATTTGCCCTTTTCACATAGATGTTCATGTTACTTTTTTTTCCCTTTCACATAGGAAAAGTAAAGATGAGGTTCATTCTTGAAAGACTTGTAATTTAATGCTTGATTTAGGATATTTAAGCAAAGTATTTGTTTTCCAAGTGAATTAAATTTGTGAGTTATAATTATAGGCAAAAATTGCTATAATAGACAACTGGGAAGTACCTTCTCTACAACAGCTTTTTTTGGTCCATTTTTTGTTATGGTTAGTGGATTCTCTAATTACTTCTATTTAAAGCTGTGCCAGATCTTGATTCTCAGACCTCAAACCACATGAACCTTACCTGCACAGAAAAGAGCTAAAATGAATCAGAAATGAAAACAGAACACTTTCTACTTCCCACCAGAGGAAAGATGCACAGCATTTGTATCTCAAAGGACAAAGATATTGAGGGCAACACTGTCAAAAATTTAAATCAAAACCAAATCCGTGTAATTTTTGTCTCTCTTAACTGATTTTCCTAGTTTTGAACCTATAGGTTTTATATTGCAAGTTTTTGATGTGACTGTAGCAACCAGAATCATCCTTTAGAAACACAGGCTATCATTATCGGTATGACTTTGGGAGGGCAGCTTGAAGAAGGATGTTACACTGAGGGTGGAAAACAGGTTAAACATGGCAATGCTGGGAGGAGTTGATTCCAGCTGAAGATTTTCTGATAACATCTTTTTGTCAGAAAAAGCAGATCGACTATTGCTTTTGCTGGAAAACTCACACTGGTTTCAGAAGAAAAGCTTCTTGAGATGAAGATCCCGGGATCAGGACCATATACTGTGGGTTTCATGAAACCCTCTGAAAGTTTTAGGAGTCAGAAACACTTTTGAAGTCACGGCAGAGAAATACCCCTCTCTAAATATAGATAGTTCCCTCTTCAAGCCCAGAATGAGCTTCAGACTAGTATAAATGTCTTGGGGAATAGGATAAATGGAATGGAAAGGAGTAAAAAGGCAAGAAATGAAACAAGTACTTTTAATGTTTCTTTTGTGGGAAAGATTGTGCATGCTTGCAGGTTTTGGGTGTTTAAGCAATACCCAGCAGTAGTCTGATGGTCTGTACTGCTGGCTTGTAAGGGGAAAAAATGAAAACTTGGAAAAATAAAAAGTCCTACTCAGCAAATTTTCCCCCAAAGCTGGGAAAAAAGACATTGCAGTGCTGAGATACTTATACACTGCCCAAAGACTCTGAATTTGCACGGTGATCAGAAGTCCTGGGGTCAACTTGCCTGGGGCAAGGCAGCCTGCTTCTGCCTTCTCTTTCTTACCTGGTTTTGACTTGTGATGAGGGGTGCGGAGCTGCTGCTCTAGTTTGTGCACAGCATCTCTCCTTCAAGCTTGTACAGCATTCTCATGCATTATATAGTTTCCTTGTTTAGCTAAAGTACGGGGGAGCTCACCAAGGGGTGGTGACATCTCTGTTCATAGGGTCTCACTGCTTTTTCAGAGTAACCCTCGCCTTGGGATGGGGTCTTCAGGAGGCCAAAATACTGTAGGGTTAGAGATTGCTTTTGGCATTTCAGTAAAACAGGGTGGTCTTTTAAGTGAACTCAGATCACTGCAGGAAAGCACCAGGGAATGTGAAACAGCCAGGAGCCAGCATTATGAAACAATAAAAGCTGTTAAAAATGTCAGATTGCCTGTCTGGTCCTAGTGGCTGCAGGCTGCAGAGCACAGAGGAGGGGATGGAAACGCAGGGATGGAGAGGCTCACACGGGTTGTGTTTCCCTCCCTCCATGGAAGGTGGGTTTGTGTGATGGACACACACCATGTGGGGGAAATTCTCCTCTCAGTATGAAATGATTGTCTATTTGTTCTGCTTACGGAGCTCCCATTAATGCTGGTGGGACTTGTGGAAAGAGTTCTGAATGGAAAGCCAAGAGCAACTGTGATTCAGAGATGAACAATTTGCTCCATGACGTGAAGGTAGTTTGTGAGGTGTTTATTCAAGTTGCTCTACACTGAAATTGAAACTCTTCAAAAATGACCCAGTTGTGCAGTCACCTGGTCCCACTGCATTACACAAACACCACTGCTTTGGGTTTTTATTGCACACTTTCTGGGATGTTAGGGATACAGGACTGCAAAGGGCTTACAACACAAGTCCAGACCATTGATATCAGAAGAAATTAAATTTTATAATACCATTTGTAGAACATAATTCGCTTCTCACAGCCATTTATTTTCTGTAATTTCCAAGGAATTCCAGTATTTGGTAATAGCTGTTTCAACATAATTTCAATTTTGACAAACATATACTCAAAATAGGCTCACAAAAAAAAGTAAGTGGCGGAAAGTGTCTGAGATTTGTCTCATGATAATGAAGAAAGGGGTAAATAATAAGCTTTCCATAATTTTCTGTAAAAATTAACAGGTTAACACCGTCTCTCATTGTACTAATTCCATGGCAAATAATGGCTAATTCCCAATGATATCAGGTGTTTATGTACTATTTCATGCCAGATTTGATGTGTGTTCAAGTATTAACAGACAGAAAGTGCAGACTTTCTTCTTTGTTTGTTTTTTTTTTTCCATAGGGATGAATTTACAAAATAGCGTATGTGCAAGCTGAGACAAGCAACTAAAAGCTTGTCTTATAATGATGATTACTGTCAGCTATTATACAGTTACTGGCATGAAAAAAGAGAGAGACAATTTCTGCCCATTCTCCAAGTCAAGATGGAACAAGGATATTGGAGGAGTGAGGTTGGATGATGTGTCAAAGCAGAAAGAAAACAGAGGGACAATTGGTGATAACTCATCTCCAGTATATGGGCTAAATAGAGGAATTTTACTAAATCTCCATGTGTGAAACGCGTAGAGTATGCAGCTCTAAACTAGGCAACTGTGTCACATTGCTAATCAGGAAAGGAAAGAGGATATTTGGAATGATTCCTGGCAAAAGGAGAAATGTGCCAAGCTATTTTTACACAATATTTAATGTATTTATTTATGTTGCAGTGATGCAAGTGGAGAATTTTCATGTAAAAGGAATGAGGCTTATGGAAATCGGTACTGTGTGGAGGCTGTTGAGTGGCCTTGATGTCACGGGCTGTGAAGGCACCTCGACTCAATCCAGTTCCTGTTCTGTGCCACCAGCTGAAAAGAGCTGTCTCTCCTGTGCCACCACCTATTTCCAGAGTGTCACAGGGATGCAAAGCTCTGTGAGGCTTTGGCTGTCTCTCTAACTGTCTCTCTGGTCCGAAGAACATCCTAATCCAGTCACAGAGCAAAAAGGAGGCTTGTGCTAGCTGCAGCGGTGTTTTCAATCGCGCTGTCAGGCGGGGCTGGCACTGCTGGGTTAAGAAATCTTGCCGGGATGTGTGGTTTAGGTTAACACAGCTGCTTGGAAGAAATTGTCCCTTTGCGATATATACTGGGGTTTTACTGACTTGCAAAACTACCTGCGTGACTAAGTACCTCTGTGATCCACTGTAGCCCTTTAACTGTACTAAGCTGATTCTTAGTTATTTTTCTCTCTAATTCCACATTTAAAGTTAAAACTCTCAGTGTGGGCACGAACTACTCTATTTCAGGTATTTCTTCAAAATTTACTGAAACATCTTCTGTACAAGTTCCTATTTTTAGGAAATATATGTCTTTCTGTAGATATCTTTTACTTAATTTATTTAACACAGACAGAGAAGTGCAGGTGAGCAGTACATACATCAGCTGACACACTAGTATAGAAATGCTTACATTTTGCCCTATCTCAGTAAGGGACTTTCCTTCAAGACTTACTGTTACAATGATTTTTCTATTTTAAAAGTTTTGAATTTAAGATTACTGCTAATTTGAATGTGTAATTCTGATGTACTATCTCTGAAATCTATCAAAAGCCTGTGCATTTAGCAAAATTATTTTCCAATAATAGGTTCATTTTGTCTTTCTTCCTGCAGTAATATTGACAAAAAAAATCACTGTTATATGATACCACAGTGCAATGCTCATGCTGAACATAGTTAACACATCTATGTGAGATAAAAGGTCTTGTGTTTTAAACACACATATTTTGGTTGCCTGTACATGAGAGCATCTGCTGAATGCAGAAGGTGCTTGCTTCTGGGCGAAATTACCTGGTTTGAAGATGTAACAGTTTCTGTAGTCTGTGAACTAGTAATCAAAGCATCATGGAGAAACTTTGTTTGCACAATTTCAGAGCAAAGTCATCAAATTCCTGCAACTATTGTGTGTTTGATGTGCTTTGGAGGACTTGGTTACATGAAATAGCATGAATAGATTTTTTTTCCCCCTAAAAGGATCTTTTCAGAATCAGAAACATGAGGACTATGAAATCTTTCAGAATCAATATCTTTCCCCAGATTCAGAGCTTTTAAGGTTTTCTGCAGCACCTGTCTATATTGTATGAAAGTACCTTTAAGACCTAGAGAAGTAGAACAGAGTGCTAGCAAAGAACGGTCCTTATTTCTGTAATTAAAACCAACCCATCCTGGCTGTAAGGAGTAACATAAAAAAAACATATAGTAAAAATAACTGATTTTAGCAGTGGAAGAAAGTCTTCAGTCAAAACCGAAGAATTCATTCAAGTCTTGATCATGGTGGGACTTGCAAGGGTAAGCTACCCTCTTGGGAGTGGAAGGAGGTTACCACTCTGAAGATTTCTTGACTCAACAACCCATCCACACACCTTGTATACCCACTTTCTCAGCTCAGTGACCCACTGAATGCAGTGATGAAAACTTCATGTTATTTGACCTTTTTATCTGATAAAGATGCTTGGTGCTAGGCTTACCCGAGTTTGGATACCACCATGACATTTTGAATTCAGGGTGACTATATAATATCGATTAAAATGGCAGTGACAGGGCTTTTCTTGTACAACTCTTTAATACAAGCTGTAAGACACAGAGGGGCTTGGTGGTTTCTTTGTGGCTCGTTTCTTTCCTAGCCTCTGTATTTTCAACTAAGGGGACACGGTCCCCTGCCAGTAGATGCAGGCTATTTAAATGCTCCATTGGAGAGGGATTAAAGTTTATGCAAGGTCACTGGGGATGTGATAATTATAATCACAGGTTTTTGGCTCCACAATGACAGCCATTTGTTATTTTCGCTTGAGTAATTCCTGCAGCTTGGAGCTGTTGACAAGCGTGCACTGATTTACTGGCCCCCCCAGGTCCCAAGGCAGTGTCCGCTCTGAAGTCTGACACCCCTGCCTGGCTCCTGCTGCTTTCAGTATCTTTTCTGCTGTGAGCTGCAATACCGACTGAAAATTGCAGAAAAATATTGTGTTAGTTTATAATGGGATCAGAGAGAGAGAGAGAGAGAGAGAGAGAGAGAGAGACATAGGTTTGCTGAGTTTGTTACTACTCTGCAGTTTCACCATTCCCCTTCCACGGCTGAGCATTTGTTTGTGTTGTGAGGGGATTAATGAACTACTGATGTGATTTACAGTATAAGACCATTGGAGTATTTTTGTGGTGGAGAGGCCTTGAGAGCTTGGATGCAAAAATCAAGAGAAAAAAAATCCATTCTTTTGAGAAGCAGATCTCCCTTCAGTCTCTTCAACATCCTCATCTCTCTTTCCCTTTCTTTTTGATTTATGTTGCCTTATTTTGTTTGGTTTTGCAATCAGAGGTAAGAGCATTTTAATATATTTTAAATGGTGATAAATTGAGAATAGCTGATGGGTTAGGGCCGATATGACATTTGTCTTTATGGGTGGGGAGATTGATAACGCATGAGTAGCATGAAAAAATCAAGCAAAATCACTTAATAGGGAACCTGTTTTTTGGAAGAGCATTTTTCTTTTGTGCAGATACATGACTGTCATGATAGCTCTTTATATTTTGTTTAATCAGCTTATCTGTGCTTTCCCCAGGCCTCTGCTTTCCTCACTCCTTTCCCTCCCTAAAACACCCCAACCTTCCCAATTTGCATTCAACACATTTAGTACGTGACTTTTCTCTCTCCCCTGCTGCTGAACCTTCCACACCAATTGGTTCCTTGTCTACAGTCCAAACTTCCCTTTACTCTTCATGAATACATTCCAAAGCCTTCTACACCTGGTCCACCATCTGTGCTCTCACTTCAGAGCACAAACCAGGTAGGTCCAGGACACTTCCAGATGCCCCCAGAAGAAATGATGGCAGGTGAGCAACTGGGAAGCTCAGTTTAACGCCAGACGAGCACACAGACTTTATAATTTCCATGAGCTGCCTGAAAGCCTTGTTTAACAAGCTGTCCTTGCCTGGGCCTGGCAGTTTCCTCCACCCTAGCACTGCATCCCTCCTTCTTCCTGCAATAGTGAGCTGAATTTGGATCTGTCTTTGTCGTTTCCTTGGTGCTGTTTTACCTCAGATTTCTTGCTGCTGCCTCTTCCTCAGTACCTGGCCTTATGGAGCTTTTTGCAAGATCTCACCCACTTACCTGCAGGCATGCTTGGTACTGCTCAGAGGTGAGTGGTACAAAATATTCCTTTCTCATCAGCCATCTTGAGTTTCCTGGAGCCACCTTGCTCTCAGTTTCTCAAAATTCTGTTGCCATTTGTCTTTCTTTATGCAAGATATTTCCATGAGTGCTAGGATGAAGAAGTACTGGGAATGCATGAGGCCTGGTAGGAGACCTGGTATAGTCTGATTGCAGATGTGGTATGATTTTGACACCTCTATTTTCTCAGGGAACTAGACAATTAGGAAAGTCTTTCAGGCTGTCCCCAAATAAGCAGTGTCCTATCTCCAATGCTCACCATTAGGCCCAGCACAGACGTCCTGCCAGCTTTCTACTTGGTTTCCAGTAAGTGTTCCTCCTACAGAGCAGAAAATGACTTTCCCAGTTCTTATGAGAAGACATAATACTTCTTTTCCACCCATTTGTACCTCTGGAAAGGTTCTGACACCACTAAGCAATGCTATATTCCTCTTGTCCCTCCGTCCCCACTCCAAGACTGTGTCATTTTACATTTCTAATGGTGAATTTAAGACAGCTTTCTCCAATTTCATAGCTCCCTCCCTTGTAATCCACTCACAGATCCTTCTTTTGCCTTTTCTTTCTAGTATGTCTTGGAATAAGAGGTTGCTAGGGAAGTCGTTGTCACCATTCCTAGAGGTATTTAAAAGATGTGTAGACGTGCACTTAGGACATGGTTTAGTGGCGGACTTCACTGTGTTAGGTTTACAGTTGGCCTTGATGATCTTAAGGGTCTTTTCCAACCTAATTGATTCTGTGATTCTATGAGCATGAACTGTATATGCTCAACAGAATTTTTCATACTTTCTGTTCCTTTAACCCTCTGCTCTTTGTCTACCAGCTTTGACTGTTTCTGCTTAATGTTACACTATGGTTTCCAAAATTTGAATCCTATACACATGGATTTATTTTGTAACTCAGGCTGTGAGTCTGCTATCAAGGTGAAATACATTTGATTTACCCTTGAAGTTTAATTTAACATTTTTTCTCCCATCTCTATTTTCACCTCCAGAGCAATAGTAACACTTCCACTTGTTTAAATCCTGCTTCAGCAGAGATCCTTATTTGTATTATTTCTTTCCGAGCTATTGTAATCTTCTGTGTTTATCTCTGCCTGAAAACCTGGCCCCATTTCACTGCGAGCTAATTGAAAGAACTTACAAAGTTAAGGAGGCAAAGGAGAAAGGAAGGTTTGATGTCTCCTTTTTTCCTCAGGAAAACTGAGCAAATTGCTTGGTTTCATGTAGAGTGTCTTTATCAGAGACATTAGCAGAACCCATCTGTATAAAATGCCGGATCCAAGGCTGAGTGGGAAGTCATTGATCTTCTGTGAATCATTCTTTGTTCTCAAATAACACCTAACCTTTTTAGCAATTTAAATAAAGAACCACTTTTTAAAAAGCAGTATTTACCACTTAAGCAAAACTGTCTTCTCCAATATTGTATTACGATGTATAGAGTTTAATGCTGAGGAACGAGGACCTGCCATCGTTGTGCAAAATAACTACCTGAAGAACTTTATAACAGTGAAATGCGTCTGTATGGAGTCTAAGACTGCTACAAACATTGGTGAATTAATTAGTACTTTTGAATTAGTAATATTGTCATCTGGGTGAAAAGAACCACAAAGAAGTGATTTAATAGTACCAGCACTCAAGCTATTTTGTACCGCATAGTGCCTCGCTATGTTGTTTGTGGACTGCAGTCTGAAATGCTCCTGGCAGCAGCGTTGGCTCGTTTGCTCACCCAGATGAAGCAGCAGAGCCGAGCTCAACAGGCACTTGCTATTAGCTGCACGTCACCACTGTCAAGAAAACAGTCAGGTCAGAAAGGTTACAGCTCACAGGAGAAGTTTCCTCTGGAGATGAATGCTCAGAAAAGTGGGGAAACAGGAAAGCAGTCTGAGTCTTTGGGGATCGCCTGGTGTTTGTAACTGGGGGGCTGGAAGGGAAACTGTACCTCAACCCTGAAGGCCAAAGGATAAGAGCTGAAGGCTAGGGATAGTCTGGGAACAGGTGTCAGGAAACCACTGTGGTAGGTGAGAGGGGAGAATGGGAAAAGGAAGTGTGGGAGTGCTTTGAAAGCTGGGACTTGCGTGTCTGTGCGTCTCGTTCATGTGGGATTCAGCTTTCAGCCTGTACCAGGTATGGGATAACGTTACGCAAGGGTCTCAACTTTATCATAGACCTGTATTATGTCAACTAAAAATGTCACAGCAAAAAAAAATTTGTTGTGTATCAGTGTGGATCTGCTTTGAAATCTCATGATTTTTGGGAAAACTTGTATGATTCTTGGTGCTCTGCTGCATGTATTTGTTGGACATGCCGGCCAAGCTATTTCCGAATAGCCCTAAAATTCACAACAGATTGGACGAATGCAATGTGTTCTGTGTTCTATGAGTTCTACTGCATTTTGAAGAATAACTTTATTTAGCACTGAATTATGCAGGAATTCAACCAACTCTTTATCCCAGGAAGCGGTAGAAGTGCAATCAAGAAGTCAGATTTTCTTGCCTTGTAGATGTTCTTTTGTTGCTTTTAAGGCATTTCGTTTTTACAGGGAGAATGCTCAAAGAAAGCAGATTTATAGCAGCATCAGCAAGAGATGACTTGGGTTTTGTTAGCTGAGATGGATGAAAGATAACAAGCTGGAGGTGAAGTCCTCTGTAGGACCTTGGAGGACGAATCAGGTAAATAATGTGTGGGTTCCTTTGGTGGATAAATGTTATTTTGGCAAATTCTTCTTGTGCACAAGTGATCAGTGAGTGTACAGTAGTAACTGCTAGCCCGTCTCCCAAACATCCAACATACAATTACTTATATGAATCAAACACACATGGGACAGATCTCAGTTTAGATCCTCAAGCAGTGTTGTATTCTATATAACACAGTATACAGGCAAAATGAGAGTCAGGTCATCAAAGGTTAAGTACTGACCCACCCATTAGCCATACCAACAGGGACATGATTCCAGTTTTCCAGTATGTAAGAAGCTGTTGTCTAGAAGACAGTGATAAGTTTCTTCAGCAGAACCTCATGTTAAAGCCAGAATTGGTTAGGAAGTCATAGACTTCAATGAAATGAAGAAAATTAAAGTTATACTTTAGAAAGAGCTTTCTAACTTTAAGGATAGGAAACGATGCAACAGCTGAGATGTTGAATCCCCATACCTGTATGTTTTTACTGTTAGAAAGTGAGAAACAATGGCATACTTGTTTCTGGGTTGGAATAGACAAAAGAATTAAATTATTGTTTTTATTCTTTGCTTTATTTATTTTTTGCTTTATTTATTTATTTTATTTCATTCCTGGAATCATGATCTATACATGAAGATATTATTCAGTACCTTCCTCACTTCCTAATCTTCCACTCATGAAGTGCTCTACTTTTCGTTCCCTGTTTTACACCCTTTTTAAGGTTTACACAGGTTCTTTGCCTTTCTCCACTATTTTTGTAGGGTCTGTTTCTGGGAAAATGATGTTTGGTCCTATTCTACTTCATTCCCCATTGCAGCTGTGCTGGCACAGTCAGTCTGCCACGAACTCCTTAGTGCTGAGTGATGCAGTGTAGATGAACGGTGTTATATAAATGTAAATTTCAATTCATTCCTCTCATTCATTCAACAAGCTATCAACATAACCTTGTCATTTCAATTTTTCACACTTTTTTGTGGGAGTACTCTGTCTTTGTGAAGTCTCATTTCCTCAGCCCAGTGCCAAAGGTGACCAGGCTGTATTAGAATATACAGTCACTTTTTTTCAAGTGGTCAGACATAATGAGAAGAAGGAGGAAGCCACTTGCAGCCTCACCCAAACTTTCTCTCAGCTTCCTTAACCAGACTACAGCCAAACAGGTAATGCTGCCATCTCCATCACTGCCCAGGTACCAGTCTGTGCCCTGTTAGCAATATTTTTCAGACTTTGGTAAATGTCACACTTTAACACTGTTCAATAAAAACATTGAAATATATTGACATAGGAAATATTAATAATCAACAATACTCAAGCCAGAGAGGGCAATACATTACAGAAAATTATCTCTCAAAATCCCCTCTTCACTTTACTGCCAGAAAGAAGAGATACTTTTGTTTTCGCTGTTCTGCCTAGGCCTTTTTCTCCCTCAGAGTATTTGAATATAAATTTTGCACGTGAAAGTGCCCTTGTGTGTGCTGACACAGCCTCTTGCTTAGAGACACCAGTTCACACATGCTAGGATTAGTGAGTTCCCACATAGTTAGTACCAACACATACAAGAAGAACAGGACAAAAAAGGTCCTTCAGCAGCCACCCATGGTATTCTGACCATTTCATGTTTTTACTTAGTCATCTAAGTGCAAAAGAGCTGATAGTCCCTCTGGCACTTAAAATGTCTTTGTCACTGATATGAGTGTTATCAGACTGGTCAATATTACATCATTTTTCCAAGGTTTTTGAGTTTCTTTTTGCCATATCTGGCCTATTTACACCTTGTCTCTTGACATCCTTCTAAATACTTCAAGCCACCCTTCTAATGTGGTCCTGGTTTCACATCACATTTTATCTATTTGTCCTTACAAAGGATGACCATAATATCATAATACATCGTAACGTAGATGTGGGTTGGTCAATTTGCAGCCCCTTGTGAAAGTTGAACAATTTTATCCAAGATGTGTATGTTACGACCACAGGAATCCACGGGGAAAGTCCAAAACCTTTTGAATGTGGAGTTAGAAACACTTGATTTTTGATCTGCTTTGGCCCATTGTCTGCTTTTTAGAATAGAATTTCTCTTCCATCTCCTAGAGACACTTCTCTAACATCTGACTCCAGAGCCTTGCAGAGTTGAAAATTACCGTCTTATTTATCTTAACCTCTCGTGCAATCTCCCTCACTGTCTCTTCCACTGCCTTCTGTAGTAATTTTCTTCTTTACAGTCTCTTAAGTTCCTTCTGTAATCTTTCTAGTCCTCCTCTCTACCTAATGTTTTATAGCTTGCATATGCCTCTTTCTTAACCTTAATTACTTTTTGCACTTCCTACTCCTAGTGTATTTATTGCTTGATAGCACACATAAACCCTGGCATATATTCATTTATCTTTGGATGTTTCTCATTTGCCTTTGGTTCATTTGGTACTGTTTCTGTGTCTCAGCCAGAAGTCTATGGGCTCAAGATTCACCCCAACATTAGATATGTTTCTTGGACATTCATGCTGCCATTTGTTTACAGAAATTTCGGATACAATGCTGATGCCTTCAAGCAGTACCTTCCTTTGGCATTTCCTCTGTGCAGCCCTGCTGCTTGCCAATGTACCCAGCCAGATGAAAGTAAAAGACCCTACAGCATGTTGTTGAAAGCTTTAAGAAAACTCTGTGTCTTGGATAATACTTTGAAAACAGAATGTTTCAGAGACCACTGCTGTAGATATGAGTTATTGTTAGCTCATGCATTTGGCTGCTTTTCATTACTAGATCTCTTTGGGATTTAATCAGGACAGTTAAACAGTTTGACAGTTGTTTTGTGGAGGTGTGGCAAAGAAATTAGTAGTTTATTGAACCCTCTTCACCAATCCTGTTTAAAAGGCACTAACCTAGGCAAGAGATTTGTATGCTACTTTGTCTGGCCAGTTACTCTTCCTTGTGTTTATTAAACATAAATGTTGATGATTTAAACAACCATGTAGGTATTAGGCACATCATAGTTTTGTTTGCTAAGACAACAGACTGATGATCTGCCTTCTTAAAGCAACTGTAAGCTGATAACCCTCTATATCAAATGTTTTTGTTATCTGAGTTTGGAGCTACCTCAGTGGTTTTACATCAGTGAAGTCAGCACTGAGAACACTTTTACTCCACACCAGAATGTGATAATAGACAAGATGGAGGACCTGAAATGGTGTCATTCTCTGGGTTTTTTGTTATTCGTAGGTGTCTCTAAGCTACCAGTCTGCTTGTCTTTCCTCCTGTGCCTGCAAGTAATATTGCTAAGATCAATGCTTAAATAATGGGGTTGGCTTAAAAGAATATCTTGCGTTTTATTCCACATAAATATTACTGTATTTTGACTTCTTTTCTGAAGAATTCATCTTTGTGCAATTCATTGTCACATTTGTATGCTATCCTCTACCTCCTGTTGGAAAGAGTGTTATTGGAGAAAGGGTGCATTAAAGAAAATTGCACCATAAAATAAGCATCCATGTCCTGGTCAGATCCTTGTCTGACAAAATGGTATGTGATGTTCATGGCAGGTGGATGTTAACTAAGATTTGCTACGCAGTTTTGGGTATGTCTGCTCCAGATTTTATACTGACTTCTATGAGAGAAGGAACATGGATTTAAAGTAGCAAAATTAGCACACAGGGAAGGTCAATTTCTACTCCTTGTTATGCTGCTGCTGTTCACTATCCTTGCAGAAAGCCAAAGGAAATCTGATGAATATATTTTTAATTATGTTCTCTTATAGTAAATTACACCAAAACTGCCTCTGATGATGTTACCCATCAATTTAGTGGAAGATAACTGAGGGAAACAAAAATAAAAACTGAGTTCGAAATCTACAGCTGATTTATAAATTGTCTGCTAAAGGCAATTTGCTCTCTTTGTCTGCTGCACTTACCCAATTTCTGCTGAAACTAATTGCTCTTTTCTGGGCATTCTTTAAAGAAGAAGGAAGAATAACCAACACCACAAAACAAAATAAACAAAAATGTGTGCTAACGTGAAAATGAATTGTAATGAGAGCTTCCCACTAATTATCGGTGGCTTATAGCAGATTGTCTCCAACACAAAAATGTAATTGCAAATGACAACACGAACGCTGGCTGTGACAAGCGCAAGGTGGAACATTTCCAGCACATATAGAGCTCCAGCAGTGTCAAGGTCTTTTTCAGGTCAGATCCCTAGAAGCTGATCTAGTTCTGCACTGAGGGTGATTCAAAGGTTAAGTCTTATACCAAAGGGCTGTGCTGGTCAGACACATAATTGGAATAACAAAGTCAATATATGTTGCTGGTTGTGGGACACAATCTTCATTTGATCTCTCACATGGCAGATTAATTAAGTGTTATCAATTAATGGCCTGGTAAAAGTGAACACCCTGTTAGTCACTTTTCCAAACAGTGTCAAGCATATGCAAGCCCTGGGGGGAAGCAAAGGATAGGGGGGAATTACCCCTGAATGACACAATTGCTTTCCAAGAGCTGGGGAGCAAAAATAACAGGAATACAGACTGCAAAATGTAACAACTAAATAAGCATGAATGTTAACCTTTAAGTTCTGTTTTCACAGTGACTCTGAGCTTTGAGTAGAGCTGTGTTTGAAATCATCCGACCAGGCTCTCATCAGATCTCTTTGTGAGAAATATTACTTTTGTTTTACACCAGTATATATCAAATTGGAGCAAGAGAAATGCAGGGCTGGGTGACGTGATACCTTTGAGCACCGAGGGACACGTACCTGGAGGAACAGTACGATGGCCTTCCTTAACCCTGCTGTGACTGCTCAGGTGTGCAAGTGCTCATTGGTGCGAGTAATTGACAGTGCCAATTAATAGGTTTACAGTGGTTAGGGTGTCCACCAGAGAGAAGTACCAAAGGTATTTCTAAGCTCAGCGGAAATAATATTTCAAATATTGTGTTGTGGTTTTGTTTAACCTATTTAATAAATTTTACACTTCTAAGATTTTACGACTTGATTTGCAAAACCAGAATTAAGTATCTGAAGTGCGTGGGAGCACCTAATACTGAACTGCATTTATCGGAAAGGTGGTTTGGACACAAAGCAGAGAAAGGCTTCTCTCAGCCCACCCAGCAACAAATAATAGGGCTGAAAACCAAGCAGTCTTTGCTGCTTTTCCTTATCAGAAGCCTGTTTAATTTTACAAGTGCACCAGCAGCCACTGTTTCAAGAGCTTGCTCAGAGGGTGCAAACAGGCTTTCAGATTGCCTTTGAGAACAAAATGGACAGATACATTAATTAGAGACAGCCTGTCTTGAAGGTATTCGCTAACTGTTAACAATTGTTTTTAATGTGTATTTTCTTCATAGTAGTAACACATTTCAGCAGTTTGATTTCTTTCAGTTCACGCAACAGAAAAATGCTAGAGTTTGCCTCCACATACTTAAGAGAACTGGTGCTGTTATAGGTGTCTGGGTAGCTGCACAGATAGATGGTCTTGGCTTCTAATGAAGCTCTTTCTCTTGTGAAGTAAAACACAGATACCATTTTGTTTCAAGGTGTGACATGTGGTGCACCGATGTTCCAGCTACAGAGAACCTATATTTAGAGAAATAATATTTTTTTTTTTTTTAATAATAGTTTCCAGTTCAGACCAGAGGGAACAAGCTTGTTTGTGGTGTTTATTTTTTGGTTGCCAGTAGATGGGACGTTTTCCAGGTCATGGTGTCAACATGATGGCAGGGTTAGTAGACAGGCTGCAAGGCCGTGGCAGGTAGCCTGCAGACTGCTGGGGCTGAAGAATCTTAAGAGTTGTGTCCTGCACAACTTCTGTCTTTTCTTGCTTTTCAGTAATTGCATTTGTCAGGGTTTTTTTGACCAACAAGTAGATTTAATTGTAGTCCAGAAGAGGTTTTAGTTGTCAGATGATAAAAAGAATGTAGAAAGTGATTGTTCTTAACATATTTTTCAGCACCCTCTTTAACTGCCCTTTTCCTTTCACTGAATTTTGTCTGCTTCAATCTCATTAGATTGTTCTGGTGTTTTCTGCGTGTCCTCATAGGTTTGAACTTCGCGTGCCCTCGTTACAGATTTTTCAGATTTTCCAAAATATCGTAATTCGCCCCGAAGCCCTGTATTGGATACCTAACTTTAGGTAGTTTCTAGTGGTCTGCATTTTAGATTCTGGGCGCTTAGCACGTTTTGAAGGATTTAGTTACAGCCAGGTGCTGAGTGGATTGCATGGACCCTTTACTGCAGACTCCAAAGAGGAAAAGAAATGTTTGAACTCTCATGCAAACAGTTTTTGGGCCAAGCTGTCCCTCAGGTTTCAATGTGAGAGATCTCCGTTTTCCCTTTTGTTCTCTTTCTCTCCCAAATATTTCCTCCTGCTGTTCTTTTTTTTACTGTTGTCCTGTTGCAGTTCTTTGCTAAGAGGTAAGATTGTAAACCAGTATCCTTGTGGACAAATGGTCTCTGCACCCAAGGAGCAGAGACTCTTTGACCCGTGGCAGGCCAGGTACAGTTATCCATACTCCTCTGTGGGCAAAGAAAATACTTTGAGACTATCAAGCCAGTGCAGTTAGCACGTGCTAAATTATCAAAGTTAAGGGTCTGGGTTTTCTCATGGCCTGAAGCAGTACACGTCCTCCCACCACATAGCTGCTGTTGTAAGTGATTGATGGCCAAGCAATGGTAGGAGAACGGTTTCATCACAACTTTTCGCTGTTAAGACATTTCAGCTCTTGCTAAATTGCTTAGCTTTCCAAACTCTCTATGACCATTTTAGTCACTGAGCAATGTGCATGCTTCACCATAATTTTCATGACATTTCTTGATAGGACACTTTGTAATAAAATAACTTCTAAAAATGCGTTTGCAAGTTGCAACCATATTTCTTACGCCGAATAATCTCCCTCAGTTTTGTCTCCATGATTAAGCATCTGAGTTCATTTCATACATTTTGCTTTATACAGCTTAACATAAGCAAAAGTGTTCCCCAAAACCTCACTTTTAAAAAATATTTTGACATGTGATTTACTGAAGTTATCTGATGAATTTCAGAACAAATATATGTCTTCTTCCATTCCTATAATACTATATGTAATGGCTGTGGCTGTCCGTATTTTTCCATGTTGATAAGACGGAGAAGGTAGAATTTCTGCAGTCTCCATTTGTTATTTAGGACAAAAAGGATAATACCTCTTCTGTAGCATTTACTACTTGCCCTGTGCTGCTTGCAGCTTACCCCCTTTCCCTTCTGTTTGCTTCTTTCATTGGCCATATCCACGAGGCAGAATCTGTCAGTATCCAGATAATGCTGTCACTTCTGCAAACATGTTTCCTACTGACATTTTGGTACTGATAGAGTATAGCTGGAGCATCAGTGCAAATTTCCCTGCCACAGTGCTGCCTGTTTCTCCAGTTGGGGCTGGAAATCAGCTAGGGAAGAGGTGGGCAGAAGTCTTCTGCTTGTTTTATGAAATGGAGTAAATTGCAGGTGAATGCATAGCCAACACTGGCAAGTAATTGCAGATGCCTGTAAGAAGATGCTGAAGTTAAGCACTGTGCATCTTATTAGCAATTGCAGAGTCCTTAGGACACTGAAATTTGTTGCTGCTCAGCCCCAGAAAAGGTTTTGCAGTTGTTTAGCAAAAACAATGGGCAGCAGTACCAAGATCCTGCTGTTGCGATGCCTTGCAGGTCTTAAGTTTATGGTATGATGGTGTTTTTTTGCCAAGAACTCCTACACATTAGGATAGGAAACTTTCTGCCAAGCTTTTATCAACAACCTTGTCTGAAATCCTGAGCTCTAGCTGGAAAAATGTTCCCCTGTCATATTTTCTGTACAGTTTGAGTGATGTTTTCTGAAGCACAAGGAACAGTTGGTGCCTTTGACTGAAGTCCTTGACCCTTGCTACAAGCAACTGCTGAGTACAGAGTATGTCATTTCCCTTCCTCCAGCCACTTCATGGGTAAGGTTGCTCCCACTGACATGCTCCTTTGAAAATGGCACTGAACCCGCAATAAAGGAAAACTTTTTCAGTGGCACGAGACAACGTCACTGCTGTCCTTTGCAAGAATATCACAGAAGGAGGATTCCTATACTGTTTATGCAGGAGAACTGTAATATTTTTGAGATTCTTACTGTCTGGCACATGTTCCCTGTTTTCTACTCTGCCACATTACAGTCTTCCCTATAGATCTTTTTGGATGGGCAATGTGAACAACAGAGAAGTTCATCTCTATGCCAACTGCATGAAGACCTACGCTATCAGAGCAATGCAAACCCTCTGAGTTATATACGTAGTACGAAAAGATGGACAAAAGGAGAGATGAGGTCTTCTGACATGAAGGAGTATCTCCTATTTTCTGTTTAACTGAAATTTTTTTTGATGGCTTCAGTGAGTCAACCATCCTAGCAGAAAAACAATCCAAGATCTGATGTTCCTATTTACCCTTCGGAGCGCCCTGTGTGCTATGTGTTTCACTGATCTCTGCTTCTTGCAATAAGTTGGTATTTTGTCTGAGAAAGGCTGGGAGAATCTGGACCCTCAATGATTCATAGCCATGCTTTGATAGATTCAGGAGACTGCATGATTATTGCAAGCTGAAAATCTGCAGTGCTGATTTACCCCTTTGTATAAAATTGGCTGCATCCATTTCTGCACCTGAGACGCAGCTAAGGGAAACCCAGACATCACACTGTTCAAAAGACATTACAGAAACACTGCATTACTGAACTCCAGATACAGTACTGCATCTAAAATGGACTTGTCAGGCTCTGAATTTCCTCCAGAATTAGTATTTGTAAGAACCTCTTGTTGCCTCAGAAAGAGCCACTTTACATTATATTATGTTGTTCCTTGTCTTCAATTTCTTCTCCAGAATTTGGGCCAATCCCTAGGGATCTTACAAGGGAACTGAAAACTGACGCCTTTTCAGTTTCGCATGTCACACAGGTTTATTTAAGGCCAAATCTGCCAAGCAGGCTTTTGTGAGCTTATTGCTATGCCACTCCGAGTACGAGGTGCACAGCCTGGGCAGACCTAACCAAGTCAGCAGAAACCAATACACAAGAAAAACTGAATTTAAGCTTAACAATTATTTGTTAATGGGAACAAAATCTGAAGAAGAAAAATCTCTGTGATATCCTTAAAACTGCAGCTGCCAGTGTTTCTGCACTGGGGAAGCACTCTCAGTGTAAGCAGAACCTGAAGTTACTTTCCAAGTTCATTTGCTTAAACTGTTGCAAATACCTTTGTGCACACTTATACATAAATGTAAACCTTGCATATATTGCTTCAGTTTAAATTGATTTCTTTCTGAATTAAGTCAAATTGAAGTAAGACAGGTTCAAATTGATTTAAGATTGTCCTTGTGGATTTGCAGTGGTACGACTAAATTGAATTAAGAACCTTCCTTCAGTTAAACGAATGCAACTTTTATTACAATGGGTTCTAAGTGTCCTGAGATCTGGGACTAAAATTCAGTTTTCAATTCTGTATGCAGAGTCCCACTTGGCTAGCTGTATGAGTAAAAGGAAGAGTTTGCCCTCCAATGGTGTGAAGGTTTACAAAAATGCAAAATATGATTATCAATGTCATTGTAACACATTCATGTATTTTGTATTCTAATTGATAAAGAAATGCAGTATGGTATAAGCAACTAGGAAAAAAAAAGAGGAAATTTAATCTCAGGACTTTGAGTGTGGCACCTTTTTAGTTAACGATCGAGTGGTAATGATCAAATATAACAGAAAGGATGCATAACTTTAAAGTAGATGTAGATGTGGTTAGGCTAATGATACAAACTATCTCTTTAATTATGTATTCTGAATATACACAGGTCATTTAAGTTTCTTTTACTTTGTTGTACTGTAAGATGAGATGCACCCAGTTTAATTGTGTCCCATTGATTTTTTTTTTTAGCTTTTGTGAAATAAGCTTTGTTTGGCATAATGAAACTTTTGTTTTCTTCAGCTCTTCTATATAGTCTCTTTTAAAAAATTCACCATTTACTCCTCTGCACGGAGCAAAAATCTTTCCTTAAAAATGAGGAAACCACAATGCCCTCTATTTCTGAAATCATTAGAATTGACTTTTAGACAATCGATGTGTTAAATGATGTAATTATCCAATGGTCCTTTCCCCATTTAAACCAGTTTGAAAGTTAAAGGTTTGTTTTAGATCAATTCCAACCACTTTGTGTGCAAATTACGCAACTGCCTTTTCCTTAACTTATCTCACAAATCCAATTCAATAGAGGCATGTCCGTGTAAAATGGTTCTCTGATAATGAGTAATTCTGAGTGGGAATAAGAACATGTCCAAAGATGAGGAAAAACCCTGATTCTTGATTATAGTATTTTTAAGCCAGTATCACGTGAGGCAGAAGTTCCTGTCAATGATGCCATTGATTTAGGAGGTGCAAGTTTTCTCTTGTAGGTGTAGGACATACAGCTTTTTTGGATGGTCTCAGTCTCCAGAGCTGACGCTGTAGTGTAGACCCAGCACCTACAGTTGACACCAATCTATGATGAGATGTCACCCTCAGAGTCAATAACATCCTTGATACAAGCTCACTGCTCGTCAGAAAGTCGCTCAGGACACGACACAGCTGCCCACAAGTACTGATGCTATTTTAGGCATCCTCAGGGAAGCCACAAGCGGCCGCTAGCTACGGTGCTGGACCCATGAGATACCGGCTGCCACCCAGAGAGGCATCTGGAGGGCATGTGGGACTTGTTAAATAACACTAGATGCCTGTGTTTTTGCTAAAGAAAGTTAACCCTGCTGCTGAGGGCTTTTGCTGTTCTGCTGCAGCATCTCAGGCATGAGGTGCTAGGCTGCTGCTACAGACTGAATGCAGGAACACGTGATGGAGTCCACTAAAATGACATTTGAGGTACCAAGCGAGTTCATAAGAAATGTATCTAGCCCAGCTGTCACCCATCCAATCGCTGAAGTCATACTTGGGCAGCTGGATTTCCTTGGCGTGGCTTGCTGAGCAATGACTCTGAAGTGGCCTCTGGCAGGCTTCATTAGCAGGTCTTGTCTCTCCCACCTCCCCGCTGCCAGGTCTCTCTTTTCTGTTGCTGTGTAAGCTCTTAGTGTAAAACCTGCTCTGCCTTGAGAAGGCTGCAGTCTAGTCTACGCTGCTACTGTGCAAGTGGTAGTAGGACTGTTGCATGGCGACAGCCCACATTTCATGGTGGGCTTACAAGTGCACAAATGCAGAGTCTGTAGTGCAGGGCAATGCTTGGTCTGAAGACAGAATTTGTCCCCATCTTAATACCTAAGACAGAGCAGGGATCTGTGTGCCTCAGATTGCTTTAGACAATGGGAAGCTGTCAGTTGAGGGAAGGACTAGGTGTAAATGAGGACTAAATACTTATGAGTTAAAAAACCATATGATGCTAATTATGTATGTTTTTATTTATTTAGATTTAATTATGGAACCATGAATTGTCAATCATCTAGCATGTATCTGTTGACCACAGCAAACAATATTCATATGGTGTTAGATGCAGTCACATACTTACAGAACTAAATAATATGGAAGCAAAGATTTTCATAGCTTCATTATCATAGACTAACAAAGGCTGAGGCCTGCAGAATACTCTATCCACTTGGCTGCACAGAGTTGTATATAAAATTGAACCCCTACCTACCAGGTACATCTTGTAGAGCTGTGTCTGGGCTGTTTGTTGTATACTGAAAATGTACATCCTTTGCATAAGTTACCTAAAGTGAACTATGATGAGAATCTCAACTTTTGCATTTCTTCCTTGTTTTTATGTGTACACTTACCTGCATAATCTTAAAATTGCAAAAATATCCTGCCCCGTTTTAATAGATATATTAATTATATTTCTCCCCCTTAATGGGCTGCTCGCGTTATGGTTTGGGGACACAAAAGTAAATTTTAAAATCAATTACACAATTACATATGTAGCAATAACAGAGCACAGAGCTAATCGTCTTTGGGTCAGGACTATAACCTTCTCATAATGCGGGTTTCATTAGGGTAAGGTCTATTATTGCAAAGAATTACAGAAATAATGGGAGTGGGTGTATTCAGCAAGAAATAACAAATGAGGGTCTTTCCTAGATAAGAGAAGCTGTTTGCTGGCTGCAGTGTGATAGCAGGCCCCTATAGTGTATGTAAATTGATAGGGTCAACTTCCCTTGGTGTATGCAACACACAGTGTACAAGAATTAATTTCCGTATCATTCTGGAGAATGGCAGGAGGAGGGCTTCCAATTATCACTCATCATTGGATACAACTGAGCTGAACCGCAGAGCCAAGTGTATGGAAGAGACAGCAAGGAGACATGTGAAATGGACTAAGCACTCATAGTATAGCACACTTCAGCCATTATGTGCTTAATGTTTTCTGTTATCTATAGGGTTTGTAGCAGAAAAGGTAGTTGCCCTTGTGCATTGTCTTAGGTGTGCCTTTAAAGAATATGCTTTCAAATGTTATTTGTAAAAAAAAGTTTGCACATCACTTGCAAATCTTCACCATTCTTGTGTGCGAACTTGGGTTTACACAGCCAGTGAGGTAAGCTTTACAGTGTCTTTGTTTGACAGTGGGAAGACTATCTTTACGCCAGGTAGAGAATGTGCTCTTCAAAGGCACCCAAACATCAAAACCTCATACATTTTAGTTCTAAATGTGGGAGGTTGATGTTCATGTATCTTTGAGGTTCTGGAAGCATAAAGATAATTCGGCCTTAATTATCTTGCATACCATAGATGGTCTGATAATTTTACATTCAGCATCTTGCCCAGCTCCTGACCTAACAGTCGAGGTTCTGGTAACCATTGGACTATGCAGCTTCCCTTCAAAGTGAATTTCAACCTTATTCTGGTGTACATAGCCCTGATATGAAAGGGGATGAGGAGGCAAAGCCTCTTCCTTTTCCAGATAAATGATGGCATTGCAGGGAGCAGGTGGGAAAGGCATGATCTCCTCTGTGTGGCTTATGCCATCCCCCAGTCCCTTACACCAGCTGCATGGGGTTGTCATGCCAGGTTGCCATATTGGAGACTCTGTGGGATGAGAGTTACTCAGCCCTATTTACGGTCTTGAGTAGGTGACTGTTACATGTTTCAGAAGCTTCTTAGAGCAGAAATTACAGCTTGTTGTAAAAATAGCATGAGTATAAACAAGGGTAAGTTTAATTATAATTTAATATGGTTTCCTTGTCTTACCTTTCTTCTTTGTCCTGATGGAACTTCACTGCTTAGTAGTTACCTGCAGTGTTTGTTACTGCTGTTTCTGAGCAGCATGTATGGCAAAAATTTGATTTCATACTCAAAGAAGACATTTCAAAAAAAAGCCTCTGTGATTCCTAGGCAACTTTGAAAGCAGCAAACTGAAGTGGTAGTTTGAAATAACATTTCTGGAAGTGGGTTCACTAATACCTTGTAAAACTATTTTCACCTCAAAGTGAGGTGAAATGAGAATAAAGACACTGTATGGAAGTTTTTTGGCATTTCTGGCAAGTTTCCTCTCCTTCTCGAATGATCAAACTCATTGCTTGGCCTTCGGCTGCCACTCCTTCACTTCCCTTGGACCGATGGCTGTGAGCCTCCAGGGCACATGTAGGCAGAAGAGGCAGGAGAGCAGGCAGCTCACCCCTCTACAGAGGTGGACCTGTGATTTCTTGAAAGGTGTCCCTGAAAGATAAATAAGCCAATGATTGTCACCAAAGTTAATTTTACTCATGAGGTCTCTGACTTCTGATGGGAAAATTCAAAGTGATCTCCAAACAGAACAACGTCCTAGAGATTTACTGTCTCTTGCAGCTGTATGAGTCTGGAGTTTTCCCTCCTGTAGCTGTTGACAGTCTATTTTTGTCTTACTGACAGCGTCCTGTTAGGGCTGAGGCTGGAGCTGATTAACATTTGGGACTGAAGACTTTTGTTAGAGTTGCAGGTACAACATTAGCCTCTTGTTGCAGACAGCTCATGCACTGAGGGCAGTGTCGGGCAGTGCCATGGGGAAAGCACAACTGCTTGTATTTTCTTTCCACCCATTTGACAGAGAGACTTGAAATAGCAGTCAAACTGAAGATCATAGGAACATAGAAGTACATGTTGAATACCTGTTTTCACCTGAGACCAAGCATGAGAAGTCCCCATAGTAACTTCTGAACATAGTCCTATTGGAAAGTAGACCAGCCAGTCCTCATTTTACTAGTTGCCATCCAAATTAATTGCATGCATCAAAAGCACAACTCATCCAGGTGTTAGCATCCGCAGCAGAAAAATGTGCAACAAGAAGGACATATATAATTTTACATTATTTCTTAGTATGAATGTTTATGACTTTTATTTGTTGTAAGACAATAACAATGGTTATGTGTATGACCAGCATGGGTTAGACCGAAAGCCCATTTAGCTAACGTCCCATCCCTGGCAGTGATCAGTGTCTGTGCCTAAGGAAGAGGATAAAAGAGGGCAATCACAATGCACTATCACATTAGGAAATACTGCTACCATCCGGTGGTCCAACTTGGAGACCTGTCATGACAGAGCTGGTATCTTTGGGCTTAACAGCTTCAACAATTTTTTTCCATAACTTTGCCTAATCTTCCACTATTCCATGTGAAGTGTGATCTAGTGGGGTGGTATCAGAAGGCTTTGCTCCCGTGGAAAAGGAAAGAAAGTACTTACACATTGTAAAAGGCTTGTTTCCTAAGATGTATGCAGAAAAGGCCAACACAGGGGTCAGGTGAGGTGTCTCCTGCTGTGGGCTTCTGAACATGGGCCTTTTAGAAGGTGGCTTCAGCACCAGATGACAGGGCACACTTCTGTTGGCCCTGATTTCAGTGCAGATGGACGCTCTGCAGGATGCAGCTGCCGAGGTGAGGAGCATGTCCGAATTTAGATTCCTCAAGTGATTTATACTGGGCTGCCTTGAACTGCTTTTCAGAGTGATGGCAAAAGGCATGTCCTCTGCTGTGTCATGACCCATCTGCTAAACACGAAGCCTCTCATTCGATATGTGGTGTGTTACAGCAACTCGGTGAACAAGGTGGTATGTTGCTCTTAATCTGCCAAAACAAAGTATTCTTCCAGTCTTGGAAACGGCTGAAGTTTTAAAGTTGAAATGTGAGCAAATAAATATTTGAAAAGCAAAGCATCTTAAGGACTTAGAAATGCCATGTTCAGCAAATAAAAATACCTTGCTATAGTGGAACTTTATGAGATAACACCTGTATATTCCACTATCTCTATTCATACTCATAGTGTAGCTGTAACAAGACTTGTAATTTAGTTTTCTTTCACCAATATGTGCACATATTTTACAAAACTGTGTTTTTATTGCAACAGATATAAAAGATGACTCTGTCATGACAAATTTCTTACTGAAGTCCAAATTTAGGAAGACATTTAAATCAATACTTGATTTTGAATACATTTTGCTGTCGTGACTTCATTAAAATTATTTGCATGATGAAATTCAGAAATGTACTTAGATATCTGCTTGAATTCAGCCCTAAATTTTTAATTTTCTAATTAATTGCTTCTCATTTTCAATATGAGGCCATAACAAAGAGCAGATTTTTGCTCATCAAATGTGAAAGATTAAAGGAAAGTTAGTGATGTGATCCTAGTGGTTCAGACCAATACTCTTCAGAGGTTTTTATAAAGTAAAATTTAAGATACACCTGACATTTGCAGGTCTTTTAGACTGATAATTATCTGAAAATTACTTACTAAAACCACCTTAACCATAAATGCAGCAAAAGTAGCTAAATACACTGGTTTAGAAAGCTTAAAATAACTTAATCCCAGCATCTTTTTATAACATCCTAAAATACTTTGCTACATGGAGTCAAGGTTTTCTTTTCTTAAAACCCTATTATGAAGAAAGTTAATTTCACTGTAAAGTCAGAGGCCTTACCTACCCAGCTGCATTACCAGTCCTCTGACAGCCCTATTCAGCTGGGCCCTGCTGATATGTTGTAGAGATTTGAAAGTAAAGAATTGCAAGAAGTGCAATTTAATCCCAAAGTCATTACCTAAATACTGAGATAGGATGGGGATTACCACCAATGTAAATGAGATATGAGACAGCCAATGGATTAGGGGACCCTTTCTTTAGGATGACTTCAGCAAATAGGCTAAGATAAGGAAATCTTTGTAATTACATGGAGCTACACTGGTCAATTCTGACTTTTAAATACTGAGGCGCTGGAGAAAAGGTAAAAACCCCTACATGTGTTATTCTATGCAATATTAAGTAATTCCTTTCTAATTCTACACAATCAATAGAAGAACATCATGCCAAATGAAAAGATGAGGGCTGCCTACATGTCCTTTTGTGACTGGTATCATTCCATCATTTTTGGTAATATCATTTCCAAATTAAATTTTATGGTCCATTACATACTAGCTCAAACACTTTTCTAATGGAATCTTAAATGGAACTGACTTGCTTTGCGTGGGGTTTGTCTCTCAGTTAAGATGTTATTTAGTTCTAATTATCAGATAATGAACTCAGGAAATTTAATTTTTAATATTTCTATGTCAAAAGTCCATTGTGCTTTGGTTAAAGGCTTTAAATTAAAAATTAACATGGACAGAATACTAATTTAATGTTTTCCCTATCTATAAGAGTGAGGAATTAGTTACGTAGTTCCCAGATTAGCTTGTTACACTGCAATTGTTTACTTAAAAACTTAATTTAGTCTTCAGAAATAAATCACGAATAAGGAGATCCAGGAAAATGAACCCAAGAAGCTTTATGTATACAAGCTTAAAGTGCATCATATTTTCATGTGCATTGTTGCAGCTTCCTATCTCTAAGGCTTCATTCAGATGTATATGCGTGTTTACTGCATATGTAAACATCTATGCATATACGCAGTTTCCAGATCATACTGGTTCTTTTTATGGGTGTTCTCTCCATTTACACTTTTTCTCTTTGCATACTTTCACTCCTCATTTCCTTCTTAACAAAAAAAGTAAACCCGACATTTTTATTTTCCTTTCATCTTTCAGAACAAGCTGTCTCAGAAAAATAGGTGCAGAAATGAGAATAGAATATTTCTTTGGACTTAAAAGTTTCAGCAGATGCCTGTCCAGTTGTATGTCCTTAATCTGCCTCTCTGATCATTCTGTTGGTGTCTCGTGGTTACTGGAATGTGCTGGAACTAGGGAAAACTGGTCTCAATTCTTTCTCCTGCTACTGCCTACCTGGACGACCAGGGGTAAGTCCTGCAAAGTGTGAGGCTGAGAAAGGACTGTTTCCATGCCTTGCTATTGTAACAGACCCTGGTGACTGAGCTGAAGCCTCTGCAAACTGTGTATAAGGTATGGAGAGTGACCTTCACCAGAACAGATCCATACCAGAGACTACACAGACTACTTTCAGTGGCTAAAAGCACAGAGATTGGAGGTGAATGTTAATCTTGCCCACATCAGTGTTTAGGTCCTTTTATTTCCTTTGCTAAAGAAGGACTAATTTGGACTGGACTTTCTCCTAAAACTTCAGTTTCTTACCAAGAAAAGGAGCAGGTTGAACATGCTTTAAATATTAGTTTTACTTAGAACTGGAGTAGGTACCAACTCCCCTCTCTTTGTGTAGTGGCTTAGCTATTAGGGCATTAGCTCCAGGGTGAGAAACTTCGGCAGAAGAATAGGGTATTTTTGGTCTTATCAAATGAACAGTGTCAACATATTATCTCACGACTGTTTAGTTTAATATTTGTAAACAGTACTCAGAGCAGAGATTGGACAGCTGAATCTCTACATTCTCATGTATTGTGTAGTCCCTCTTCATTGCTTTTCACCGCCCTAGTTTAACTTGGGCTAAGTCCTGAGATGTGTAAGCCTCTGCAACAGCTGAACACACTCAACAATCTCATGGATCTTCTGGAGCACATGCCAAAACATGTGCCATACAAAAACTGGGTGAGAAAGCTGGATTTGTTCAGCTGTGAGGAGAGAGGGATGAGTGGGGACATTATGGGGATATTATTGCTGATTTCATCTACCTAATGAAGGTTGTAGAGAAGACAGAGCCAGATGCTTCTCGGAGGTCTGTAGAAAAAAGGACGAAAGGCAACAGACACAAGTGATAACAAGGAAAATTTCAATTACATATAAGGTTCACAATGACAGTGATCGAAAACTAGAACAGGTTTCTTGGAAAGTCTGTAGAGTATCTGTCATTGGAGACACTCAGAACTTCCCTGGACAGGGCATTAAACAACCTTCTCAAACTTCAAAGCCAGCCGTCCTTTGAGCAAAGACTTGGACCAGTGTACCTACAAAGGTCATAATCCAAGCAAAGTTATTCTGTGATTCCGTCGTCTGGGTCCTAAAAACTGTCTGAACTTTTTGATTGGTGGGATGTAGACATGTATCAGCAACAGATCCTTTTTAAAACTCACTTTCAAGAAAACTGGATGTAAATAATGTTTTCCAATGTTATTTATGTAAATATGTATATCTGAAGTGGATCTGATATTGTGTGCACGACATCATAGATGAAAGCAGATGATGTACCACTTACCTTTAAAGAGACTGTCATTTTTGTGTCAATCATGATTAAATTCCCATCTAACCTCTCTGTAGCTCTGATTTACCAAACCAGGCTTGCAAGCTTCTATCAAAGAAACAAACTCAAGCCAAACAATTCATCTCCACTTCCTCTTCCTCTGACATTATCAACAGGAGAAATCTGTTCAGACAGATTTTGCTCTCTGATTCTCCAATTAATCTCTTCTGATTACTCCATTTTCATTACTGGAGTTACTTTTATTTTACAGCCTTGGAACTGGGATTACAGGTTTCACCCACATGGGTTTTGAAAATTGATTGTTATTGGAAGAGAGAGTTATGCAAAAAGTGCTTTCCACTGCTTGAATCTAGACTCTATTTGCTAATAGAGCATGCTAGACTTCAGGGCATTCATCACTTCTGAGACCTTCATCCACGTTGTCTCTTTTGGAAGCACGCATTCAAGTAACAGCCTTTAGTCTGTGAATGTCTTTGCGTTTGTTGATATGAGAGTTTACTGCGAACTTCCTCAAGACCCCTGAAAGGAGGCAATTTGTCATCTTTTCTGACATCTTCAGTGCAAAAGTAAATACCATAATTCACAGATTGACACTTGTTTACCCTGCAAGTAAGTGCACCTGTGGGGCATCGCAAGCTCTGGACACATAAGTTATAATCAATAGGCTTGACCTAAAAGGCCGTGGTTTTGGCTGGACCAGCACTTGTAGTAAAGAAAGGCCAAGATTATTATTGACACATTTTATCCTTCAGACCCCACAACTTGAATGGTTCCCTATCCCTCTTCTGTTGGTAAAAACAGGAGGCTTGCCAGGAGAGCAGACAAGTCGAAGAAGTGAAACACTTGGTTTTGCATGAAGCTCCACACATACAAATATGCGACCCACAAGCGGTGGGCTGGGGTTGGTGTGAAGTATAGAGTGCTGCACCATGCATTGTCTGCTGACGAGGAAGGATAGTAAAGTTTAACCGTTCTCTTCCTTACGGAAAACAACAATCAGGCTTATATACATACAAGCAATAACCTGGGATCATAACAGAGGTCAAATAGCGAGATGTCTCCTCAGTAGCTGTCAGCAAAGCAGCAAGAGCATCTGTCCCATGGTGAGACAGGCACTGTTGAAAAGGAGAGCCTGCTAAGTCTCCCATCTGCACAACATGATGTTACACTGATTACTGGGAAATCATGGTTTGGAGAATGTCTTTACCAAAATAGCAGCAGGCACAGGGAGTATGAAGGGATTCTAGCTGATGTCCAGGCAGCAGAACATGACTCATGATAGGTCTGCCACTGCCTTCAGCACAGCCTTGGCTCCACAAACACATGCCGCGTGCTTTCCCTTCCTCCCAGCCTGTGGCAACCCTCTCAGCTACTTATCCAGAATTTGCAGGGTATTCTGGTATAGGAGGAGTTATGTGTTATAAATCAGCTGTAGATATTCTCATCAGCTGCTGAAAAAAGCATAGCAATGGGAGAAGCCATGCGGAAATAATTGTAGTGTATGCTAATTACGTTTAGTTAGCTTGTGCTCACCTCTCAGAAACACATCATCCTGAATCAAGTAATATTGGAAGAACAGAGAAGCATGAAAAAGGCACAGTCTCTGCTCTTGAAGGCTGCAGTGTGATTCCCACTCATTCTTCCACTAAGGAAATTTCTTACATCTAATTTCTTTCCAAAGTAAATAAAGAAAATTTCTTGAGACATATGTTACTTGTGGACAGATAGTTCATTATTTTTTAAATGAGTCTATATGCATATATGGGTGTGTGTGTTTCTGATGCAGCTGGTATCATAGAGCTTTCACATTAATTTTTGCTTTTTAATTGAATAGTAAATTAATTTGATTAATAAAAATCCTCATTGGCTTCTGGATGTGAATTAAAGGCTGGCTGAGCATATAAACATAATATCTTTCAAACTAGTCATTTTGCAAAGCTGCTTCTAAGTTTTCTTTTCCTTTTATTTCCCTAAAGCTATAGTGGTGAGACTACAGTAGATGCATGCTGTTCTTCAATGTTTATTTCCCTTTTCAATGGCTATTTGACTCATGCCAGCTAGGATATCTTGCAATCAGCTTGTGCTATTTCTTAGTCTCCTTTAATATTACACTGTACTCTTTCTGAGCATATCAAATATCATGATGAAATGACTAATCTTTAAATCTGGCAACTGTCAGATACCTGAATTGAACAGTTTAGCCATGTCTGATTTTTTGCCCATCTTTAGAGAGACCTGTTCCATCTACTTCAGTGCTATTTTCCTGTTCTTTTGATACATGTATTATCTCCAGTCCACAGTGCTTCACATGAACCTATCAGAAAAGTCTCAAGACCTTGGGAGCAAGAGCCAGTTGTATTATTTTTTGGTGACAAGTAAATAAGAGACCTTCTTCTTCTCAAAAGCTTAGTCTGGGACGAGTAATGAGAGGTTACAGCACAGAGACAGGGAACCCAAAATAAGAGCAGGAAAATGAGGATTGATTGGGATTTCAAGTTGAGGTGTATACATTGCATATGCTTAGGTCTTTGTCTATGAAAACACCTATGCGAAACCTTGTTTCTTTATTTGCTGTTTTAATATAAAACATTATTGATCCTTTGCGCATTGATCTTTTGATCTAGTATCTCTTAAAACTTCACTTCTCTGATTTGTGGTGTAGACTGGAAAACCTGCAGCTGCACGAAAGCCCTCCTATACTCAGCAGTACACTCCAGTCACTCCAAAGTCAAGATATATGATTTAACAAACCAACAAATAATCTTTGAATTTCTGATTTAAAAACAATTGCCTTACTGTTGCTTCAGAGGAGGGTGGGTCTTTCACTGTCACAAGGTCACTTTGCAAGTTTTAATGGCTGGGTGCTGTTCTGTCCTTTCATGGCTTTCTAAGTGATAAATAGCTCATCTGTTCAAAAGCTAGTCTATATAAACAAGCTTATCTCTGCCCATAGTCTTTAATGAAAAATGAGTTGTGAGTATCATTGTTAATCATGGTAATTGTTAATGTTAAGAGGGCTGGTATTATGAGTTTTCCTATTAGGCTTTCAATTCGTTATGTAAAATGAGCAATCTAGTAGCCATCTATAGCATTCTAATTTTAATTATCTAGTGACTGCATTTCAGACCACCCTTTCTTTACTGAGATTAACAAAACCTTTAATGCAGTAACCAGTGTCCTTTGATGTAATTGGGCAAAGTTACTTGAAATGTCCAATATGCAATCATATCTTTAAAGATCAACTCATCACACTATGATGTGCTTCCTTCTGGGAATCACTCTCTATTAGTTTTGATTTAGCATACCTGACTTACACTGGAAATTATACCCATGTTTGTTCAGCTCTATATTAGAAAGATCCCACATTTTACATGTGTATAATACAGGACATGTAAGGAAAAAATCATAGCAAGAGAAGACTTCAGGACTAGCCAAGCCTAGACTCTGTGAAGAAGTTAGTGTATGAAAGACAAAAGGACAGAGGAAAACCAGATTTAAAACCCACACTAAAAGTTCATACAACTCCTCAGACAACCAGAAGTAGTGTTTAAAAGAATTATGGACTACAGTATCCAAACAGTAACTCCTAAAAATTCATTACACTTCATGCATGTCTGCTTCTGCTTTGTAGGATGAGGTACATACGACTATATCTTCTCTCCATCATTTGAGATACAAGTATTCATTACAGAAGCATCGTGCCCATTTCAATGAATCAAGAGGAGAGCTGCTTTGAGTGAATATATTTGTGTGCATCAGTGATGCAGGCTAAAGTGGCTGGCATCTCCTGTTTTCTGATTTTACGTTTACATTATATATTGTGGCATAATAAAGTTGTACTTATGGAAATGCAAAAGATGCAGCAGATGACATTTACAGATGTGTGAAAGAATAATTTCTTTTATCTCTAAAATAAACACAAAGTTTTTTCCAGTCCCATGTTTCCATTAGAAAGAGGGTAAAAAAGTTAAAAAGGGTACAGAAAGGAGTAGGCTATGGAATTTCCCAGAGGGAACTGTTATATTTGTAAGAAACTCTTCCACACAAACCACATGGATCTGTTATCATGAAAGGAAACAGAAAGACACATGGGAGCTGGACATCACACTGAAGTACAGGAAGTTCCACCTGAACATGAGGAAGAATTTCTTCCCTCTGAGGGTGACGGAACACTGGAACAGGCTGCCCAGGGAGGTGATGGAGTCTCCTTCTCTGGAGATACTCAGGACCCTCCTGGACAAGGTCCTCTACAGCCTACTGTAGGTGACCCTGCTTTGGCAGGAGGGTTGGACTAGATGACCCACTGAGGTCCCTTCCAACCCCTACCATTCTGTGATTCTGTGATTCTGTGTTGCGTCAATATAAGGTGTTTCTCTCACAGCTGTAAATCCTTTTATTTGTTGTCTATGTTTAGCTATAAAATACATCTATCCTTTGTTCTCAAAGTTGAATTAGTTTCTTTAGGTGACAGAATAAGGAGTCACTAACGCTGACTAGAGTCCTTTGGAGTTTTATTTATTTATTATCTTGTTGTTACAGTAAAAATCTTCTTCATTAATTATGGGTGAAATTCAAGCAATGATCCAGGAATTTAAAAATGCTCTGCATTTTGCATCTCTCCCTCACTTGGTGTGTTCTAAGTTTTGCAGGCTGCAGGGTAAGTTGAATCCTATTTGTACTCATGAGGACATGGCTGGGTGTGAGGGTAGCAATGATTGCAGCTGGTCATAAAGGACCTGGTTCGTCTAAGGCTCTCACTCTACACTAGCCCTGGAAAAAGTCTCAGGAAGACAGTAGGACTACCCCTGACTTATTGCGATGCAAATAAGAACCAATTGTCCTGTGTTTAATATTGTTGGTAGATGTTCAATATATCTGTTTAATACTCCAAGCATGACCTCCAGTGAGAAGTTCATTAGCTGCATACCAAAATGAGGCCTGACCCTAGGCAGAACGAAAAGAACTTGGTGTTATGCAGCTCCTGTGAGTCCCAGAGTGCTTGTCAAGGTTATGAGTTAAAGACTGATAATATAGTGACTGCACAAGCATTAATATGAGAGGAGAGAGGTCACAAACAGGCCCTGAGTGTTAGATCCTCTGATACAAAGGGAGGGAATATTGGCCAGAATGTGAGAGTAGTTGTCCTTCTCTTTTCAAGAAGTGTTATGGAAATCTGTCTACTGTAATACTTATTCCTTGTTGAAACATCTTTCAAACTCTTAATGAACTTATTTATATTTCTCCAGGTATGACTTCTACTGCTCTGCAGGTGTAGATGTAGCTATACAAGCAGTTAATTAATTGGTGTGACAGGCTTGTATATATCAGAGGTAGGCTGTATACAGAAAGGCCATAACCTTTTTACCCGGGAATTAACTCCTGATGTGTCCATCACATCCTAGGCATAACCACGAGCCTGTTCTGCTGCCGGATTGATATTGCACAGTTCCTTTTGCAAACAGCATGCAGTGAATTTGGGTGCTAAAGAGAATTTTGTCCACGGTATACATGAACAAATCTTTTTGAGGGCACTCTCTGTGAGAACCTAACAGGATCTGATTCTGGTAAGCTTATTTTATTTTAGGTCATCTCTTTCAAAACTATTCTGTTTCAAGCCCTCAAATATTTTAAAAAAGGGATTTTAAATTTACAGATCATCAAATGTCAATATCTATCTTTGCACGTTTTGTCTTATGTCGCTGTTTGCCTTCAAGAAGGTCTGCTGTGACGCACAGTTTTAAAGAAATATGATCCAGATTTCTTGTGCACTATTCAGCTAAATTTATTCCAGTACTCACCCTTTTTCCTCAATTGGTGTTAATGGTGGCTTTGAGCTCTAATTCTCCCTGGGCATTTTGCAGAGTCATGATTTTCCCAACATGCTTTTCTGGTTCCTTTTTCTCTTTTTTTAACTTGGCACAAACCAGGAAAATGAGACCAGTTTTAGTAAATCAATTATCTGCACCTATCTCTCCTCTGATTTCAAGGAGGTTTTTTTATGGCTGTTAGAAATGGCCTATGTTCACCAGGCTGAAGTCTCAGAAGAACATGGTTATAGGACATATATTTTTGGACACAAAGTACAGTAATGTTTTTTTCAGAGGGGTAGGTGGGCATAGAAAAGTCTTTCTGGCTGTTCAACAGAATGGAGAGCAGTAGGGGACCTCTTGATTTACCAGATCAAAGCCCCTTCCTGGCCCCATGTCATATAACAAGTGTATTGAGCTTCATTTTGCAAGTGGTTGGTTTCATTAGCTCAGTTTGTACCATGAGATTTAAAGTAGCTTTCTGACGTACAGAGATTTTCTTGTAATGTCCAACCAGTGAATGTCCAGCAACCATATCTCATCTCTGTCTTTCATTACTACCCTGCATACAACAAAATCCTTTGGTCTCTTTTTCTTTCCTTTGATCAGCCTGGCAGGCTGTGTGTTTGAATTTGTCTGTCCTGGATATGTGTGTTTGAATTTGTCTGTCCTGGATAAGATTGACCAGAACTGTGCACAATGCTTCCATTTATGTGGTATGTCATCTTGTAGGCCACACAACAGGGACTGTAGGCATTCCTGCTTCAAGCCAAACAACTTGTGATGGAAGAAGAGCAGCTTTCATAGACATCACCCAAACCAAAGGATCTGAAGAATGATCTTCAGAGGAGCTGAAGGTGATGACATTCAGCATGGGAGTGCAAGGTCCATATGACAGGTAAACTCCATGCAACTTGTCCCTGAAATCCTGCTTTGGACTTGGTTCAAGTACGTGACTTAACATCTTTTCCAAATCTTCTGTTATTTTGGAAGAAAGGTTGACAGTCTAACTCTCATTAGCTGTGCACATACCTACAAGTTTAATTCTTCTTGAATCATGATGAACTTCTTATGTCAAGAGAGGAGAAATCAGTATCAGAACTGAATCCCTCCTGCCTCTTTGTCCTCTGCCCAAACCTCCCAGTCTGTCATTTATTATAGACCTCTCAAGTAAAATAAAGTCATAGCCATGTGACCCAGTAGTCTGGTCACAATGAATATTTGTAGTTCCAGCCTCTAAGATATAGTATGTGCTGGGTAGGTAATAGAATGGAAATGAAGTAATATTTCAATATTTTCATGCTGCCTGCATTACAATTATGATGTTAATTAATTATCTGCCTGGCAGTTAACACCATGCAGAGGCATGGTTGCGGTCGACTTCCTGCTGTTCTGCTAGCAGTGAGTAATTAACCTCTCCTCTTCCCTGGGATTCTCTACAAGATGATCAGTGTGTTGATGATATAATTATTATTAATTCAGTTTCTGTGTTTCGTTGACATTGTTAATTAGTTGTCAGTAATCAGCTAATGTTTAATCTTCTTTGCTGGATAGCTTCTTACAGGCTGCTTGAAATGGTTCAAAGACGCTTCCCAGCACATTCTCACTCCTCATGGCATCAAGTGTTGAACAGACTACTATTGAGAATAAATTATCTAAATAACACCAAAAGTCTACTGAAGTTGGGGAATTTTTGGATCAAATGGAGTTTTCATTGTTGTAAGTGCAAATACGTAAAGCTGTTGTGAATAAATCAGAGTAACAAGTGGGATCCCTTTTGATGCCAACTTTAAAAATTGATCTCCCTTACAAAATTGTCAATTTCATTTAAAGAACAAAATTTAACTTAGTGCTGTTTTTTGATTTGAGAGGATTAGTGGTTTTCCTGTAAATAACTGTTCATGATATTTTTACTTTCAGCAAAGTAAGAAATATCTTTCCTAGAATCTGGACCAGCTATGAAAGCATATGGGTATTGTATACTATGTGAAACTTTTCTCTTTTTTTCCGAAAACATTGCTTAAACACATATGTCTTAAAATCCGATTAGACCAATTTTGTTTCCCACTGCAATACATGAAGTGGAAAGTTTGAAAAAATATTTTCATAAAATAAAGGAGTCAGTGTTATATTTTCAGCACATGGTTATATCCACCAAAGTTACTAGTTCGTTTTGCTTTAAACTCCTAGGTTACCAAAAAGACATCAGGTAATTGGGGTAGAACAGTAAACAATGAATTGTATTGAGTGTGCTCTCCTTTTGATACTGGAACTAACCCTGCCGTTCTTCGTAAAATATATAGCTTAAAACCAGAATGATATAAAGACATCGGAAGAAATTCTAATATTTGGCAGAACTGGACTTGAACTTGTTTATGGGATAGAAATGTTTTGAGAAAGAGCAGTCAAAGGAAGGTCTTGAATGAAAAGAAGAAGGTACTTGATAAAGGAGGTCATACATTTTTCTCTGCCTGGTGCTGGTAAGGTCCCAGTGGTAGTATGGTAATGGAGTCTGCAGTATTTTATTTCGAGAACAGTGCGAATACATGGTCCATAAGGAAAAAGTGAATTAATTGATGTTTTCAGTATGCAGCAGAGAAGACTCAAACTCTGTTCATGGTAAAAGTCTTGCATTTGCCAGGCTTTCATAAAGAAAGGGAGCTCTGTCACGGCTGTCTCTATGAAGGGTAAAATACAAAGAAATAAAACACTGCAGCCAGAGACTAGGATTAGATGTTGGGAAGGACTCCAGGAGTAAAAACAGGAAAAAAAAGCAGAGCTAGGAATTGGGAGGATTTAAATTGACCCAGGGAAAATAGAATCAGATGAGTTGAGGTGCAGGAACAAAGGAAAGGAAAAAAGAGGAAGGGAGAAATACCAAAATGAGCAGAAGTTCTGCAGCAGAGACAGTGCTGGGAAGTGAGGTTGTTGTGGAAGGGGACCCCATAAGAGCAGTAAGGAATGGGGAGAGCAGTAGTGCAGTCAAGCAGGATGAGAAGAAGGAAGCTATTTGGGAGATCACAAAGAAGAAGGGATTAGAGGTGAAGATTCCATGCAAGGCAGGAATAAGGACTTGGTTTTATTTCAACTGGAGTCACACAACAGAGGCTGTAAGCAGTTAAATGGAGATCCTTCAAATGTAACTTTAAAACTGTCTAAGTCTTAATTGCTTTGCTCTGCAAGAACTTAACCCCCCAAAAATCTGCTATTTTTTTCTCAAGATTATTCTTAAGTTTTACTTTGGATCTGGAGTTTGGGAAACTTGGAGCAAAACTCAGTGAATGCCTCTACTTTATACCTTACTTCAGACTGAAACCCTGCAAAATGCTTTTACTTTATGGTAATGTTTTATTTGGAACCACAGTCTTTCCTGTGTAAACTAGAAAATGCTCTTAAACTCCACGCAAACTCCCATGAAATTGGGGAACAAGTAGTGTCACCAATCTGAGAAAATGTAATAACTTTTCTTTCTGGAAGTTTCCGCCTCACTTTTAAACTCCAACACCCAAAGGGTAAATGTCCACTTTTCCATTGCAAAGTGTGTGGCAAAGCCTAGTCTCACCAGGATAACTAGCAGGATTGTGCAACACAGGGTGCTACGCTTGAAGGGGAAATGAAACATTTTTTATTTCCTAAGTTTCACATAAAGGTAATATAAATGCACATGCAGATTGTGGAATGGTTCATATTTTACGTATTCAAGCTCTGGTAATAGGTGGGAACAATATGAATTGTACTTGTGTACTGAACAAGGTCTAGTTACGGAGCCTGCCTTTGATAACACTCCTCATTTTGTAAGCTGTCTGACATGCCAATTTACTGTTTTCATTTTGGAGACTGAGAATGTTGGATTGAAGCTTCAAGATCAAAACAAAGGTTAAAACAAAAGAACTGTTGATTTTTTTTTCAGAAGTGTAAATATTCTCATGTATCGGAGGATGACATCCTGTATTATCTGGAAATAGGGACTCCTGTTGTACATTCCTTTTACAGAGGGAGGAAGCTCTGGGTGTTATGGTATTTGTCTTGAATGTGGACAGCATGGGTTTAATTCTTCATACTGCTACAGGCTTTGTGTGTGACCTTGGGAAAATTGTTCAGACCCAGATCCTCAATGGTACTTGGATGCATTGTGTTTGCAGGGCTGAAGTAATCTGACCAAGTCTGAATTTTGAATGTTTCTGTTTAATGAACTATTTGCAAACACCTTCATACAAGCAAAACACAAGCTATCAGGTCATCCACTATCTCTGGGTTTCAGCTGTATCTTTGGATATTATTTATTCACTGCTTGCTATGGATGATGTCTAATAAGTCAGGTAAGTCGAACCGTGTGTCTGTTTTCTCATGTGATGACAGACTTCACAGTGAATATTGAATATTATTTTTTGACAAGTATTATTTTGAGATGAGAGTATGAAAAAATGTCAATCAGCCATTATCCCAAGTGTTTCTGTAGAAAATCACTTTCTGATTAGAATTGTAACCCAAAATGACTAAAACCATGGTTACACTAGATAGTTGGCTGACAGTAAAAAACACGTGAAGGGAGTTTTGCAGCATTTCTCCTTGTTCTGCAGAAGGCAGCACAGAGTGATAGAAGCTGACTGAAAGTGAGAGGCAGCAACCCATCAGGAGCCAAATCCTGTTTTTACCCAGAACAGTGTCAATTGAGAGTTGTTCTCTCTACAACCACCTGAAAGGAGATTGTAGTGGGGTGGGTATTGGTCTCTTCTCCTGACTAAGTAGCAATAGGAGGAGAGGAAATGATCTCAAGTTGCATCAGGGGAGGTTTGGATATTAGGAAAAATTTCTTTACTGAAAGAGTGGTCAGGCTTTGGAACAGGCTGCCCAGCCTGTGGATGGTGGAGTCACCATCCCTGGAGGTGTTCAAAAAACGTGTAGATATGACTCTTCAGGACATGGTTTAACAGGCATGGTGGTGTTGGGTTGACGGTTGAACTTGAAGATCTTAGAGGTCTTTTCCAACCTTAATAATTCTATGATTCTATATGAAATCTGGCACTGCCCCAGGAAGTCAAGGGCTTTCATTCAGATCTGCAGCAGACTGTCTGGGAGCAGGAGCTTTACTGGCAGTGGCATGGAAGATACTGGAACCAGCTTCGGTTATGGCACAGTGTACACGTCAGAGCTAGTGATGATCATTTTGCAGTTCGGAAAGGTCTCTGTCTTATCTTGAAAGAGCTGCTCACTTTTGGGGTTTGACCAAAGAACTGAAAGAGACGTAACTTAACTTTGCATTCTCTTAAAACTGCTTGCTCACCTCCCTGTACCTATATGAAGTTATCAGGGTGCTTAAGATTCAAAAGGATGATTTGAAATTACATTTCTTCCTGCACAGTGAGTTCAAGGTCAGTATGAGCTATTGTAAATTGCTGCCTGAATATATTACTTGAATAACTCTGTTCAAAGTCTAGTAAAACAGATTTCCCACAAACAAGCTCTAGAAATAGTTTTTACAAGATACAATTCCTCCTAATTAAACAAAGAACTCTCTGGAAATTTAAAACCTGCATTAGCTCATTTACACAATACAATGGCAGATGGTAACAAAAAACCCCTGTCAATAAAAACGTAGTGAAGTTTCTGCTGAGAAGACTTTTTTTTTTTTAATCTAGTTCTGATATGGTTCGTGTTTTGGTAACACAAGAAGAATTTCCTACCAGTAAGAAATGACAGTTTTCAAAGGTTTTTAAAATGTCTCTTGTTTTGAGTTATAACCTTTGGAATCAGTCACTGAGAGTCAGTCTGTGCATTTGATGCTCCATTACTGCAGCTGGAGCCACCTTACCCAGTTTTTCACAGGCAGGGTCTCTGTCACTCTCTCTTTGGTGTAGTCTACACTACAAGAATTTTGCTGCTCTATTCCAGGGGATATATAGTACTCTGTCAGTATAACTGCATCTACACTGAGGCTTTGGGTACAAAAAAAGGGAGATTTTTGTTATATCATTGAAAATTTCTGGTGTAGAGTGCCTGACTCACTTTTGGTGGAACCTTATAATATTATTGCTAATGTTTCTCATAGCTGTATAATGTCATAGCTGCATGAATGCATAGGAAAGTGAAGGAGGACACCATGGACACAAGCTGGATTCTGGATCTTCCCTGAAGCCAAACAACTGATAAGTAGGTGTCAAAGCACCTCTGTTGATTTCCTTCAGATCATCAGAGGAATAGTTTACTGTATTTAAAACAATTACACTGAGCTGCTGTTATATATAGAAAGAGTGGAGTCAGGTATCACTGCAGATATCTGCGGACTTTAAAACTGTTATTGGTCCTGATCGTATATAGGAAATCATTGTTTGAATTGCAAGAGTGCAGGGCTAGTAGCTGAAACAAGTTCAAGTGTTGTATGTATGTTTATATATTGTGTGCATGTTTAGCTGTTGTATGTATGTTTGTAAGTTGTACGTAAATCACAACGTGTAACATTGCTGAAGTATATGTGGGATAGTATGATACCCACGCTAGACAAGAAAGGTTTTTTGGTAGTAAAACTTTAAACCCATCGATGTGTCATGGAGAATATATTTCTGCTTTGAGCTGCAGGTTGGTCCATTGAATACCAGTTGTTACGAACACTGCTGACTGCTGAAGCACAAGTAATGTTCAAAGGAGTGACAAGGGACTGGAGGAGATCTCTGTGACACCCACTTCTCTGCTTATGTGGGCACACTGGATTGCCCTTGTAATTGATCAAAATTCACTTGAAACCATTTAGATTTCCTGTTCCCAGCTCCCCTACTGAAACTCACCTAATGGAGGGGTATTCCTGAACTTCATAACTTCACTAATTAGAAACCTTCTTGTTATTTCCAGATAAAAATGATGGTTGATTAGTTTGTGTCCGTGTATTCCAAGCCAGGGTAATTTCTGAGCTCTAGCTGTTCTCTTCCCTCTGTAGTGTGACCCTAATGTAATTTACATTACACCGTTGTTATATGATTGCCCTTTCCATTTCTTCAGAGCAATGAAAACTAGAGGGTCTTCAGGTTTTAATTTTGTTTTATTTTGGGTGGTAAATATTCGGATGGTGATGGGTGCTAGAGCATTAAATGGGTCTTAAAATGTCATAGAAGTAATGCAAATACAAACAAGGAGAACAAGAATCTGTCTCTGTCCTGGGCATTTAAATGTTACAAACAAAATGAAGGGTTTGAATGGAAATAGTAGCTCAACCCTGTTAGTTCTGGATACAAGGTATGGGCATTTTTTATTTATAGGACAAGCTTGGTAAAGGGTAATAATTCAACTAAAAACTTGCTGCCTGCCTCTGTAGTGGTTTGAGTTTAAAGGTCCTACAGTAGAACTCCTTTTGAATTAAGATTTAATGGAAAATAAGGTAATCTTCATCTTTTCCCATGTGAATCTCACCTGCACAGTACAAATAACGAGGGAAAAGCACCACAGTTTTGGAGGAGAAGCTGATAGTGGCTTAGACTCCTGGTTGAGGAAAACCAAGGAATGGTATTGCAATAGGACACTAGACAAGTTGGACAGAAGGACCTAAGTAAAAGAAGTCTTTAAAGTCAAAAAGGTTTCTGTTAGGCATAATATGAGTGGAAGGGAAAGGGATGACTATCACCAGACAGCAAGGCTTCCTAATGGGCAGTGGCAAACATGAAGGGGGAAAAGAGCATGGAACAGCCAAGTGAAGAGACAAAAAGGCTTGGATGAGAGTTTTAGCTATATGGAAAGCCTGAAAGATATTGCTGGATATATGTGAAAAATAGGAAATATTCAGATATTGCCTGAGCACCTGCCTGCAAACATGTGGGCTGAATTTAGAGTCTGACCTTGCTTATGTGGCTGAAGGGGTGAAAGGGGGGTTGAACTGGGTTCACTTCCATTTGCCCATTTGCAAATGTAGTGCTTGTGCTGGGTGTGGAGTGTGGTCAGTGCAGGGAAACTTTTTTTGAGAGTTTAAAGCTTATTTAATTCTCATTACAAAATAACAAAAACAATGAAGAGTAAGGAGCATTAATTATTGTCTGCAGGCATTTAAAGAGAACTCTCAGAGATTTCATCTACTCAGCTGCAAAACAGGCTAAGATTATTATCCCTATCTCACAAGTTGGGGCCTGAACCTCAAGGTCACAGAGTATGTCAGTAGCAGAGTCAAATAAAAAAATATCCAGTTATTTCTTGCTCTATCCGCAAGCCAGTGCTGCTGCACTCAGTATAGTACATAGGCAGTATACTGTAAACTCCTATGAAAAGAATCTGTAGTTTTATTACTTCAATAATCTCAAAATCTAATTCTGATTTTGCTGGTATGGTGTCAGTGCTACGAATCTATCTCACCCACGTCAGTTTCTCTTCAATTTTTCAATCTGGCTTGTCTAGGGAGACGGGGTGACATTTCTCCTTGTTTTGTTCTTTTTTTATTTCTTTTACCTCTGTCACAACCCTCTGAAACAATACTTTAGAAAATGACAGAGAAGCAGTGTTTGTAAAATGTCATGATCACAAACAATCAGAGTGATTGCATGCTACATTTATTGTACATCAATGTCCCCTGCCATCAATTGCTTCTTGAAGCTATGAAGTGAAGTGGTCCTTGCTCTTACAGTGAGTTGTCCTAACAACTTTTTGCACTCCCTTGTTTTAGCGGTAGAGCTGAGCTAATTATTTAAATCCCACATTACCAACTCTGACTTTTTAATTCAGCGAGTTGTTAGCAGTTGTTTGCAAATATTTGCAAAGGTTTCTGCTGAGCTTTGTCCTTGGCTTTGACAATTCATTACTGAGGTTGTCTGAGCTGTGTGAATGATTTTCCTTCTGATTCTAGACTGGGTGTATTGGCTTTTTTAAAAATGGACGAATAATGAATCGCTAAATTTGAAGACAAAATTTCAGCTAGTGTACTGTTAGTTTCACAAATTAGCTGTGTCAATAGGAATCTGTGGGAATAACAAAGAACAAATGTCCCAAATCAGAGTAAATCACACGGCTTGCTTTCACTCACAAAAATACAAATAAATCCATTGAAATATGTCATCTGTTCAAGCATTTTAACGTAGCTGGTGTCAGTGATCCACGACTTCTATTTGTTCCCTGGAACACTCATGAGTCAGGCAGCCTCAAGTCCTTTCTTAGTGTTTCATTGCACTTTTAAGACAAAGAAACAAGGAATAAAGAAAATGGCATCTTAAATACGTGGTGATGCTTCTCCTTGCAGCATAATACACTTGTGGTCTTTATATTGCCCTACAGGCACCTGTGATTTCAGAAGCAAATGAAAAGGTTGACAGTGATCTACACAGCTCCCTTGGATGTGAGTTCCACTCTTTGTAGGCTTACTCAGTACCCAAGAGCAGTGGGGACATTTCTGCCAGAATTGTTGGGCTGATCTTTGACATTGGAAAATTTCCAGTGATGGCTTCTTTCTGTGGTAATATGCTTCTGCCTTCTGGCCCGGTAACCTGTGCAGGGGTGCATGCAATTCTAGGTGCCCAAATTTAACTCGGAGAACCTGTGTCTGGGGACAGGTGAATGAGGCTTGATTTCTCAGAGGAGTCACTGCTGGGTCCCTCCAGAGTGGGAGGCACAACTGAACAGAGAGTTAACACACTGGGAGCCAAGGTATCGTCAAAGTTTGTTTCACATATGACCCCACTACCATTTCATCAGTGTAGAGACCTCCAGCATAGACACAGCTTCAGCCAGTTCCCCCCTGGGCACTGCAACATCACGCAAGGATGGGAAGGGTAGGTGCTTGTCAGCTGTAGCAATGAATTTCTATCAGTGGTTCAAATCCTGCTCTTCGTTGCTTTGGAGTGGTTAGGTTGATTTAACTTCAGGTGCTTGTGAGAATGATCTGGCTTGGAAAATGGAGAGCTTTGCACAAAAATCCAGAGCTCTGTCTTACACTTGTGTTGCAAAAATCTCACTAGCTGCATTTCTATAATTATTTTCCTAGAAAGACTAGCACGGTAATGACTTAAACTTGAATTCTGCAACTGTCTTGTGATATATACCTTGAAAAAAACCTTATCTTTGTATTCATACTTGTGTCCTTAATTGCAATCAATATGGTGAGAAACAATTTGATTCCTGCATATACTGCATTATCTACTATAAGAATAAACTACAGTGCAGATTATGCAAATATTGTTCTATAACAACAGCAGTTACTGCAGTGTCTTGCATGGTATGTATCAGTGTACTGTAGCAATTAAACAGTACAGTGAAGCCATAGCAATTACCATTCTAAATTATAATAAGCAATTCAATATACACTATAGGATAAATCATTTCCTTATAGTAACTACTGTATATGTGCTTTGGTTTTTATCCTAAAGCCCTTATTACTTGTCATCTAAACACTGTGCCAGATGATTTGTACCACACGCTTGTAGTTTCAATGCATATTTATTACACAACGTTTGCAAAAAATGCTCATAAAGATTGTAACTGTGTTAACTTATTATCAGTTTGCAGTGATATTTATAAAAAAAGAAATCAATGGTGTTGTGGGAAGGAAGGGTACACTGTGATATTTTTTTTCCAAAAACCGACCCAGAACTAGACATAACCTTCATATAATCTGGAGCTTAATAAAGCTAACTCCCCAAAATTTTAGGGGATTTAATTCAGAATTAATCACATGAACTACTAAGCTAAATTATATTCATTTTTAGAATCAGCTTACTTTCTAGGTAGTAAACAGATTCCCACTAAAACTTGTGCATGATTTTAATTACAGATAAGTTTCTCTTTAAAGGCCACAGCATTCATGCTCAGGTTGCTAAGCTGAATTCAATACATCTATATGTTAAAGGTAGAAAGCTAATGTGTAAACAGGGAAAATATCGGAACCAATTGCTGTTAATTTGGTTTTGATCAATTCGCATTGACTGCACTTTACATGCAAATGAGACGTGTGTTGGATTATCCCATCTGAAAATGGCTGAGATACTGAACTCTTTTTAAAAAACAAGAAAATTGAATAAATGAAATGCAGAATCAAAAAGTGGAAAGGCCCGTGATCAAACTGTTGGTAAAGAGAAGAAAAGAATTGCTGAAAGTGTGTATGTTAATGTAGCTTGGCATGGTACAGATTTATGGAACTGTTGTGTAGGGCGTCAAGATGGCAAATTCTAGATCCTATCTAGAGTATTATCAATTTTTAATGCAGTTAAGGCTACTAAAATTGATCTTTAATTTAAAAATCGGTTGGAAAACTTTGCATGAATCAGGCAAATGTGGAAAAACAAGTATAATATAAGACAGACAAAAAGAAAGAAGAATAAATGTGGAAGTTGCCATTTGGTAAACACCATCAAATTTCAACAGAAAGAATTGGCGTTTGGCTGGAAATAAGGCCAAAATTATGTGCTTTTTAAAAATTCAATTCATGTCTGCAGTCCCACTTGAGGTGCACAAAGAATTTTGCAGTCATGGCACTGCAGAAGAATAGGGTGAATGGACTGCAACGATTGTGAGGTAGTTGTAGGTCGGTGGGGCATTTGATTCAGTCTCGTGTAATAGTACCCACAGAAACCATTCCGCCTGACCTACAATGAAAGAGACAGATAGAGAAATGTCTGTTGGAGCATAAAGGAAAGTGACAGTGAATGAGCGTAACGCTGTTTGGCAGTAGTGTGGTTGAGCACCGTGGCACTCAGCACATGATATAGGCCCTTGCTGAGGAAGCCTTTAAGCTTATGTTTACCTTTAAGAGAGCTGTTTACATCCTGTTGACTTCAACAGCACTTAAACACACGAGGACACTTTCTTGACCAGGAATGCTTTCTTCAGTACTAATATTGCCTTTAATGACCCAGAAAGGGAAGTAACTGAAGTTGTGAGGAGTTGTGAAAACCAGGAGGGACATGGGCATGCTTACAGGAGACGTTAGCAAAGTGACAGAAAGTTAGCAAATGAGAAGCAGTCTTGAAAAATGTAATTGGACTCTAATCCAGAAGAAACTTATCCAAGCAGATATCGAATCAGAAGAAGAAAGATGGAAAGCATATGGAGTGGGAACTTTGCTCGGGAGTGTGAGATACTGATCCAAGGTTGCTGTAGCAGTCATAATAAACAACTGATTCAGCTGGTAAGTGTGCAGAATTAATATATTCATTGTGTTTCAGTTGTTGTTGCTAACTTCTGAAATCCCACCCACTCACCTGAAAAGATGAGGGGAGTGTGGAAAAGATGTGACCTCTGGTTACCATCACACCTTTTTTTTCAATAGCTTCAGGGGTGAGAGAAAATTCAGTTATGAGACCAAGATGGGATTATCTTGAATTTGTCAATAAATGTCCAAGGCAGTGCCAAATATTCTTGAAATACATTATTAAGAAAATTTAGAGAACTGATCTATTAAGTTATTTTTTTGTCCTCCCTCTATTATTTGATTAAAAGTCTTAATGGATTTTTGCTTTCTTTGTATTTATGTTGTCTGACTGACTGCAGGCTCATAAGCTTCTAGCTGATTTTTCTGGGCTTGGATTCAGGTGGAATATGCCGAAGAAAATTGTATTGATAGCTCTGGGCACTAAATTTCACTTAACCAGAAAATAGGCGTAGTTTGAATAATGCAGACTGCAGGATTGGATCGTGCCTGTGTGTGTGGCAACTCTGAAATACAGTTTCTATCTCTTTGCATGAGAGAGAGAATTCATCTCTGTCAGCTTGACCACTCTGCTAAGACTGCTGGCAAGGCAACGGTTGAGCTTGTGTTGTGATGCAGGTATTTGTCTGCTGACATAGACCATAACCCTCAAAATTCACAGGCAGGTCTATTAATGCTGCTGTTGGGGTACATATGACAGAGTAGTAAATCTTTTTTATGATTGCAGTGCTGAGAACTTCTAGAATTGCTTTGAAGTTTGTGGCAAAATTGCCAATATCTAGAACTTAGGAGTGCTTTCGCAACTTCAAAAGAATGTTTCTATGAAACACCTAGACCTTACTTGATTAGTCTATGGAGCATTGCACTGTACTCTGGAGGCATCCTTGAGTCTCTTCCAGAGGCCTCATTGTGTTGACTTTCTTGGGTGTAGAGGCTCTGTCAGGTTTTGTATGTTCCCACAGGCTCACAAAATAGAGAAGTACAGAAGCTAAAGGCTTTCTGACTGGATCTCAATTTATTCCATTGCTCCAGAGGAAGGGTCCTTGTGGTGGCTGTCCATGCAGGTGCTGATGGGTTATCACCGTGTTCAGTAACTTTCCAAGCTCCGCTGCCAGAGACGGGTCTGACTTCGGAGTGCAAGTCCTAGCTAAATGCCGTCGTGTAATATGAGATTTCTTATAACATAAAAAGATGTCGCAGTTGTTCCAGAACTTCTTCAAGATATAATTAAGATATAATAAATCCAAGAAAGGTATTATGGTAGTAACATTGAAAAATCAGTGCTGATATGCCCAGAATTTAAAAACTTTATAAGCAGTTTCTCTGGGATATTCTGAATGTTCTTGTGGACCTGCAGATTCCTTTGGAGATGTGTCCCACCGCAGGCAATTTGTTACATTTGTGCCATGTCATGGCGACTAACTCTTTAATCTTGTTGAGCTAGCTGTCTGTTTGTTTGACAACCTCTCTGGTCCAGTCAGCGTCTGACCTACTTTGTGAGATCTGGAGAAACTGTTAGCTGATCCTTCCTCATCTGGACTTAGTTGGGATGATAATTCCTGGGCTGGGATATAAATCCCTTCTGTATGTTAAGACAGCCTTTCTTTCCACCAAGGGTACTCTCAATTGCTCTTTTTGTGAGACAGTAACTTCTGAATTCTTTAAGGATAATATGTCTTTTGCTTTGTCGTACATACTTTATTTTCCATCTGCAAGTCCTTAGCCTCAATGTCAGATTTTAATGGTACCAAAAGTCTCGGTCCTTCTTACTTTTTTCTAATTGCCAGTGACTCATTGCTGAGCCACTCTCCATCATCTTTGAAAGGTCCTGGAGGACAGGAGAGGCGTCCGAGGAATGAAGAATCACAGAATCACAGAATGGTAGGGGTTGGAAGGGACCTCTGTGGGTCATCTAGTCCAACCCTCCTACCGAAGCAGGGTCACCTACAGCAGGCTGCACAGGACCTTGTCCAGGTAGGTCTTGAGTATCTCCAGAGAAGGAGAATCCACAGCCTCCCTGGGCAGCCTGTTCCAGTGCTCTGTCACTCTCAGAGGGAAGAAATTCTTCCTCATATTCAGACGGAACTTTCTGTGCTTCAGTTTGTGTCCGTTGCCCCTTGTCCTGTCACTGGACACCACTGAAAAGAGCTTGGCCCCATCCTCCTGACACCCACCCTTCAGATATTTATAAGCATTTATAAGGCCCCCTCGCAGACTTCTCTTCTTCAGGCTGAACAAGCCCAGCTCCCTCAGCATTTCCTCGTAGGAGAGATGCTCCAGTCCCCTCACCATCCTTGTAGCCCTCCGCTAGACTCTCTCCAGTAGCTCTTCATCTTTCTTGAATTGGGGAGCTCAGAACTGGACACAGGACTCCAGATGAGGCCTCACTAGGGCAGTGTAGAAGGGAAGGAGAACCTCCCTTGACCTGCTGGCCACACTCCTCTTGATGCATCCCAGACTGCCATTGGCCTTCTTGGCAGCCAGGGCACACTGCTGAATCGTGGTTAACCTGTCGTCCACTAGGACACCCAGGTCCCTCTCCACAGAGCTGCTCTCCAGCAGGTCCGCCCCAAGCCTGTACTGATGCATGGGGTTGTTCCTCCCCATGTGCAGGACCCTGCATTTGCCTTTGTTGA
>Ga0065711_1026343_pt1 | contig 77412 bp, 30 predicted proteins | sample Hoacrofraction12_FD_59098 | JGI IMG/M metagenome (GOLD analysis project Ga0065711, IMG submission 59098) | Hoatzin crop microbial communities from Cojedes, Venezuela - Epithelial fraction 12 v2 (version 2) | ecosystem: Host-associated > Birds > Digestive system > Esophagus > Crop | place...
GGAGGTTGTGGAGTCTCCTTCTCTGGAGATATTCAAGACCTGCCTGGACAAGGTCCTGTGCAGCCTGCTGTAGGTGACCCTGCTTCAGCAGGAGGGTTGGACTAGATGACCCCTAGAGGTCCCTTCCAACCCCTACTATTCTGTGATTCTGTGATATCAGCTGTATATTCTCGGTGTCCTTACATCTTTTCCTTTTGCAGTGTCTATTATCAGCCCAGGTTTGTGGATTGCCATTGAAACCCAGAATTTGTCTTCTTCAACCGTTATAATTAAGTCCAGTACTATTGTTCCTTTTTTTCCTTTAAATGGAGAGTTGTAAAATTTTATTTGATCTCCTGTTAGCTATCTGTCAAATTCTGCAACAATGATTATAAATTCTTTTTCCCCTTTTACATTTTCTTCTGTTCTATACCCCCTCTGTTCCATTATTCTCATGTTCTTGAACTAATCTTTGATCTACATGTAGATGATAAATTTTTATCTTTTTCTCCTTCCAGTTTCTACTGAAAATGATAATAATGAAAAATAAATAAAAAAATATTTGGTCAGAATCTCTTTTGGTGTAGTATAGTCAGAAGTCTCAAGCAGATGATAAAGTTCTTCATCTGCTGAAGAGAACAAGGAGATACCCTTTTACAATATTTCTGATTCTCCTGGCAAGGATGTAAAACACAATACAGTAGCCAATATTTCTGTAATTTTATTGTATGACCTAATTTTATGTTTTTAAAACTAGTAATGGTGTTCAGAAGGACCAAAATCTGCATAATTTTAATATCAACAAGGTCTAATAATTAGCTCCCTTAGTCCTTATTGTGAACACAAGTGACAGTTTTAGGATGCAGTAAGAAGGTTTTAAGAAGTCGTTCAGTTGTACTCCTCTACATCTAAGTGGTTCTATTCTCTCCCACTATAACTACAGAAAAAATCTTATTATAGTTACAGAGATCTGTGGGCCTCTGTGTTAATAACCTAATTTGCTTATTTTGTCCTTAATTGTTTAAGATAAGAAATCTTGTAATGGCAGAATAATTTAAGTGGTTCCATTAGTCTCTTTTGAAGGAACCATTGATTTTTAATGCTATTACTTCCTAAGCTCATTTTACCAAGGTTTTATTTACCATTAGCTTCTAATCCTTGCATGTTAATGCATTTATTAACCTCTGGAATCCTGTGGGAGTCTGTGTTAACAAAAGCAATGAACAAAACTTAAACTATTTGTCTTGGATTTTATGTGCTCCATGCAAAGTATAATCCAGGAACATTAATTTTTAATACTTCCAAAATAAAAGAGCCTCTGTGTTTCAGGAACAGAGATATAAGGAGGCTGCAGAACACTACAGAGGAAGACAGATTTTCCTGTCTTTTTTCCAGTCCTTCCCGTTTCTCTTCTTCTCTGTTTTGACCTACTCATCAACCAGAGATAACTGCTAATAGATATTACTCTCTTTTCCCCCAGTCAATGTTATGATAATGATTCCTGGTGTGGCACACAGCCAGACTGAGGGTTAAAATAGGATTGGTCAAGTAGTAAATTCAGCTTTCCAATTACCACATTAATCCTCAGCCTATGCAATCACCCTGTAAGAGGTAAAGGTATGGAACTAATAACTGCCTTTGAGATATCTGATCTGGTAACTCTTAGAAAGGGCAGACTGCTACTGCAGATTCTTACTATCAATTATATTTTTGATTAGATTTCATGAGATAACAAGTTCTGTATGTTCCACATTCAGTAAATAGTTTTCACCCTTTGTTAGCAGTATCATGGAATCTGTTAGCTCAGTTTTATTTTGAACAGTGTTCTCATTCTCCTTGTAGCAGGAGCCCACCAGACCTGGATCCTGACAAGTGTTTTTGGTAGCTGTTGTAAAATGCATTAATAAAGTTTATTATTATTCACTTAGCTTACTCACTTTTCCCAACAGAGACATGCCTTCATGAGCTGCTGTCCTTGCCCAACTCCTGCAGCCATTAATTTCATTTTCTTGACTTGTACAAAAAGTGCTTGACAATTCAGCTGGCAATTACTGAGGACAGTTTGAGAACTATGGAAGAAAATGTATACTGTCTCTGCAGGTGTGTCAGCCATTGTGCTCTGGAAGTGAGTTCCATAAATCTGATGTAGGAAAGGAGAAATTTTTGCCAAATTTTGCCAATGGAAGGGATGAGATAGCTTTGCCTGTACAACCTGAAAGGCTAGTGATTGGTATGTGTCTGCAGTTCTCATGTTCTTTGAAAAGTAAAGCCTTTTCTGCAATGCTGATATAAATACTCATCTGATATTAGGATTAACCATGTGATTTTTTTTTATTATTTGACATACTTTTCAGCATAACGGATTTGTTACGTCCCCTCTGAAATTTTAATCTGAAAATACTCCTCATTCAAACAGTAGACAAGGAAGTAAAACATTTGCCTGGGAAGTAAGAGAAAGGATGATGTCCTTCACTGCCTCACTCTTTGCATATTTTATGCTGTGGCTCTGGTTTAAAATGGACTGATAGTCATTAGGATTGGAGACCAAAAGTTGGCTGTTGTGGAGGGTGACAGAAGTATGCAACCATGGCCTTTCTTGAGTCTGTTTTGGTATTATGCAGTTTTCATAGTTGGCTAGGCTCCATGGCTGCATTTCAGCAGAAGGCATGGAAAGAATGGCTGATTGTGCTCTACTTCCAGCTCTTTGGTTGCCTGGATAAGTAACATTGTATCCTTTTTAGCTGAAGCTAACATAGAGCCTAGTTTTCTCACATGTTCAGGAAAATGCTGCAATCATACATCTCATAAAAGTTCGGAACTAGCCTTACTTTCTTCCACACTTTTGAATGAAAATGGTACAAATGGATATGCTTTTTACTGGATTTAATCACTTGTTTTGTACTGGTGGGTGTGAGCGCATACAGCACTTCAGTGTCTTCAGGAGATGTCTGAACCTCAAATTTGCATATTTGTAAGATAATTACTGTGATGGTCAGCTTGTCCAAGATGGTTACATCTTGTACATGCATAAAGCTTTCAATACCGAAGTACTTACATAGGTAAAATCATAGGTGATATAGAATCTTATCCTGATACAGATGCCTTAAATTGGATGAACCACACCCTAAAAGTGACTGGTTCTCTTCATTGCCTGGGAGGGGAACCTAGCTGACAGGTTTAGACAGAGATACCCACTTGATAGGTAGGATATATCCTATTCTTTGTATCCAGAAGCTGTCATTTTGGATGTTGTTCTTGGTTGTGTAAATTAACTGTCCAAGTGCTGAAAGATATTGGAACTGTAATAAGTGACAACTGGAGGCAGAAGTTTGGAAGTAGATACTAGAATCATGGTGTCCAAATGACTTTTTTTGAATTTGATTAGACATTCTTCACCCCCAAAGAGCAGCTGGGCAAAATGAAAAATAATTTTTTTACTCAATGCACAGACACCACATGCCCAAACAACTCAACATCTGGAACAAAGACAGGTGCATACAAGGTCAGGGTGTAGTGTAGGTTTTGTCTGAATTAGACAAGTTTCAAAAGCTTAACTCAAATAGCTTAAAATGTGGGCACATTAAATTTGTTTAACTTAAAAGAATTTTTGCTTAGAAAGGAGTCCTTTAGTTTTAGTGGTATCTGCTTTTCTTTCAATGAATCTGTGGACATGGGTATACAACTGACAGCAGTTATCAGCAGTTGTTTACTGATCTGGAGTACATGCCTGTTTAGCTTAAATATAAATGTTTGTTATTACCTTGTTTTTGAGGTAGGTTTAAACCATGCACACAGATTACCAGTAATTCAGTGATGCTCTGCTGACAGGATAATTTAGTAAATGTTCACAGTTTAGTTGCACCTCTGAAACCCAGGAAATTAGCTCCAATACTGGTTTTAGTAGAAGCATATTTTTGAATTAATGTGGTTGATTTTTAGGGTAATCTTGAACTGTTAATACTAAGACTAAATTTATGCTAAATAAAAAAAGGGTGGTCCACAGTGCCTGATTCTTACTGCCATCCTAAGATTGCTCCAAAAAAAGCTTTCTCTAAGAGCAAACTGCTTTTAGAAAGTCCTAAATGATGTAAAGCAAGTCAGTGCCCATTAGCCTTGACCTCTGTTATTCAGCAGTAAAAACCTAGTTTCTGACTCTACAGATGGTACTGGCTTAACTAAGTTGTCTCTTAAACTAATTTACATTAAACTGGTGGCTGGATGGACCAAGCTGATATTAACTCATTTTTTTTCACTTCAGTGAAAGAATAACTGTTGGAATTCAATCTTTGCTGACAGCTCAGAAAGTATGTAATCTGTAAAATTTTGACTACTTTTGATTGACTCATTTATTTCTGTTTAAAAGGCTCATTTATAGTGTAAGTTGTCATGTTTCTACTGTTTTCTTATTATCATATTCTGAGGATTTATTTGACAGCTTTCAAATATAGTGTCAAATTAATGTGATTTATTTCAATGCATCAGCTGCACAGTTCATGAATTTGTGGTTATTCTTACTAACTTTTCAATATTACTATTCCTTGAAAATTACCAGGCCTTGTAATATCCAATAAAAACTGTATAGCAACAGAAAACATAATCACTTGGATTCAGGGCTTCTTGTTTGTGCCAGATTTACTCACTACAGGAAGTCACAGTCATAAGGTGAGAAATACTTCAGAATTACTTACAAATTGTGACACGTATTTGCAAAAGGTTTGCTTAAATAGAAAACATGGTATGAACTCTTGGTATAGATGACTTACAGATTATTCAAGTTTTTTAAACTTAAACTTGCTTTGGTATCAGACACAGAGTGCTCTGAGGTACACTGAATGTTCTTGGCAGAGAATGGTGTCCAGGACTACTGCGTCAGCTGGTGACATTACTGCAAACTCTGTATCTCCCCTTCTCCAGCATGCTCTGAACTAGCATAGTATCAGAGAATAGTAACAGAGTTCAGAATGCCCAGCATTTTTGCACCAAACCACTGCAGATGTGAAGAAAAAAGGAGCTAAGCCTCTTTTATGAATTTGAATTAGCACTTCTAAACTTGACAAACATTTTTCTGGTAAGTGTAATTAATTTGAGAATAAAGGTATGAAAGCCAAATGTCAGATTTTGAGGACACGTTCCACATGGATCTGTTTGATTTTTAGCATTACAAGAATTTCACTTAAAATTTTTGTTGTTGGTTACTTATAGGTAAGTAGTTACTTGGCTTTCAGAAGTACGAAGTCATTGGATTGATAGACATGATGGGGCAACAGAAATAGTTAGGGAAACAAACTGAAAAAATTTTTAATTCTAGCTCTGCAATAAACACTGGGAACAGAAAGCGAAATATGCAGAATAAAAACCCCCAAAACAGCATAATCACCCTTTTCTTTATCATTTATTGGGGGAAACACGAAGAAAAAAAATTGTAGCAATATGAGTTTTATTTTATTTTTAAATTTATCTGTATTTATAAGTAAATTAGACCCATCTTTTGGTCTTCAATGCATGTTTTAGTGTTGAAAAGTGGGTACCTCAGAATTAGGATGACATATATGACTGTGCTGTTAAAATACTGTGGCAAAAGTTATGCAACAAGGAAATTGTGTCAGCAGGCCTTTCATGTCTTGGCAGTCACACGTAAGCCAGTAACAGCAGAACAAGGACACTTCCACTTCTCATTTCTGCAAACTCAGTTACAGAGGAGTGAATTTGTCACAAGACACTGCACATTCTTGGCACTAGTCCAGTGTCAATAAGGCATAACCCAAATTTATCAACAACATAATTTCTGGTTAATATGTCACGAAGTCTATACAATGACAAGAAATTCAATATAACTCTAGAAGGGAGCTATGGTGCTGCACCATGTAATGATCAAGCTCTACTTGTTGGAATCACTCTTCAGGTTAGTAGAACTAGAGCAGAATTAGAGCTTCAGAGAACAGAAGTAGTAAGCTATAGTGAAAAATGCTAGAAACTTTTCACTACGTATACGTTGCTAGAGGAACTCAGACCTATTTTCTTATGATTACAGTAATACAAACAATCTGGTTAGAAATGTAATTTGTGTGTCTGTGTGCATGAAAGCATTATACTCAGGACCTCCTGAGTGAATTTACAACATTATATCAGGCTAGAAATATGTGATACCATGTAACTTATCTATCTCGCTCCAATTTATCTATTACATTTTGTCCAACCTGGACAAACTTACTTGCCTCCACCCAGGGAGACTGTGGTATATAACAAGAGCTATCGGCTAGCACAGTATTATGTTGACATGCTGGAAATAATTTATGATTGCAAGGTAGGAGAAAAACTGGGCTATAGTAGACACAAACTCAGAACAATTAAGAAAAAAGTAAGTAACAGGAATTTGGTGCATCAGTGTGTTTCTATTTCATCATCTAGTTACCATGCACGGGCACCAAAAATTCTCACAAAATATGTGTACATCAATTAATATTGGGTTTTATGTGTTCTTTTTTTTGCCTTCCAAGGCAAATGAGCTTCTTTATATGCTCACTTATGTTTCACCAAGATATAAAGAGGCAAGTCAAGACAGCCAGCCTTGTTCGTCCTTGTGAATGTATGTTAGCCATCTGAGCTGAGCTTTCATGGAGTTAAAAGGCATAGAACTACACCTCTCTCTATTTCAAAGGTATATTTTCTAGAAAGAGGGGTGGACTGGGTATCCTAGATACAGAGATGTACTCCAGTCTACTTGAGAATATTAAGTTAAACTGTAGTTTACAGTTCAGCTGTAAATGTGAGATGGAGTGACTATGTTTTCTGTTGCTTCAGTTACTTGTTTAAGTATGTACGCAGACACATTTAGAAAGCCAAGTATATTTTCACAAAAAGTTTTCAGGAAACTAAGTAATTTTTAAGCATCATTTAGTAAAATGGTTGAAAAGCTAGTAACTGCAATGCAAAATTTTCCTTTCTTATGCTAATACCATGAAGATGAAGCTAAGAGATTTGTTGAAGCAAGCTTCAGATTATAGCTTCTGATATTCATGAACAAGTCACATATACAATTTTTTGGCACATAAATCACAGTGTGCTAATACCATTTGCATCTAGGTGCATTAATACTTAGTTCTTGATATCCTGAATCAAAAGCCTACTTAAAGTAGTGTGAAGTCTCGTATAGGTACTTGGAACCAGCACGTCTGAAATTTGTAAACATCCCTAGTTGAGGGCAGCAAGTATTTTTGCTAGTTTATCTCCTTTGACAAAGCTGCAAAATTTTTGTGCTTTAAATTATGGCAAGGCTTAGTTATGTTGCAATTAGGATTGTTATAGCTATGTTTTACAATGCTTTTAACATTCATCTGATATTTAATTCACAGTATCTGTCCTTGTAAATCTTAATTAAATGACTTCCCAGTTTCTAAATTTAGACAGTCATCTATCATGTCTCAGCAGCAGAGTTTCTGTCCATGAAATCCTTCTCCCTGTTAACATGCAGCATGTACTACCAATGAATTTCATGCTGTGCTCATCTTCACAAGCTTCGGTAATATTGGAAAGGTGGCTATTCTGGCAGCATAATATTCTCTGTCAGGAAATGCTGGGTTGTTGCCTAGCTTCTCACCCCTGCATACCGCCTAGATTTTTTATTCTTCTGCCTGATTAACTTGAACATTCATGGTGCTTTGAAAAAGTAATACAAGGTAAGATTTGAGAAAGCAGGTCATTGGCCAAGACTGTACAGTCACGATATGTAGGACTTATAGTTGCCTGATTGTATCAGTATGAAAGGCAATTAAAGCATAAATCATGAAATGCACTCATTGTTAGAAGTTTAACTCTCCATAAAATGTACTTATCATCAGTTTTTATAGTGACTATGTCACAAACTGAGGATAGAGATAGGAAAAATGAACTTGAGAAGGTGAGGATTTAAAAAAAAATGTGAAGACGATTACTAGCAGAAAGGCTGGGAGTGAAAAACCAGGAAATGGAAAAATAAACAGGCTGAGAGATGCTATTTTTCATGTTCTCACTGCAGTCACACAAATCAAAAAAACAGATGAGGGAGTTTTGTCATGAGAAAAGGTAAAAAATATTACTCTTGAATGCAAATTCTTAACATGTGACAGCACTAGTTCACTTGAAAATCCTCAAGGTCATCAAGTCATTGTTGTCAACTTAATGCAAAGGGTTAAAGAGCCCACAGAGCTGGAGTTTCCAGCATTGTGATGTTGTGAGCAGCCTTTAAAGAACTGGGGGCTAACAGCTGTAAAGAGCTGCAAGATCAGTGGATTCAGTGCCAGGTGCAATGAGAATAAGATCTAACAAGACAAAGTACTTCTGCATTTCTCATAATGTTTTTTTCATTTTCAGTTTCTTCAGTCAGTTCACAGCTATAGTAATTTCATATCCTCATCCTCTTTCTTCAGAAAACATTTGATGTTTTCAGTGGGAGTGACTCTGAACTATAGTTCACTCTCCTGCATGTTGCTTAATGGTTGTTCACACAGGTGATGACAAGCAGGGGCAGCTGATTGAGCTCTACAGCCATAGTTTAATAAATGCTTGTCTAATCATGCTTCAGGTGTGGTTTAGTTTTTAGTGAGCCTAATTCATTCCTTTTGAAACAATTTTGTGTATACATCATGTGATTGTTAGAGCAAGATAACATGTAGCCTGAACACTTAAATATCAAATTGACTTTGCAGTGTTAGGATTGACTAATGCTTGTGCAGATGCTCTGCTACCATGCTCAGGTTTGGCGGCCCTCCAACTATCACTTACTTGTTTGTATCTTGCAGGAGTCAATGGCAGATTTCCATGTGACTTCTTTATTTTTCAGGTTCATACAGACTGTGTACCATCTTCCTATTTAAATACTGTATGACACCCAGGTTTGGAACATATGTTTGCATGTTCCTGGCGTTAATGGCATTGATCCATATCCATGCAATATTAGAATGCACTAGTTTCTTGTGCCCCTGTGTAACATTCTGGGGGAAGGTTTTTTAGCCCACTGGATTATTTTGCTCATCAGAGTCAGAAATTTTATTACCACAGAAATGAGGAGAACATCATGTCATAAAAAGGAAAGATCTTGCAATGGGCAAAAAAGTCGAGTATGATATCCAAACCTCTCCTGTTCGTGTTGTTTGCTCATGTAAAGGAGAACTGATAAGTTGGGGTTTTTTTGGGTGATGGCTTGCATTCTGGATAAAAAAATCTTCTTTTATTGTTGAGAGCAACGAGAATGCAAAGACCTTAGGCCTACCTAGGACTCCTCTTAAATTAAGAGGAACTAGAGTTGTAGGGGTCCTCCAGAAGTCATTAGCTCTGTCAGTAAAAGTGGAGTTACGCTGGGCACAGATGTTTGTACTGACATACGATGGTTTGTACTGTGACTGCACATGTTCTAAGGGAAAATTTCAATGCAGACAAAGCAGGGCATTGGCAGACAATGACTGGGAGTGGCCTGGGGGAGAGCAATGGCCAAGGAACATTCTCAACTTGTCTGTTTGAGATGCGGATATGTAGTTTGGTGAGGCAAAAGGGTTTAGCTGTACGGATGTGCGACACGCCAGGCTAGCTGACATCGAGGGCAGTTTCTGGTTTGTTCTATTTGCTGATAGAGGTGCAGAAATTTAGTTCATTGTCCTACACCAAGCCATGTTCTAATGAGAAAGGAATCTTGTTAGTGAGCTGAACTATCTGACAGAAGTCTGAAGTAATTCAGAAGACGGTGATATGGTCATCAATTATGCATCTTTTGGTGACATATTATGGTGAATTGCAGTGGTATTCAGAAATATTGTTCATAAAATTTTTGAAATAATATAAGACACAGTCATTGTTTGAGAAATGGTGGCTGCGTGTCATCATTTTTTGCAGAAGTAGGAGCAGGTTCAATGTTTTTTCCCCTCAAACTCTATGCTTGAAACATGGGTGGGAATAAAGGATTGTTTCTAAAACATATTTGCTTTGGGAATTTTTGTGTTCTCTACCTCGAGCCAACTTTAATTCCTCCAAAACTTGTACTTTTTTTCGTAATTTCTTATACTGTCTCCTTCTTGCTCTCATTGTAACACCTCTCTTACCATATGTCCAAATTGTAATGTACTATTAACGTAATTGAATTTGTTACTGTAAAAAGAAAACACCGTCCAAATCAATTTTATTCAGTGTTTGGTTTGTGATATGGCTGAAATTCTAGACTTCATAGAATTTATGAGACACATTTCATAGCTCTGAATACAATATTTTACCGTAGCATTTGTTGCACAGCATTTTATCTGAATTTTTTATCTGGTACAGAGACTAGTATTTCAGCAGTAGACAAACTACTTTGGGGGAACATTTCACAGCTTAAACTTGCGTATACATGAAGATTTACAGAGATATTAAGGCATCAAGGAAGCAAATGATGGAGAATATTTTTGATCTAGGAGGTTTTGAGCACTAATTGCAAAAATCTATTAATTTGACTTTAAGCATTGCACAGGATATAAAATAGTCCTCAAGCAGAGCTAGACCTCTATTTTGGTTATAATTATTTCTAGATTTTTTTAGCTGAGTCTGAATACACGGTTATAATTTCTAATATTCTGAGGCATGTTACCTGTGAGGAGATACTGAAGAAACTGATCTTGACAAGCCTGGAAAATAAAAGGTTTCAGGGTGCACCTAATAGCTTTCCCCCAAAACCTATGAGAAAGGTACCAAGAGGCTGGATGGAGTCTCTTTACAGTGCTGAATGGTATAAGGACGAGAGACAGTGGGCATAAACTGAAACAAGCAAGGTTCAGGCAGAAAATAAGGAGAAAGTTTTCCACCACTGGGACAGAAAATAATGAACAGGTTGTTCACTGCTCATCCTGAGGAGTTTTTTTGATGGCCTGACTGGTTAAAAACCTGAGAGTAGAAAATACCTTACTGTTTCTATATTATGCTATTACTGGGAAGGAAGAGGAGCTGAAAATGTTGTACCAAAACTTAGGGTGATACATTCTATCTTTGACACCAAGCAAGATATATAAAGACTAATAGCTTCTTGTTACTTTTCTCATCTCTCACAAGCCCAAAACCTTAACTAGTCTAGTACTCGAAGACAAATGTGTTTGTTTTCCAACCACTATGACCGGGTAGCTAGCCAAAGGACAAATGAATGTGTTTGGTGATTTTTCTAGGAGTTTCAAAGCACACAAGTGAGATAGCTCTGGAGTGGAGTTCCTGTGGGCTTAGAAGAGGAAGAAAAAAGACCACATTCAATAGAGCCCAAGACATTATGAAAGTGCCAAGGACAAATGGCAGCATCTGTTGGAGACTGCTTTATCTGAAAACAGTTGTAGCTGTCTCCTTGCTCTCTACCACTGAAAGGCAACTCAGCCAGCCTATCGCTCTACATAAATGTTACATGTTGTATCTCACACTCACATCAGAGAGTGTGAAAGTTACTTCACAACATAGAGATGCATTTTTCTAAAGTGCAACACTCCAAAAGTTACTATAAAGAGACGATATAACAAGCCTGAAATACATATAGCAGTAATTTTGGTGGCATATAGCTGTAACAACAGTAGTAGTGGAGGTGGAAAGTAAGCAAAGGAGACATTCTACTAAGTACCCTTCCTGGGTAACTCCATGCCTGGATGCAAGTTGAATTTCCAAACAGACATGTGTTATCACCTTCTGACAGTGTGTATGGCTACGAAGGTTCTTGGATGCATTTACACTGTCACCCTTTTTGTGTCAAGCTGCCATCTAAAAATACTTGAGGGGATTCAAATTTCTATCCTATGGTGTTTCATTTGTCTTTAGAAGTTTCATATTCAAAAAAAAGCTTGCTTGGAAAGTAGTCAATAAATATTTAACATAACTATCTCTGAAATACCATAATTTCCATAAAAATTTGGACAGTATTCCGGAAATATTCAGGAAGTGTTTGATGATAGACTTTGTCCTCGAGCATAAGAAAGTTCATGAAATGTCATAGCAATGCTCATGAAGTATTTCATGAAACACTCATGAGAAATCACTCTGATATTGTCATGTAAGATTCATGATATTTTCATGAAATATTAAGCAATGTATAAAGAAAAAAATCACACTGAGCTACAACTCCAGTGAAATACCAAACAAAACAAGATATTCATTCATGGAAAGTTCCAGAAGAACAGTTCACAGAATCATAGAATAGCTGAGGTTGGAAGGGACCTCTGGAGGTCATCTGGCCCAATATTTCTGCTCAAGAGGGTCGCCTAGAACAGGTTGACCAGGACAAAGTGGATGATTTTTGAATGTCTTCAAGGAGGGAAACTCTACAACCTCCCTGGGCAACCCTCATAGTGAAAAATTGTTTCCTGATGTTCAGAGGGAACTTCCTGTGTTTCAGTTTGTGTCCATTGCCTCTGTCCTGTCACTGGACACCACATAAAAGAGCCTGGCTCAATCCTCTTCATACCCTCCCTGCAGGTATTTATCTACATTGAAAAGATGTCTGTTCAGCCTGCTCTCCTCTAGGCTAAACAGTCCCAGCTCTCTCAGCCTTTCCTCATAGGAGAAATACTCCACATCATTAATCAGATTTTTGCCCTTCATTGGACTGTCTCCAGTGTGTCCATATCTCTCCTGTTCTAGAGAGCTAATAAGAAGACACAGCACTCCATATGTGGCCTCACCAGTGCTGAATATAGGGGAAAAATCACCTCCCTCCACCTGCTGGCAATGCTCTGCCTAATGCAGCCTGGGATAGCATTTTCTGCAAGAGCACATTGCTGGCTCATGTTCAAATTAGTGTTCACCAGTAAGCCCAGGTTACTCTACCTCCTCATCTTCCCAGCTTGTACTTCCTAAAGATGTTGTGTCCTTCCTTTGCAGCACTCCAGTCACGCAAGCCATCCCAGTTCTTAAACATGAAAGCAATTTGTTGACATAAAATTATTTGCGACATTTCTTAAAAATATCTATGAAATCGTTCATGAGCTATCACATGGAATTTATACAAAATACATAATAAAATATAATGCAAGGAAACCTCATAGACAGTTGAATAAAATGTAAGTTTAAAATTTTTAAAATAACTAATCCTTAAAATAGGAACACAGGGCATCTCTGAGTCAATGCCTTTGGCATCTGTCATTTGGAGGGAGAGAAATTTTTTTGACTTCTCACTGCATTTTAAGAACCTCCTCTACTGCACCTCCCAAGGTTCACAGGGAAGCTCGTTCTCTTTTTCCCTTGGGTGTTTTGGAGTATGTGTGTATAGTCATGGCAGAAAGCAGGAAACTTTCAGCACGAGATAGCAGCAGCTTCCCCTTAGTCTCCCAAATGCACCCTTTACAGTCTCTTAGGCAAGAGTTTCTGTAATCCAAGTGGAAATTCATAAAGTGTAACTAGAATTAGTACTGCAGAGGGCATTTCATCCCACTTGGATATCTATTTTCATCTGGGATGTTATTGCTTGTTGGTTATAGAGGGAGTTTAGATGATCAGTGGTCTACAGAGCTGAAGTCAGAGTAAATTAGTCATAACCAATGACTAACCTGTGTCTAATTAATTAAAGGCTTCTTAGGTCAAGCAAACAGAGATAAAACTGGATTATCCAACATTACAAGGGAATTTCAACAGTGCTAATATCCATAATGTCTGCAAAAAAATACATGTTTAAAGTTAAATAAAATGTCATCCTGAATCCTTTCATAATAAACTTTGAATAACACTGGTGAAATTTCCAATGTAGTCAACCAACATTTGAATTAAGAGAGGCAGCAGAAACAAGCATGTGATTTTTGTCATCCTGTGCAATGTGGGAATCAAAAATTCATGCAAATTTATCCACAGCCTCCAAGAAATTACAAACTTTAAAATCTATACAGACAATCAGGACTGGATAAGGTGTTAGTTACCTCTGGGGAGTTTTGGTAGTTTAGATCTGATGTTTATGGTGATATTCATAATGATGGGTGATGTCCACAGCTTTAGAAATAGAGAGGATGTTTCTTGCTGACCTGCCGTTCTGAAATCAGATCTTCACAGAGCTGCAGAAAAATTGTATTTATTTTCTTGATATTCTACATCCTTTGCCATAGATCAATCTTTTCCTTCAAGAAATGAGCCCACAAAAAGTTTTGAACTGAGATCATAGTTCTGTGTTCTAATGATTAGAAAAACCGTTGATACCAAATGAATGCTTGTTGGGGTGGAATGTTTTATCCAGCACCAGGAGTGCTAAAGCTTTGTTTACTGCTATGGTTGAATCATAGCCTGATCCATGGACACAACTTCATTTCTCGTTTTCTTGCAACTGTTGGTACAACTGCCAAAGCTCCTTGTCCAAACTGACACACACTGACCCACCTTAGGATGGGAAACATTTTGCCACTAGTCTCAGTTTCCCTGCTGGAAGATAAAAATGAAGATCTACATCAGAAAGAACAGAAAAGGATGTACAGTGGAGCAAGAAGGAAAGAACAGAGAAAACATGAGCATTCAGCCTGCCACTGGAGGACTGTGGTCCATTAACACACAGAGTGAAAGGTATAATTCATCTGAGAAATGTGGACATTGCCAGTGCAAATGTCAGTATCTGAATAGTTCATCTTTATTCCTTTCACGCGAAAGCAGTCAAGATCACTGAGTCATCTCACTCTAACTTAGACGTGACTAAAAGGATCATGAGGATTGTGTCCTAAAAGTGCCCATTCCTTTCCATTAACCAGGAAGAAAAAAGTAGGATGACTACCTTAGAAGTAGACATCTAGATTACTGATATCTGAACCTCAGTCTGAGCCCCCCAAAATACCTGGAGACAATTTTGTGGAGGGAGTAGCCCTATGCAGTATTAAATATGCGTCCAGTAATCTAGCCATAGAAATGATTGTGGAACAGTTATTCCATTCTGGCTAGAGTACCACAGCTCAGCATGAAATAGTTTCATTGTGTGGACAAGCCCTAGCCTGCATAAAAAGGAGATGCCCTAATAACATTTTCAACCCATACAGTGACTTTCCTGCACAGATCTCCATCTACTTTATGAAGAGTATTTGTCCTTGTAACACTCTTGCGAGGTGGAGAATGATTATTCCTACCAGAAAAACTGGAGATCAAGGACAGAGCTAGAACACAGGGCTCTCTGTTCCGAATTTTGGCTTTAATGATTGTAGGTGTACTTTTGACATTTGGAAAATTACACCGGAAAAACTTCATCTGAGAGGTTAAACTTATGCACGTGCAATAAACATGCAGTATCAGTTTTCCTCAGTGGTACAGAACACTTTAAATCTCAGGGGCAGCACTGCAACAAAATGATACAAACAAGAGAGGGTCTCAAGATAGCAACGTTCATAAATTTGCTCTGTGGAGTTATTAAATCGAGGTGGACTGGCAATCAACATCTTGATTCAGCTTTATGTCTCTGAAAGTTTGGCTTATTGCTGTAATAAAGGGGTCTTAAGTTACTTTTGAACAATTGATAGCTACTGTCCTGAGAATATGGTACAGCTGGGAATAGAGCACGCAGTGTTAACCAGAGATGACTTTCCGTTTGTGATGATCTTATGATAAAAGCATTGGACTGGAAGGTCTAAGTTTTATTTCTTGTTCTTACAGAAACTTCCATTATGACCTTTGGAGGCCCCTTAATCTACACTTCACTTTGTTTTTTTACAAAATTCTGCTTCACAATGTGTAGATTTTTACACTGCACTCACATCCAAGTGCCTCTCAGTGCTGGGTTAAGCGATGTGACTAATGTTAGTCCTGTATTAATTCTTGTCCATCTCTGTAAGGAAGAAATGAGTGTAGTACAGTATTCAATCTGGTAGATATGTGGAATAGAAGAAAGGGTGTGCAAGGTAGAAAAAAGTAACTTTTACTTCAAAAACAGATGGTGCCAACATTCATAACTACCAGTTCTTGGGCTGTCCCGTATGAAAACCATTTTCTTGCAGAAGAGTTTAGATCTGCCACAACATTGAAATTGCCTGTTATTATTTTCAGATAACTCTAAGAAGGAACAGTTTCTGGACCAAACATAACATGGAAGTTTTCGTGAGAGGTACAGGCATTGTAAGCATGCTTTGACAAGCAAGGTCATACATTCTAGAGATGACAAATTTTAATGGTGCTTCTGCAGGTTTACAATAGAAAAGATATGTAAATCTGGTCTTGAGGGCATTGTTTCGAGGAGGCTCGAAGTATGTTGCTAAATAGAAACAAATCCATGGCCTTAAGGCCAAGGGGCACCAGCTGGGTTATGTTTAGACTGCCTAGGGCTGCAGCATATTTACTTGCTTTGTAGACAGTTAGCAGACTGGATTCCTTAATGCTAACTCCTTCAGATGGCCCTTGTCCAGAAATTTGTTACATAAGAAATGAGTCCAAAGCCAGGGAGTGACATTAGAAAAGGTTCGATAAAGGGACTATCTACTGTTCAAATTCATTCACTAGCCTTCTTTCATTAACACAGAACTCAAACGTTCGTGGTCATGGTTATGGAGTACTTTCATCATAAAGAAGACATGATGAAGACAGAAATACTGTAGGAAGTCACGCCAAAAGATCCTGCATCATCTTTCCAATATTAACCAAAAGTGGAAATCTAGGAGAGTGTATAGCAATGGAATAAGCATGGTTAAACTTTCTCAGGATACTCTTGCAGTCTTCAGAAACTTGCATTACAAGGAATTTCTGAACAAGAAATACTGATGTGTTTGAAGTTAATAACTGCTGATGAAAATTTCTTCCATGAACTTGTATAATCTCCACTTGAATTTTAAAACTCATTTAGCATTTACAATGTCATGTGGCAGGAAGTTCCCCAGATTACTTACACATTGTGTGAAGATCCAGCTTTTCTCTTTTTGGAATATCACACCTAGCTTTGTTTGATAGCCTGTGGTGCTTTCATTCAAATAAAGAAAGAACGATCAATCCCTACTTCTCTATTTGCACCACTCATGACTGTATTGACTCCTATTATAACTCCATCATTTTTTCCCACATTTTTTTCCATGCTAAAACTCCTAACCTACTTACAGAAAGCATTTACAGGCACTGAACTTGATTATTAATTGTACCAGAATGCACTAGTTACTGCAGGGCAGGTCTGGTGGGCTGAAGCACTTGATCTCAGTTGAGAATACCGAAGCAGTGAAGGTGTCATTGTTTCCTGAATGTCATAGGCACTCTCTGGCCGCACAGTGATAAATGTATGAGCCCAGATCATTTTCTATCAAGACAGGTTGGAGCCTTTTGTCAGGTAACAGATAGCAGAGATATTGCCAACCTGAATATAGATGGGAGAAATATTGCTAAGCTGATTGGATTCAGCTTTGGGCACAGCTGAATCTTCATCCAACTGTTTTATATAGGAGGTACCCCTGTCCCAGTACTCTGATATTACTATTATAGTAAACAAATGTAGTGAAGATTAGGTAGCACTGAGTGTCTTCCGCATATAATTGGCACTTGACTTTTTAGCGATGGCCAAAACTAGACTGTGTGGCATTTATATTCCATAGTATGCTTGTTCTTCCAGATCAGGAAAACAGCTGGAGAGCACTGTGATGTTCAGTCTATCTGTGCCAGTGTTTCCTTCCAAGGGAAAACAGAATATGGTAAGAAATATAGCCAGGACGTAAATTTGCACTGTGGGGAATACTATAGTGTAGGAGCAACCATGGTTACCTGTGTTTGGGGGCTAAAAAGGAGTGGGAAGAGAGCTATATTTAAGAATTAATAAATCAGTTGAACTAAGATTCAGATTCTCATTATTATCTATTGGTATGAAGCAGGAGGATCTCAGAATAATTTTAGATACAAGCTGCTTCTTTCTGATGAGACAAGATTTTATTAGTGGTACATGTTACAAATAAGATTGCGAAGATAAAAACATACATCTGTCTTCTATACAAAGGAGATCCACAATTTGTGATCTTACATCAGTGTTACTTCCGTGTCCTGCCTGAAGTACAGTTTATACACTTAAAAAAAAAAAATTAGACTTGAAGGTAGTTTGAGCACTTGGTGGGATGAAAGTTGTGTGTGCTGCCAGGATAAATTTCATTGGTTTCAAGGTATTCAGGTATCACCAATATGAGTTAATAGAAAAAAATATAACTGATATACTCTTAATATAGGATTTTTTTGAAATCAATACTTCTGAAATGGTTATATATACAGATAAATGACAAATACTTCTGATGATAACCAAAATAATTTTAAGTTTAATGGTATCAGAGGAATGAAATGTGTGTTTCTACTGCACTTAAAGGTCTCTAGTAGCCTGAATTAATTTATGGCTGCCTAAAGCTTAGTGGAGCCTAATATTATTTCTAAAATGTAATCTTGCTGATATTGGCTAACAGTAGTAGAATGGAGACAGGTCTCAGTGAATCAGTGATGTATTTTTAGATTATCACTTAGAATTCAAGCCATGTGAGTAGGGACTAAAATCCATTGACTTTTGAGATCATATTGTTTCTCTGTATTGAAGGGGCAACAATACATAAACGCTTGACAAGGAAGCCAAAGGACTTAAAAGAACTTGGAAACTATTTTTACACAGTACAAGAAAATATCTTTCAGACTAGTGAAGTGATATGTTTGTGGCTTTCTTCATGCTGTGTGCTGCTTAACATGGATGCCTATTCAGTCATGAGGGCAGGTAAATTTGAGTTTTTCATTTTAAGAGAGTAAATATCTAATGGCAGGATATGCACCTTCACTCTTTTCAGCTGGATTCTTAGTGTTGTAAAACCAATTTATTTTTTCCCCACATGTGTAATAGTTAAAGAATCTAGGTGAACAAATCTATGTCCCAACAGACAATGATTCAGAAGCATTTGAGGGAATTACACGAAGCTTTAAAAAAGAGACCGCTCGGAGTATTTGGACGTTAGTCTTGCATAGCTGAGGACTGTAATGAGGGTTGCTCTCACTCAGTGATTCAGAAGTGTAGTAAGTGGTATAATACTGGCAAAAACTATTACTTCATCAAGAGCTTTTACAGTTTTTACACATGGACTTGCTGCAGAAACTTCTGTGTGAGTCATGGGAATAAACTACAAATGGCCTGTGATTACCTGGAAAAGACATAAGAGTGTCTATAATAATAAACTATTTAAGTCTCTGTGGTAGCTTCTACCTTCACAGAAAAGTGATTAAAAGTTCGAAAAGGATGAAAGCAAGTTGAGAAGTACTCTATGCATCTCAGACTGCAATTTCAGAATCTGGAGAGGGTGTTCTTACCATTTAAGTCTCTAACATGAGAATTTCAGCAATAACTGTAAACTGTGGTATAACTTTCATTCTCAAACATTAAAAAATTGCTGTCATCTAATGAATGTCTTATAAGATAGTCTTATCTCAGTGCAATGTATGTCACTTCTTGCAAGCTTTCCAATGGAATCTGAAGCATTTTTACATTCGTTTTAAATGTAAACAATGCTATGACTATAGCAGGATTTATATACTAACAGTAATATCAAGCCCTAGAAGACAATGAAGCCAATGAAATGGCTGTAATGTTAATAATAACAAATACATAAGCAAGAACTGAAGAAGACTGCCTTTTGAACAGCTGTTAGTTGTTTTTTTCCTTCAAAAATCACTTCAACATATGCAGAATTCTGGTGGGTGACATATTTGATCTGCTATCAGGTTTCTTGAGACAGCAAATTCAATGCCATCTTGCAATTTGCTTTTCTTCTGGAGGTAGAATGCGTTTTTGCATTTTTGCGCATTTTTGCATGGTTTTGTCCAGAAGAAAAGAAATTAAAGGTTGTACCTTTTAGTGTTTCAATAAATAACTCACACAGCACATACAGTGTGTCAAGAGAGAAAAAATAAAAGGGGAATCTTCTCTAAAGACATTATACTAGCAAAAGAAATTATTGATATGCTCATTTGTGTTTCCAGAACAAATAATCTTTATATTTAGCATCTTTGATGAAAATTGAATCCCATATTTGGATGATGGGAATTTAGGAAGCACAAGAGTCCTTTATTTTGAGTAAAACATATTTGATTTACCATCAGAAATTATATACAGATTGGAGTTTGTGCTTATATTTTAATCTAGTTTAAAGAAGAAATCCAGATGCTGATGTCTGTACAAAAGAATCATTAGATGCTATCTTTCATCTTAAGTACATGGAAGCACCTGATGACAATCTCCTAAACTTCAGTGACCAACAGTCAGGAAGGTTTTAAGTGACCACCTAAGGGGTTTCCTGAAAAACGATGGTTTTCTCAGCTGGGGCCAAGCTGCTTTATAATCACTATGTAGATAATCTTTGCAATATTTAGATGCAGTGAGTAAGTGGGTAATGTTATCAGCATGTTACAGGCAATGAAACTGTGGCAGACCTCTTGTGAGTTAAAGGCAGATTTTCAAATTGCCCTATTTCCGTTAAGTGCTTAACATAAATTACTAGCTTTTCAAAGGTCTCATGTATTTTGAGAACCCCGGTGCATACAGGGAGAGTAAAGGACAATATTGAAGAAGTGGTCCCAAACCATCAGACTCTAGTGCTTAAAGGAAGTTTCTTGATAGCATCTTAGTGCCTCAACTGTAAGTACCTAGACAGACAGGGTGAATTTAACCAGCTAAGTTAGAGCAATGGTAGTCATATATGTTTAGTGAGGAGCATTGCCTGCAAAGGACGCTTTAGAGGAAACTAAAACCTTTTTCTCCTGGATAGTATAGGAAGTGTAAGTCACTCATCCCAAATTAGCAATGTGGATGAGACTGCCCCAGGCTTTGCACCCTCTACCCTCCATATGACCCCAGAAAGCTTTGCACCTTCAAATGTCATCACCTACCCTACAGGGAATGTGTTGGTTGTGCAATACAGTCACATATCTATGCTTTCAGAAATTAACTCTGCTGGGCTGCAGCACAGTCCTCCAACTGTTTCAAATACTTTGAATTGAAAACAATGTCCAGACTCTCTCTTTCTCACTCAGTTTTGTCTTACGGCATCAAAAGCACAGTATGAAGCCAGGATACCCAAAGCTGAAGCCTACGAGGTCTTGAAGCAACCAGTCTGGTATAGATGGGGCTAGCCATGAGCAGGGCAGACACCAGCCTGTGTAGCCTCTCTTGGCTTAGGATACTGCAGGAGACATATTCAGCAGTATGTAAGTAGCTTTGGTAAACCTTTGTGTTGAAGAAATGCATGGAATTTCTTTCATATTCAGGATAAAGCTAGGTATATTTTACATGTAAGTATTATATGTAATGCCAAATTTATCATGGAATTAAATAAATGGAATTTATTGTGAAATTCTGAGGAATTTTCTGCATAATATGATAAAAACTATTTAGGCAATTATTATTTGCTTTAAACTGTGTGTTTATCTGGAAATACTTTTAGGGGATGCTTAGTTTGTTGGAAAAATGTTCACATAGGAACATAAGTCTGTTAGAGCACAACTCTGCCTGCTTTCCGTCCAACAGAAGAAGGTCCTTCCTTATTTAGAAAAGTCACCAAACCACTGTCTCCACACCTTCCGCAGCCAATCTAAACATGGCTTTTGTGTGCACTTCTATTTCTTGACAGCAAGCAAATTGGTTACTGTAAATTACTGAAGACTAAATTAGAAATAATGATGGAGAGAAAACTCGTTAAGGGTAATACTTTACAAACAAGGAAGCAGTACCTTCGACAGTAATAAAACCATTAAATATTTTATATCATATTAATAGTGCTTTACATGTTAAATAAATACATGCTAGTAAATTCTTGACAAATTTTGGTGAGGTAGGTAGATAAATCTAATATACTTCTAAAGCATTTTCTCAAATAAAATGAAATATGTTTACTCAGAGGATCCTAAGTGCAGAACAGCATGACAGGGGACCTTTACTTGATTTTTAACCATGGTTCAGTATTTGTCTTACAAAAAAAAGAAAATCCAGTTTACTGTTTCTGTGCAAAGATCACATTCCCAGTTTTTGCATGCATAAGTTGCCAATTAGGTGCATATCTTGTCACTCACACAGAAAATGTTGATACTTTTCACGGGAAATTGGACATACTTCAGCCTGATTATTGTAAGCAAGGATTTCTGGAAGCAAAATAAGTCTTTGGCTTGCACTAAGTAAATGATGTGAGGTGTCTATTGCATTACATGCACTGAATATCAAATATCCATGTTATTTATACAGTGCCAGCTGATTAAGGAAAACATAGTCTGTAGTTCTTTCTGAAAGCTATTGCTGTTGCACTGATTTATTTACTGTTTTAGATGAAGATTATATACAAAAATTCTTGGTAAATAAAGAAATATTATAATTTCTGTGTTGTAAAATTAAATTTTTATTCTTGCTTCTTATATCATTATTAGATTATGAACTGTGTAATTTATTGTAAATTTATGGAAAAAAAACCACAGATGTTTCAAATACTATGACGTTGCCACCTTACAGAGGGCTATCAACTATTTTCCTCCAACATATATTCACTAGTGGTCGGACTTCCACATCATATATTCTGTAAAAGGAGAGAAATAAACAAATGGATACAAGATCTGATTCATTGACAAAAAGTGATGTAATTAATAAAACTCCATAGAGGACACCTGGAAAATATTATTCTAAAAGGCAGAGCCTGATCCAGATTTTTTAAGGTTAGTGAAAAGGAGATTCCTCTTACTCAAGTTCTGACATCTACAATGTGCTTATATCTAAGTGAGCCTTTTAGACTCCCTTTGACTGAACACTAATATAAATGTAAAAATAGATCAGATACATAACTTGAATACTTAATGTGTTCTTCTGGGCCCTATCAAGATTTTAAAGATTTGTAATACTTTCATTGTTTTTATGGCACCACAGTTAAATATGTCTGAATATAATTTATACCATTTGATTAAGATTTAAATATAAAGTAAATTATATAGCATACCTAAAGGCTAGAATTTACAGAGAAACATCCATTCATAAAATTCTCATTTCAGTTAAAAGAAAAAGTCTGGTTCAACTCAAAGGTAAAATCTTCTATGTGTAAAATATTAATTTAGTATTTATTTAGAATTATTATAAATTCTTTTGATTTTAAGAATCATATCTTATTGGCACTTAGTCGTATTTCTTATTTATTAATATGCAATAGGTTTCCTTTCAAAGCTGAAAAAATGTACAGTTGGAAAAAATATTTTAGAGCCTGATGTCTTTTGGGGTTAGATAGCCAGTCTTCAGACCAATCTCTCCACTGCTTGCCATGACAAAAACATCTGAAAAGAAAAAAAAAAAAACAACATTTAGTGCAAAATGCTAAGCATTTTACTGCACAATGACTATCATCGCTGTAGAATAACATCTGACAAATAGGCATTTACCATCAGAAGGGAAGCTCTTAAATCAGGCCTCACATATTTTTGTTAAAGGCTTGGAAAGTAATCACTGAAATTATATTTTTTTTTCTTGTGAGTTTATGCTTCTGTCTGGAGTCTTTAGAGATCGGTCAGTTACAATCTATCCACTACCTGTTGTGAAATGTTGGTAAAGAGATAACACAAGCAACTAGAAAATCATTGCTCTCTCCTGAAGAAGTGTTATTGCCTTAAATGAATGTTTCCAAAGGGAATACACAATAGTGTTTCAGTGACACTTTTTGTTCCTATATTTTCCCAAAGACATCTTTGATTTCTTACATATCCTCTCTAATCATTAACTCACAGGTGGCTGCAGAATAGTGCTAATGCAGTAAATATATTCCATTGGGAATAAGTAACACTAAATCTCAAATCCACAGCATGATCCCTTTACAAATGATGTCAAAACAGAGTATCTTATGCTTCTTGGTTAGATTTAATGTTCTGTTTCCTAGGAATTTCAAACTCTATAGTCTGTAATTAGACTTGCCACAGTGTTATGCACTATGGGTGAGAATTACATGCATGGATCTCACCTCTTAGCTTCCAGATGTAAGCCCGTGTATCTCCCACTTGCTGTGCTGCTTGATGGTCACAGCTGGCCACTGTAGTCTGTGACCAGGTGAGTGCTTCTGGTATGGGGAGACAAAACACAGGCTCTCATAAGCCAGCAGTGTGCCCTGGCTGCCAAGAAGCTAATGGGATCCTGGGATGCATTAGGAGGAGTGTGGCCAGCAGGTTGAGGGAGGTTCTCCTTCCCCTCTACACTGCCCTAGTGAGGCCCCATGTGGAGTACTCTGTCCAGTTCTGGGCTCCCCAGTTCAAGAAAGATGAGGAGCTACTGGAGAGTGTCCAGCAGAGGGCTACAAGGATGGTGAGGGGACTGGAACATCTCTCCTACAAGGGGAGGCTGAGGGAACTGGGCTTGTTCAGCCTGAAGAAGAGAAGGCTGAGAGGGGACCTAATAGATGCTTAGAAATATCTCCAAGGTGGGTGTCAGGAGGATGGGGCCAAACTCTTTTCAGTGGTGCCCAGTGACAGGACAAGGGGCAATGGGCACAGACTGAAGCACAGGAAGTTCCGTCTGAACATGAGGAAGAACTTCTTTCCTCTGAGGGTGACGGAGCCCTGGAACAGGCTGCCCAGGGAGGTTGTGGGTTCTCCTTCTCTGGAGATATTCAAGACCCTCCTGGACGCGGTCCTGTGCAGCCTGCTGTAGGTGACCCTGCTTCGGCAGGAGGTTTGGACTAGATGACCCACAGAGGTCCATTCCAACCCCTACCATTCTGTGATAAGGCAGAGTTATGCAGTGAAGCCAATCACTTTGTCCCCTGGTCTGCCAAGGGCTCTTTTGCTGTTTTGCCTCTTAATTCTGACAAGATAAAGTGACCCTGAGGTTTTCCACACCTTTGGTGATTTCTAAGACAGTAAGAAAGGACCTACAAAGTTTTTACTAGAAAAAATAAAGAAATAATTGAAGAAAAAACATCACCCTCATATATAGATTACCAGTGCCCTTTCAGCTGTCGGGTGAGTGTCCCTCCCTGTTGGGAAGGTTAATCAGTGAGCTCCTGCCCAGTTCTGGAAAGGTCTCCACTAATGACTACCTCTATCTTGGACAGTGAACTCTGGAACCCACCCTGGTGGAGATGAGTTCTCATGTCCATGTACTCAAAGGCGTTCTACCCCCCACCGTCTGGACACATCCATACCACATAGCTTTTGGTTGTGCATCTCCTCTGGGCAACAAGTGCAAACTTAAAGACTTAAAAAACACTTCTGATTCAAATTGTCATTTTTTTTTTTCTTTTAATTCGAAGTGCAACACAGCTCACCAGAGTGGTGTGTTTTCAACATGAAACTGAAGATGTGTTTTCTTGGCCTCTTACATGAAGGCATGTGATGGCATCTGAGGAGATAAAGTTGACTGGGTTGTTGTTGGAAGACAATGTGGGAGAGAAAAAACACTTGTCTGCTGTAGTATTCTACCCATGCTGCTTAGCTCAAAAAAAGAGACCAAGGTTCAAGGGTAAATTTGAGTGCAAAGTTGTTTGACAATGCAGATGTACTCTTCATTTGTCTTTGAATAGGTCTATAGAATCATAAAATCGTAGAATGATAGTGGTTAGAAGGGATCTTAAAGATCATCTTGTTCCAACTCCCCTGCCATGAGCAGGGACATCTTCTACTAGACCAGGTTGCTCAGAGCTCCATCCAACCTGGCCTTGAACACTGCCAGGGAGGGGGCATCCACAGCTTCTCTGGGCAACCAGTTCCAGTGTTTCACCACCCTCGTGGTGAAGAATTTCTTCCTAACATCTAATCTAAATCCACCCTCGTCTAGTTAGATTTTGGCTCTGGAAAACTGAAGAATTGGGTTCACGAGGGTACCAAATGCTTTATGTATTTTTCTTGTCTCCCTCTTTCCACAATCTGCAAAATACATTTGCAAAGTAAATGGACCATGCAACTCCCTTTTTTAGTAAAAGGTTTGGTGATCTTTACATAAAAGTATTGAGAAATTATGTTCAGGAACCAGAGGTGTTTGGGGTTTGTCAGCAATTCTTCTTTCTTGGAGCTAAAATTGGAGAAAACATGAGTACTCTTACCTTTATACTCAGCCCTGCAGAACATACTATACTCAGAATAAGATGCAGCAAAGAAAGAAAAGACTGCAACAGGAATAATGTGTAATTATCATGCAGACAACTTTTGGGTTTTTTTGTTTTGTTTTGGTTTTGGTTTATGCACTGCTTTTCTTGTAAGTTCTCTTACAGCTTGTCTTACAGTTTAAAGGGACACTATTTATCTGTTTTCAGGCAAGTAAAAAAGTATTTCTTGTTTTCTCCTTAAGGTGTTTGTTAGTTTAGCAAACTGCTGGTTTTATGTGTGATATTGACTACTAAAGGCTCAATTACAACAAAAAGTGACATTCATGCTGGAAGAGTGAGGTTTTCAGCTATCAAAGAACGCAAATTAGTTTGCAAAATCAGGTGGTGCAGTCAGCCCAAGTCAAAGCTGTCAAGTACATTTTTCCCTCGGTTTTGATAACATGCAAATAGGAAAACTCTTGGCCACCACAAGCTGTAAAATGAAGTAGGAACCTATATGATACACCATAAAAATTACAGCAGTTCACTTGTACTGCCACCCTGTTTTCTTTAAAACCTGAATAAAACATAAATTTATTAAAATTACTAGGTTTATACTATGTCTCATGGAAAAGAGATGCAATGGCTGCATTTGCAGTCAATTAACACACTCTGTGTGATGAGGATACAAGTGACATTTATCCCCTTTGAGCCTCTTGCCTTATTGCTAGATTCAATGCCTGACCGGGCAAACCAGCAAGGAAATCAATATTTAGAGACAACTTCGTGTTGTTTGCTACTCTTGTAGAGAGGATAGCTCCTTAAGTAAACCTATGGGTGTTACTTGCCACATGAATCTCCTGCCAAATCTATTCCATAACCTATGCAGTTGAAATCAAAATGAGCTCAGCTGATGGAAAATACAAAAGAGTAAGTCATGAAGAGTCTCAGTTAATAAGGAGCTACAATGAACTGTTGTCATTTGGTCTGTAGAAACAACATATTTCCAACAGCACATATGTGGAGAACCTCTTGGCAGTCATTCAGGCCTTTCTGGAGGAGATCCATACTTCACTGGAAGTTTAACATCAGAAACTCAGGTTGACTACACCAGGCACTGAATGATGGGGAGGTTTGTCTAAATTGCCTTTTTCTTTGGATTTATTTTTTCTTTATCAGCAAAAAGGGATTGCTTCAAGGACATGGGTTGGCGTTAGTTGAAAAAAGGTACATTTTTATATAGGTACATTTGGAAATGTGTGGTGGAACCAATGGAATAGAATCTTATATACCGTCTGCATTTTAAAGAGGAGTTAAGGAAATTTCAAGTAACAGTGGACATTTAAGCTAGAATTCTGCAGTGTGAATACACCAGAAGCACTAATCAGTGACAGTCTCTAGGGTACTATCCAGTAAGCAGTAATTTAATTAAGTATAGCAGTATGTTTTTGGAAAAATGAGTTTATAGCCAGTATTTGATTTTTTTTTTTTTTTTAAAACGAGGTAAAAAAAAGCTCATGAGAGAAAGTCATAGACGTAATATGTCCATGCATTAATTTACAACAGCATTTTCAAAGTACTGCACAGGCTGTTAGCTAAGAAATTCCTATTAGAGATGGCAAATGAAACCTTATTTCCTGCTTTTAAATTGTGGGTGCAAGAATGCTTTTTGCAATACACCTACAAAGTTTGTGAACACATTACAGTGATGTCTACTGGTTTGGAACTCCAAGAGAGAGAAAATGTTTTAAATAAATGGCCTGAGGGAGTGAATGACTATGGATGAACACTAAAGTAATTCTGTTCACTTTGTAAAGCAATAATCCAGAGAAGGAAATGTGCAGTAGAGAGGTAAAATTTCCTGATACTAAAAACCAGAGAGGCATATTAGTCATTGACAGAAAAAGAAGGTCTAGTACAAAATTACTTGGATAGGCTAATTGCCTGAACTGACAAATACAGTTCAATACTGAGAAATTTAAGCTCCTGTATCTAAAGGGAGTTTCATACTATAAGAAAAGAAAATATATTTTAAATGACGAAATACAACATAACTCTGAGAAATGTCTGAGGATAATGGCTATAAAGAATAAACAAATGTTTTAATATTTTTTTCCAACACAGAACCACAGTGTATCAAAGTATGGTGTGGACTGCCCTTGGTGTACTGAGAATAAGACTATATGAACATGGATGATTTGGTGCCTTGGGAGTCTTACTGGCTGTTCTAACCTCACCTGGCAGTTCCAAGGGTGGTGGCCTAAAATTCACTGCACTCCCGGTCCCCGCCTGCACGTTGCTGTTGTATCCCTGGGGAGTGTCAGTCTGTCTTGTTGTAGGAAAACCAGCAATACAGCAAATCTCACTGCTTGACTTTACAGGAGAGGGTGGTTTTATCTGTAAGCAAAATTGATTTAATTTGTTCACTTTCACACTCTCGTATCTATACTCATATGCTCCAGGATGCTTTCACACTCTCCTATCTGTACTCATATGCTCCTGTATGCAGGCTTCTTGTCCAGGATTCTGTTCAGTGGCCTGGAGGACAAAGGATGCTAGTGATCAAGACTTCCTCACATCTGATGGCTTTCACTCAGTTTGGCAGTCGTATTGTTTTGGGTATGCTTTTTCATACCTTCTAGGAGCTGGCAATGTTTGGTTTCTCTGTTCTTTACCAGCTGTGTGAATTGTCGGGATTTACTCGCTGAACCTTGTTTCTCGATTTGGGTGTCTGGGCTTTTGGTGACCTGTAAATCTAGTGGACATCAGTGTACGCCATTCTCGAAAAACCCCCTCCTGGTGTTTGTTCTTCCCCTTTTTTCCACACCAGATGTTAAATTTCATCCTTCACACATGATAATCTTAATAAGTCTATTACAATTCTCTACATCATTGAGTTGTTGTTGATAACACAACCTCATGCCACAACAGCAGATGGGACAGATGGACATTTTTGGTCTGAGAACAATCCCTTCATGGTGGCAAAAAATATGCCCCAAAGCAGTTCCCAAAGAACATGGTGCATCAGAGAATTTCTTTCTTGCAGCACTCAGAGCCAGCCAGAAGATATTATTTTCTGGCTGAAAGCACGGTCAGTTACAAGGTCAGATGAGGTTGCTCAGAGCTTTATCCAATCCAGTCTTGGAAATCTCCAAGTACAGAGAGCACACCGGATCATTGGGAAAACTCTTTCAATGCTTGACTGTCTTTGTGGTGAAAAAATTATTCCAGAATAAAGTATTGCTCATTGAGTTCTGTGGGAGCAAGTTTCAGATTTTCCTGATTAGAAGACATATGGCCTTATTCAGAAGCAGATGATCATGTAAGGTGGTAGAGAGTCGTATGACTAAGGAAAATGACTGCTTGCACAGGGCATTCACAGGGGTCTGATCACATTGCAGTAATTTCTCAGTCCCACAAAGAATTCCAGTCCTGTCAGTGGAGCTGTTGCATGGACATTTTAGGATGGCAGCATGGATCCTAACATTAAGCCTGTGAAAAATAGATATCTGAATCAATATTTCTTAACTCAGCCTGGGAATGTTGGCTCTCTGTGGGAAAAAGAAGAGTAATTGCGAAACAGGGACAAGTAAAAGAGGGAGCTTCTCAGCTGATGCTGAGGTGAATCTCCAGATTCCATGACGCTATGCCAAGTTATATCCTCAGAGAAACTGGGCTGCTGAAGATAAATCTAAAAGACATGATTCTAATCCCAATGGCAAATGAAGCCATGATCTGAAATGGGGTTTAAGGTGATAAGTGGGCTAAGAGTATCTGTTTCATGGATGTGGCTACAATAAACGATGCAGAAATTTGCATATCATTGCATGTCAGTGTCAGGAGCAGCCACACTGAACAATGCCATTAGGACTGGTAGAACATCATATCTATCTTCAGATAATCAGAGCCCCTGTGGTTGATTTTACCTCCCTACTTTCACACAACAGTTAACCTGAGTAATTTTGTGGACTCCATGAATTTATAACATGCAAAGAGCCAAAAACGCATGCGGATGAACAGCTGCAAATTCACGCAGACCTGTCATTGTATGTCAGGCAGTCCAGCCCACACATTGCTCTTTCAAAGCTTTCTATTTTTTCAACATCCTTTATAAAACTCTTTAAATGGGAACATTATATGGGGAATAAGATCATTAAGGCTATATAAGTTCACTTTGGTGCTTGTCTGATTTTTGCAGGATTGTACATCTGACACTTCTGCAGTAATGGCATGGGTGTTCCTTACATGTAGGCAGGGTTTCACCTACCTTTAGATATCTAGAGTGATTCCTGGGGGTAGGAATTGTGGATTCCTTTTATAGCCAAACAATAAATATATTCAAAAGGTAAGTCATTCTAAGCTTAGCACTTTAGATAACTATCTCTGGAGGAGATGACTTTGCTTCTACAGGTGCCTGTCTCTTCATTGTCTGTTAGAGGATACAGGATTTACCTTACTCTAAACCATATTTAGACATCTAATTTGGATTAGGGCAGATAACTTCTACCATACTTTTTTTATCGTTGCAGTTTTGTTTTACTGATTTCCATATAACCATTTCTAGGTTTATAAAGGTGATCTGCATTCCTTGTCCTGACATATAAATGGTCTTGCCAAGTGATTCAGATCTGTTTGCATATGGAAATGGATAGATTCAACAGAAGATAATGAGAATGCTAAAGGGAACACAAAAACATGGGACTCCAAGAAGAGAGAAGCTAAGTATATAACGAACTATAAGTAATCATGCTTAACTCCTTGAAGAAATTGCTTAAGCACTGTGCATAGATAAGCCAGAGGATCTATGTTATTACTGTTCTGTAAATGTAGCTAGAAGAATTATTTAGTTCTGCAGGTAACAAATAGCTACCCACTAGCAAAGGTAGTAACCAAATTAAAAGGACAGATGGAATGAAGCAAAAGTGACATTATTCACTGACACTTTCCAGTGTCTAAAAACATTTTCTCCTTCTCGTGTTTGTGTTTTAATAATATCAGGAATTCCCCTTTATGATTTTTTAAACTTTTATTTTTTTTAGTAGAGACCTTATTTGTAGCTTTGTCAGCTCACAGCTGTGAGGTAGGGAAACCAGCACTGAAGAATTCTAAATGATAGTTTGCTGTAGAAAACATTCCCTAGTCAAAAAGGAGGGTTGGTCTGTGTCAGCTGGGTTTCACTCTTGACTCAAAATGTCATAAATACTGACATGCTGGAAGTGATACTGCGCAGTATAAAGACTCACATGCTGCAGTATATTCTATAGCAAGAGGCAGACACTGTGATTGTGCCCTTTACAAGGACTCCCCAGGGCTGAGATGAAGCCCTCAGTCCGTTTCTTCTCTCCTGTTAGTTGCTCGGCCAATTCCCTGACCATCTGCAGAACTCTGTATTTATGTCACTATTTAATCTGCTTCTCTGAGGCGAACTCTTAGGACAAAGCAGTGAGATGATTTCAGCTTTGCTGCATAATATCTTAGGATCTGTTGTTCAAACAGGACAGTCCAAATCTAGCAAACTGAATAAAAGCCTACCTTGGATTGACTCACAGGCTGGATGGAAAATGAATAGCCATGAAGGGAAGGCAGAGTTCAATGCCTTTAAGGGCCTGCTTGCATTCTGATAATGGCACAGAACGAAAAAATTGTGGCTGTTACAGCTGTGTCAGTCTGATGACAGAGGAAAGAAAAAGTTTGTAGGTGAAGGTAAGAGGTTTTATTTGACCAGCTAGGAAAAATGGAAAAGCAAAATCAAACTCTTAGGCATACAAGATCTTCTAAAGTAAGTGTGTGCACTGGGGAGTTACATTTGAAAGATAAACTATTCCTTGTTGTTTCGAGGTATTTCTGTTTACAAAATAATGGAAATTTTTCAGATCAGTGAGAACTGTGGGCATCAGAACTGTGTTTTAAGCTGTATCTTAGGAGACACCTATTGTTATGTTTTAGCTATCAATACAATTTACGCAGATTTGTTTCACGTGTCTTCCCTTTTGCAAACATAATATATGCTGAGAAAATATTTATGATTTTAGCCCTTACATTAGCAGAAAACCAGCAGTCCCTATTTTAGTTCTCTGTCCCCATCATTGCTCTAACTGTATCACAGACTTGTAGAATAAAGTGAATTTCCTTCCTCACTTGTACTTTTTTCCTTTGTCTGTGGCTGCCTCCAGAATACTATTTTGACAACACAGCTGTGTTACAAAGAAGCTGTATATGTGTTTAAATATAATACTTGACATTTACATGCCTCTTTTCTTCCTTAGATCTCAAAGGGAACTATAAAGAAGTGTAAACATGCCTGTGTAATTTTATACATGGAGAAAGCAAGATACAATCAGAGGCAAAACTGAGAATAGAACTGAGCCTTCTTATCTCTAGACATGAGCTTGTCATTTTGCACCAATTAAATTGTCTAGTTTTGGTTTTATGAGGAAAGAAACTTATATTTGAGGCTCCAGCGTGCAATGTGTGAAACTGAATGTGTGATGTGTCTCATTAAGAATTTCTTCTTTGCAGAAATAGCCCATCTAAAAACTCTTATTGCCCTGTACAGTCTGCTTAGAGAGTTTCTGCTCAGTGTTCTTTCTGAATATATAAAAAAGAAGATTATTTTCGTGTCTTGGTTTCTGACTAAATTGCTGATAGCACTCAAAACCCTTTCAAGGGGAAAAAAATAATCTTTGCTGAGAAAAGCATAATGGAAGTCTGTATTTCCTCGACTAATTCTATAACCTTTTGGATGTTGATCTGAATATATTTTTGAGTGAAGATGTGATTTATACTTCAAGTGAAAAGGAAGATGATAAAGATGAATTAGACCATCCAGTCCATTTGATCATCAAGTAAGCTGCAGTGGCAATTCTTTGATAGAGAACAAATCATAATAAAATGATAAGAACAGAATTAACAGGGAACACAGAAGAAAGAAAAATGATAAAGGAGATGATTTAAGGGGACTAAATAACAAAAAAAATCCTTGAATTATGAATAAAAAATAGCTCATTGTGAAATAGAGGCTCCCAATTTGGTTTTGGAAGCTTAAATATCAAACAGTGCTGTAGAATTACATCAGAAACAGCAGTTCCACAAGCAGGCAATTAACTAAAGTTAGGATCAGGAGCAGATAGTCAGGAGACTGCGTATTAAGCCCTTCCTTGATATGAAATCAGAATTTGATTTAATTATTGACATGAGTTAGAGCTACTGCAGGTCACATAAGGGTTTCCAGTCATACACATTGTCATTTTCTATTTTCATAGACCTGTTTCATCATCTGCAGAGTGAGACCAATGCATTCCTTTTTCAGGAAACATTAGGAACTTTGTCAAAGAAATAAATAGCTTTATTTTTTCTTCTGGTGTTTTTTACAGACCTTTTCTGGCATTGCTCAGAAATGGGTCCTCCTTGGGAAAAAATGATGAAAATGAAACCCGAAAATCAATTTAAAAATATGCTGTATTTAAAGACGAAAGTATTGGAGGTCTGAATTATTGTAATATGCAAAGGAAGGGCTAAAGTGAAAATCACAGGGGATTTGTATCCAAAGCCAAGTAAACAAATTTCTGAGTATTGAAAAGGCTGGGAATAATTATTTTTCTTCATTCTCTGGGGTTGAACGAGACTGCTGAATTTCAAACAGCTTTAATAGGTGCAACTGAAACAGTTTATTTAAAATTTTTGAACAAATTGAGTTGTATTTATTACTGGACAAAAGAAAGACTGTGAGGAACAATCCTCTTTTTTATTCCAGCATTAATGATTAAGACCTTCTTAATTTTAAAATTCTCAGAAAAGCAAAAAAAAACAACACCAGACATCTTAAAGGCTATGGATTTCTCATAGCAACTGCAAAAATATAGTCCAGCAAATTAGTGCTGTGCATTCCTATATTATGGCTGCCTGACTATAAAAGTTCCTCCTGGGCAGAATGCCCCTGAAACCCTGTTAGAACTTTGCCTTTCAAAAACAAACCAGAGAGATTTATTTTGCTGTGTAAGCTGAAAATTCTGGGTTTTGACACTTCACAGTGAGAAGCTATTACTAATTAAACAGCCTTGTTTTATGAAGTTTGTGAACTTCATAAAAAGTTTAGAAAATAATGTCTACACTTAATGCAAACAATCCAAGGTTAAAGGCTAGGTACTTCTTTATTCACGAAACTCTTGGGCTTTCAGGACCTTTTAGCTCCAGATTGTTCCCTACTTGACTACATGAGCCTAGTAAAGACTCTTTTCTTTTTTTTTTTGAATCTTTTCTACATTACAAAACTTTTTTATCTTTTTTACATTACTAACTTTACGAATTCTCAAGACAAAATTAGTAATCTCTGCATGGTGGGTTTTTTTTAATGCTTGATGTTCATGCTGTGTGACTTGAGTTAATATCAAGTCAATGATAAGTTCAAGTGTAGCAAATGCCTTAGAAGGGAGGTGACTGAACTGCTTTGATGGAATTTATTGGCAAAAACATACAAGTTATACACAAGGAAGACAAAGGAAAGGAGGTCAGTGAAAAAATAAATGAGAAACAGCAGAGGAAAGGAGATGGTAGAAGGAGATCAGACATGCTTTTAATGCAGATAGACATCACAGAGAATGCAAAGGCCAAAGAATTCTGCTCAAAAAGTGGAGTACCTTTTAGTCACCTGCGACATGCAGGATTTCCATCTGCCTATTACAGCAGGACTGTCATTCATAAGCCTAGTTTTAGGCAAGTGTCTTCGTTGAATATTGCACTTCTGGGGCACCCATTGTCTATGTAAATTCCGGGTTGCAAAATCAGTCCTCTAATTCCTGTCTTTTCTATAGACCTTCTAGCAGAACTCCATTTTTGCGAGTCCAGTGATACATTTTGTAACCTTTTCTTTGTGGGGAAGAGAATTTTTAAGCAGAGGGAGAGGGTGGGCAGTTTCACAATCAGTGTCTGCTTATTTACTGACTTTCAATGACCTTTTGACTTTGAGAAAAAATGTTTTGTGTAGATCAACACAAGCTGGAAGAATGGTAATGCAAAGAGGAGTCTTTTTGTTGCCATGCCTAGTAAGCAGACTGATTTTGTTTTCACTTTTAAATTTCTTATATTTATAATGATGGCAGAATGTGGAGGTTTTTTTCCTCTGAAAAGGGGGCTGTAGGGCATAGAAAAAAATATTTAAAATACATTTTAATGCACCTAGATAGTCTTGTCTTCTGGTCTCCAAAGCAGAAATCTGAGATCATTATTAAACTATAATAGGAAATTTCAGATACTTAGAATGAGTCCCTCAGTGTAGATTCAGAAAGTCCTCAGTCACACGTACAAGCCAGACTGTTCTCTTCAGCAACTGCTACTTGTTTTTCCAAATTCAGTGAAGGTTTATGTAACTATCATTTGCTTACTGTTTTATCTTGCTTCTTCAGTTTTTCCTACCCTACAAATATATTCACACCTTCAAAATAATTGATGCCAGTACTTTACCCTCAAAAACCTCATTACTGAATTCGGAAGTCAGAGCATAGTTTAGTCTTTTGCAAATAAAGATACAATGTTTAACTTTTTCCTACCATGGCAAAAGTAGCATTGATGAATAAATGTAAAGAAGCAGTTCTTGAATTTGAAACTATTTCTCTTGTATAAAACTCATCTTTGTACAAGGCACTCTGTGTAGCACTGGTCTAAACTTGCTTTAAGGGTAATAATTACTGCTTTGTATAAAAAAAAAGACCAGCATCTTCCACAGACTTTGCACGCAGATTGGACTTAGACAAAGTGAAGTCAACACAGAAACTAATGCCATTTCTTCATGTCATTCTTTATCTGCATTTTAGCTTGAGCAGAAATAAGGAAGAGAAATACAGTCAGGTGAGATCTGGCTTATGGCACTGGCTGCTGAAGTCAGGTATTGTATCGCTTGTCTCCCATTGCTACTAGAAATTTGCATCTTGAACCATGAAAGCTTGGAAACATGTTTCCTCTAGGGCTTGGAAAAAGAGCTGAAAAGATAATGAAAATGTTTGCTTGGGATGCACATAAACTCAGTAGGCAGGTCATGTATTTTGAAGATATACTTCACAAGAGTAACACTTACAAGAGTCTTCTAGATGTTCTGGAGAGTAATGCTTCTCTCCCTTATCATGTGAAGCTTGAGTTAGTCACTTTGTCATTCAGCTCAGCACAACAAAGCAAGGTGAAGGATCATTGTCATTCGATTTCTTGGCACAGGTACAGGGCATAATTTAATGGCTTGTGGTAACCAAATGTGAAGTTAGCTGCAGAGGCAGAGGGCCTCATAGATTTCCCATTTGTTGTTATTCTGGAGAATAAGGTAGATAATTTCTGAAGAAAATATGCCACTACAGCTGTTACGCTGTTGATAACTTGTGTTTCTTCTGTGAAATCACTTTTAAACTTGGTACCTGCCTTGAACATGAGCACTACATCTTTGCTACACTGCTGAATTCATTTGCAAGATACCCTGCTGCTATAGTTTGGAAGGAGTGCTGTTGAATTTTAAGGGCTTCTTTGGATTCATGCAACGATCACTGAGGACAGGCATCAGTGATAGGATATTTGCATAACAGTTTTCAGAAAAGAGTAGTAGAAAGCAAATGTTGTAAAAATGAGGATAAAGGGAACTTTCTTAGCACTAGCCTACCATAAATACCATTCAGTCATCAGCTGGCTCTTCTCTAGTGTCTGTTCTAATAGTACCTTTCCTGACTGCAACATTTTTGATAGAAACACACTCGGCTAGTATCTCCAAAGTAAGCAGATATCCATCCCAATTAGCAAATTCATTTGCAGAGAGGTAGGTGGCAAAACAAGTATTTAGATCTCTTTGCCCCCTGGGTTCATGCTTAGTGCTTGAACTAAAAAGGGAGCAGTTTTCTCAAGCCAGAAAACATGCTTTCGGATTCTTTGAACGCTTTTTTTTTACACTCTTTTAGTGTGATGTTTATCTCTAAAGAACCACACGATCTTAATTCAGCGGGACAGTTGCAGTAGCCTTAAAAGTACACTGTAATCTCTAGTCGATCAATGCTGTTTCCAAGGTGCAATTGCTGATTAAGGGAAAAAAAAGAAAGAAATGTCAAGAACAGTGTGATGACTTTAGCTAGGATGCGGGCATTGCCATATTTACATGAGGCGATCATGTTTTGTATTCAGTAAGAACTGCAATATTTTTCCATACTTGCTATAACAGATATTCAAAAAAAGTAGATTTTTAAAGAGTAATGTCTGTATTTTTTACTTATTCACCCTCATTTCTAAGAGGCAAAAATAAACTTTAAAGTGGGTTTTTTTCTTCTCTTCATCTTAAGAAGCTGAGGTTCTGGTTCCTTGTATGTCTTGCAGGTCATGAGCTAAAAATATCTGAGCTATACTAAATCCTTGTTTGTGTGTCCCCATGTTGTCAGAAGAACTCCCTGCAGCATTCTCAGATGCCTGAAAGAAGGAGGAGGCATGGAGAACAGTAAGGTGATATTTATGTGAGGCATATCCTTATGGAACAGAGAATGAGCTTCCTTTCAAAAAAAATCTTCTCTTTGTCCATATAATTAGTCCAAGCCTGAAACAGCAGAGAAAAAATACACACTTATTTTTGTATCTGGCTGACCACTTCACCCGTGCAATGATTTAGAGACATGAGGCACTCACTTTGCCTTTTCTGGTTACCTGGAAATTAACTCATTATAGATTAAGGAGGGGAACTAGTTCTACGGTTGCACACAGAGGCTTACAGCAGTGGTCTTTCTGTTTGGACATGTAGGGATATGGATACATAAATACCTTTCTTAATCATTTGAATAGTTTGTTCTCCTCAGACGACATTTCCCACTGTTTAAAAAAGCTGTGGTTTCCCTCTGGGAGACACTTTGAATTAATCTACAAATGACTGTCTTTTATTTTGGTCTACCCACAGTATGCTGTTGGTCTCAAACAGGAAATAGCTACTGTGAACACATGTGTTGACTTACCTTCATATCAGATTTTTGTCTGTTATGTTGTTTTTCTTTTAAAAAAATGAAGAAAGCTGCTCTTTGGTGGCCAACTTCTCTATTCAGGTGGGCAACGATGTCTTACTTTAATGTTTTCTGTATGATCCTGTAGTATAAAATCTAGGAGTTACCAGTCCAGTGTAGATCAAACAAACAAACAAACAAAAATTTAAGCAACCAGAACCAAAACCAAAACATGCCCTGATACCAAAAAAATAAACCTAAAATATTCAGAAAAAATATTAAGGACTTCTGAAGTAGTGAAAATGGCTGATACGTAAAAAGACTGTAAATGAAATCACCAAGAAGCCTTCTTCTTTCATTTTCCTTATTAAAAAATATATTTTATCAATATTTTCTTGCACTTTCTTCTTTAAAGTCTTCAGACCCACAGTAAAAGAGTAGGATTTGATAGTACTGTGGAACAGCATTTACATCTCCACATTGAAGATATACCCATAGTCAAAATACGAATACAATGTTCTAAATGGCAATTCCAGTAAGACAAGTCTGACATGACAGTCACTGCATGAGAAATTCTTATACTCCCTTTTGGTTTGGTTGCTGTATAACTATTATACAGTCCAGCAGAGTGCAATCGTTTCCAATATAGTGCTTTATATACGTTACGCAGGCATGAATTTTTGCTAATGCAACATGTTTTTCTTCTGCATCAGTGCTCGTCTGATTATTTTGAGGATTAGTGTTAGTGTGCCCTATAAGCTTTTATAATATATGTTTTGTGCAGCTGGCATTGTATAAATGTAAATTGGCAAAATGGAAGTCTTTGCAGCAGAGTTTAAGAGCTGAAGTGATCTAATAAACTGGTATAACTGGCAGAGGGGAGGTGTTTCTTCTAACAAAGGGAAAACTAAGTGTTTCTCTGCAGCTGCCAGGAACAGGTTCTGCTACTTTTGTCCTTGAATCACTATTGGGCTTAAAGACACTAATTTTTCATATCCATTGATTCTAATTTTATGCTGTCTTTCCTTATTTTTAAATCCTACTAAACTGCACTCAAAGATGGCTAAATGCATTCAGCTCTTTCATAATATCAGCTTACTTACTTGGCCACAGGCATGCTATCTCACTGTTAGCAGGAGAAATTTTCTGCGTAATTGAAACTGAGAAGGAAGCTGTCCTGCCAGATGTTCTCGAAAAGTTACTCCTCCTTAAAAGGGAGATTAATCTCATCTGATATTTGCTGTGTATAAGGTAGGTGTCTAAGTTAGCTGTTTATGTGCTATTTATAAACAAAGAGGAGAGATAAGAGTCTCTTAGATGTATCTTGAGTTGGGCTTTACGAGCTTCCAGAAGTGCTTGTTGCTCTCCATTGTCTCCAAAGAGTCATTGATATCTAGTTTACCCTGGACAGACTTTTTAAGCAGTTACAGTTAGGTGAGATGAAGTCCATCATGACATATTACAGTGTTGTGCAATGAATACGATCCATTGAGACATGAATTCACTTTGCTATTGTGCTCAGCTTCGTCAAAGAAAAAGCAGTCTAGAAGCAGAGGCCATTCCGACAAGCTGCTAGAGCACCAAGACCAAGGGAGTATTTTCAACACTTCTCAGAAGCACGAGGGCCCATACCTAATCTATGAAAATTATATATTCATCTTCTTATTCACATTCTTCTGACAAAAACTTCTGGAAATCTCATAAGGTAGTTACAATCAGTTGAATTAGAAAGGATGACTTACCTTTGCATTATTGTTGCAGTCATATTTAGAATTGATAGTCTTAGTTTTCATACCAAATTTTTGCCTTTCTTGCTTCTTTTATGTTCATCTTTCCCAAACTAGTCTCATACAATATGCTTTACCGTACTGTCACGTGCAAAATAAAGCTGAAAAACTTTTTCTGGGAATATCCATGTGAGAAACTGCCTTCCACCTCATATCTACTTTACTTTAATGACTCGGGTATCTCTGATTTATTTGGTAACATGGACACATTAAAAATAAGGCATACAGATTTATTTCAAGTTTCTACTTGGAGCCAGGAGCAGTGACTAAGCTCATTTACATGGCAGAGTCCCTTACACCTTCAGCATGGTTTATTTGCAGGACTGGGTTCATTTTTTGAATTTGCATCTCTAACTTAGTAGAGGTATTCAGAATTTCATTATCTGTGTGCTTTAAAAACCATGCTAAAATCCTTTATTCTTAAAAGGAGTTCAAAGCAATGAAACTTTAAACACAAATCCCTTGAGCTATTATGTGTCATGTACTGCACAAAATTTAAATTAAGTAACAGCAACAGTAAACAGAAGTTAGGCATGGAACAAAGAAATTTTCTATGCTAATTATAATTTGTTTTCTTGTGTTTAAATCTGCAAAGTATTTTTGGAAAATGAGTTCACCTCCTTCTTAGTCCAATATTGACTTAATAACTATAACTTGACTGTCTATGTAAAATACAGCTTTATGTTCTCGAGTTTCAACATCTTTCTGTTTGGCCCAAGTAACTCTGCTTTATTTCTAAGTGTCTGTATAACAGTGTACTGGATGAATACTTTACTGGCATGACACATAAATCAGAGGAGACTTTGGATTTCTGCATTTTGTATCTCTGTTGTTTCTTGTCTGTCTAGCAGTTCTAAATGTTCACAAAAGATTTAGATGGAAATATTTAACAAGAAGAAAATTTTCTCCTTCACTTGGCCTTCCCAGAAAGTTGCTTTAATTTTGTGCATATATGCACATGTATATTTGTTTTGTATATGCATTATATACTATACTTACTCTTTCTTATAGTATAAATTATGTAGATACGTATAAACTATTTATGATATGTATAAATATGTGTGACTGTTGGTTGCTCCTTTAATCAAATCCAGGTAAATCCTAGTCTGGTGAATGCCATGCACCTCTATCTGGTTAAGTTTAAAGTAATTTTCTAAGCTTTCTATGACTGTGTTTAAAAAATGCTTGATAAGATCAACTTGCTTAGGTTAGAATTTTAAATGTTATAAGTCTACATGTGAATCATCATCTACCCTCTTTATAGTCAATGGAAGAACAATAGATTAGAATGACTGAGTTGTGGATTTGCATAGTTTTATTAAATTTAAAAGGATCTGGTGTGATTAAATGAATTATTTCCTATGTAACTGGGTCACAGAACTAAGGCTCGGTATTTTTGACCCTGTAGAACTCAGTTTGTGCCTCTTTACAAGATAATTCTGCCTTCTGCCTCAGATGTGATGGTCTTTGCAGGCAGGTTTACAAGACAAGATTGACTGAAAGATGAATTGGCACACCACCTCTCTACCTTCTTTTTCTAAACCTGTTTATCCAAAATATGTATGGCCCTATTCATAGCTCAAATTTTTATTCAGACCATTAAGATGTCTGCAGAAGGACCATTTCTTCAATGAAAATGCAAAGTTCAAAAGCAGAGCTATTGAACTGAGTTTCTGATCACAGAACTTTTACTGCTGGTAATTATCTTTACATTTTTAAATACATTTTTACTCTACTTAATATGCTTTTGCAATATTTGTGAATAAAGTTATTCAGTAGAACATAAGAGTTTACCTTTATTCCATTTTAGCTATAGAAAATACTGGAATTTTTGAGTCATAACTGTAACTACTATCAATTGACACAACTGTCAGATATAGAAAGCTATTTTAATGACTTGTTCTTTAACTCTTTTTTTATTATTATTATTTCTGAGACACCCTTAGATGAAATTAGAATTTTCTTTCAGAATTCTCTCATTCTCTGGAACTAGTTAATGCAAATTCTATTTTCTGTGATTACGTAATTCCTTATCTCTGTGTATTGTAATTCCTGCACTTCAAAGTCTAGCCATTTTATTTTTCATAATGAAATGAAACTGGTTGAATAGTTCTGCTTCTGCTTTCCACTTTTTCAGTTTGCACTACCTAAGCTTAGGTGGTTCCTCCAAACCACTCATAGCCTTGTTCTTCTTAGCTATACTTAAAATTCATGGCACTTTCAGCCATGAAGTAGGAAAGACATGACATTTGGTATCAGCTTGATTTGAGCACTCATTCATAAAAGCTTTTGGCTTTGATTGGAATGACAACTGCATCAATTCCTACCCTTCACAGAGCTTGCCATACACTGAGAATGAAGAATTTCAGTGAGCTCCTATACACCTATGTGAAATTATAAAGGAGAGATAGAGGACAGCCTGACATCCAGTGTGGTACAGGAGCTTGTACAACATTTTGTTGAATTAACTTTACATAGGAGCTAATAGTAAACTAATAGGCATTTAACCTGCTAACTCATTAGCAGATAGATGGAAATATTTAAATGTTAAGCAGACTTGAAATCCCAGCATTGACTACTGATACTGTAATATGAATTTAAGTCCATTCTTTGACTTGTTCTTAGCAGATGAACTGCTGGAACAATATGAAAGCCTCTACAGTTAGCTGATTACCTTATTCTAACAAAGTGCTCTATTTCTGTGTTTATGCTACAGGTTTGTGAAGATGGTCTTTGCATAGGAAACAGTAGCAAAGGCTAGTATCTTATGCCATTAGAAACATTACTGGACAAAAATTATTGGGAATGCAAAGTACAAATGTTTTAGTAAAGCTGTTTTCCCAGCATGAGACTGTTGAGTAGTTGATTGCTTATTTTAATAATTTTTCAAATGTACAGAAAAGGGATTCATGGGATACAGATCTAAACATTTGAGAGAGCTGACGTGCTGTTGGGTTCCAATTGTTAACATACAGCTGCTTTTTAGTGTCTCTTGCTGTAACAGAGTGCAATTCTGAGTATACCTTTAAAGCTGTGCAAACGACTTACAACATTATTCAATATTGTATACTATCTCTATTTTTGTTAGTAGTCTGTTCTTTAACCTAAAATAGCTGTTATCTTTTTAATTAACGTGTATTCTACTGGCAACAGAGATCATAATGAGTCTCTATCGTAAATAGACAGGAAGTAAAAATTTGGTTTTTTTTCAGTTAGGACCTCTTCTGAGTGGTATCCTAGGGAACCAGAAAAAATAATCATCAAGAATCAGCTTTTATGGAAACAAAATCTATAGCGTATGCGTAAGAATATTTATAGAGTCGTGACATAGTAGATCAGATTCAAGAATATATATATCAGCTTCTTTATGCTAGCATTGAAACAGAAGTCTGCTTTAAACCTTTAAATGTACAGGCTACTAGGTCCTTGCATCATCAGAGTAGTACACAATAGTGGAGGGAGTTGATGAATTTGATCATTGATCTTTACCTGTTCTGAGACTGACAAGCTTACTCTAATATTCAGATTTAGCAGAAAATGGAACACAGAGCTTCCCTCGAACAAAGTGATTAGTATAATACAAATATTCTGGGGTTTTTTTTGTGATTAACAAACCATTTATTTTCAAACTGTGGAACAGAAGGGATGAACCGACACATGGCTGATGTGATATGTGTATAACAAGAACTAAAATGATTTAACCTTGTTTTCTAAATAAATTATAGACTTTTAAATCACTTTATTGTCAGACTAAGCTCCATTGCCTAACCCAGATTTTGTTGCTAGGATGACTACTCTCAGTGAGCTCATTCCTTAACAAAGGCAGTACCTAAAAACTGATGGAGAATTCCTTATTTCTCAGTAGATGTAGCTGGCTTGATGGGGTTTTCATTTTCAGAGGGGTCTCTTATTTCTATCTAGGACTTTTTTTGGGTGGGAGAGAAAAGTGTATTTGTGCTGTGCACTGCATGAGCAATGCTTGTCCAGATGATAAATTGTGTGTCCCATCATGATAGATTACTCTACATATTTGAGCCATGTGTGCACAGTTCATGTGTGAAACTCCGAAGCTTCCTTGCAGTGTGCGTACTGTAAAGGTGATATATTCTCCCTTTTGCCATTCAGTGAAAACAGCTTTTATCAAAATATCCTCTTTAGCCTCAAAGACACTCTGAGACACTGTACCCTTTGCTAATTGAGGCAAAGAATTAGAGAAAAAGAACACATTGTCAACATCATGTAACGAGCTACAGGGAACATCAATATCTTTATCTTTGTTATGACATGGTCTTACTGTTCTTTTGTCTTATTTGCATTATCTTTGCCATCAGAAAAATATTAATCACAGCTTAAAGGTATCTTGGAAATATTACTTATTTAAGACTTAAGTGGTTTCAGAACATGCCATGAAGTGGTGTATAATTTCTGAGTTATCTTGCTTATTTACTTATGTTTCTGAAGTTATAGCATAGAACAGCTGTGAAGCTCTACATTAGTCTAAGAATTTTTACTGACCATACTTGAGAGCTTGGGGTGACAGCAACACTCTAATGCAATATTTTTAGGCAAGCTCAGTCTTATCAGCTATAAATGCTTTAAGACAGAATGCATTGTAACTATCAGTTAAATTAGTAGTTGTTCTGGCAAAATGCTTCCTGTTGTTGATCCTATACCTTTAAATATTTATTTTGAAATCTTTCTGGTTTCATTGTGTGAAAAAAACTTCAACAAAATATCTGATATGTTAGTGGCAGTCCTGTTTCCACTCTTTTCCTCTCCTTTCTCCTGTCAAACTCTAATTTCATGCCACCATTTGAATAATAATTAGGCTGAAAAATAAACACTGGGGCTTGAGAGTCCACGTAAAACATTCAGGGACAGCTGTCTAAAATCCCTAGGAATAGTGATCATTATTCAATAAATCCTTTTGCAACAGAGCAGGTCAAACAACTAATATGCTAACACTACAATTCTCACTTTGAGGGCTTTTTTCTCCTTCTTTTCCTTTTTTTTCCATGAGGTCTCTTCCTCTTCTTCCTACTCCCCTTTTTTGTTGCCACCAACTTGTGAGTTTCTTACTGTTGCAGTTTTAATGTTTTCACCTGTTCCAGCAGTTTAAGTAGATAATACTGGCATCACCCTGAAACTGCAATGCTCTTTCTTGTACAGAAGTTAAGAAACACAAACAAGACTGACCTTTTTAACACTTACTTCTATATTTTCAAGAGCTATGAAGAGGGATCTGTGCAGACCAAGATGACACTTCCTTTCTTAATAATAATTCTTTTTATCTGTTCTCTGTGAACAAAGCAAATGCTTCATTGGCTGCAACTTCAAAAACCTGTAGGTAGTTAGAATAGTGAACTACAACTGGAGACGTTAAGTAACTTTTTTTTTAAAGAATGCCTTCTGCAGTTCTAAAATGTTCAAAGATAAGTGATATAACACTGATTATGATGATTATTTATTTTCTTTAAGTAATAATTATAATGGTAATAATAATTATTATTATTACTCAAAATTAGAACAAAGCAAAATTCACTATTCAAGCACTTCTGAATTTTGGGGAAAGGAAGATTGGAGGAAGGAGATTTTAGAATCCTCTGAAGAAAATCAGGGTCTATTGTCACCTTAATGACTTAACACCGAGACCTAAACTGCCTTTATTTGCCTGTCCTGACTCAGTCAGAAAAAATACCTGCATTTGGTTTTCAGACTTTCAAGGAGCTGGCTTGGGCGCTATACAGTAGTGATGCCTTCATTCTTTCCTGCTCACTTTGTTATCTTTGGAGAAAATAGGACACGCTCACTGGAACCAAGACCCAAAAATCCCACCTGCCACAGAGGATGTGAAGGTCCAAATAGCAGGCCAGAGGGTCACTTTCACATTTGTCAATAAACATTTAGTGAAATCAGAAAGACCAACTTAAACAGCAAGGACTGAAAAAAAATCCTGCCTTGGGGTGCCTCATTTATTTTGGTGTTTGAGACTCTCATCTTCAGATCCAATCTTGAATTCACTTGGAGACAGTTGGAATGCTTATTTTTCTGTTTTTTTTTTTTAAAAAGCTTTCTTTACTCTTAATAGTATGTTGTGAGAGGTCGCGTTTATAGGTAAGACAAAAGGTTTTCAACTCTCTTAAACAGAAGAAAACAAACTCTGATCTCTCCCAATCTGCAGGAGCATACTGCAAGCAGGGTTGTCAAATAAAAGGGCAATACCACTACCAACTCATGTAAACAAACAAATTATTTCCTGTTTCAGAATAAAACATAAGAAGGAATGTTAAATTTATTTTTTACTGGCCTAAAGAAGATAAAAAATAAGATTTTCCAGTTTTCCTGTGGAATGAAGCATTAGTACTTTCTGTGACGATGGTCAAAGGAGTTCCTTACGAAAAGCCCTGCCCAGTGCTTTTCTGCAGCCGTCTGAGAATCTCTTCTGGAACAATTAACAAACTCTGTCAGTGCAGCTTGTGCGTAATTCCAGTCAATAAGGAGATGCTGTCAGCTCACAGATTCCTGCTGATTAAATTAATCCATTATATACAGATTTGTCAGCAAAGTCCAGGGCAGAGAGGTAACCATGGCAAAGGAGATTGAGATGGAGATTAATTCAGTAAACTGGACATATACAAATGATGCATTCAAAAGTGTTGAGGGAGCTGGCTGCTGTCATATCGAGGCCACTACCATCTTGCAGAAGTTGTGGTGAACAGGGGAATTCTCCAATAACTCGAGAAAATCAAGGAAGTGCCGTCCCTGGGAAAAGGAATTCTGGCTGCATACTGGGCTGCACTGGTAAAGTCAAAAGCTCCACAAAAGTGGTTATCTCTCCTCAGCACTTGGGAGGAGGTCTGCTGGAGTACTGTGAATAGATTAGGGCTCACAGCACAAGGGAGATATCGACAAACTAGAGAGAGTTCAATGGAGGGCTGCTAAGAGTGCTGGAGCACTTGAAAGGCTGAGGGACTAATGTGGATTTCATGGAGCTGTGAAATTTTTAAGTAGATACAGAAGTACATTAAAATCATTGCACACAATCAACTCTGGTAACACTGCAGAATAATTTTTAGGAGAGCTATAACACATATATATGCTTTGAAGTATGCAGGTACTGTCTAAATAATTGTAGAGAAAATGGATTCACTCACCTCTAACATGAAAGCTAGATTCCTGTGGCACATCACGACAATGACAGAACAGGATTAGGACTTTCTCAAAGTACTTCTTATGCAGAAACGTGCATGATTGAAGTCTTCCTGCTAAACACAGTGTCAATGATATCTGCTGCTACATCTGCTGCCACCATGGATCACTGGATCTTTATATAGCAGAATATGAAACAGAGGGAGTGTTTACAAAATGAGTGCTATGGGTACAGGTACTATATTTTAAAATTTTTAATCTCAGAGAAGTGAAATGTCATGAATAGAGTTGTTGCTGGCATCATAAAGAAATGGTTTATAATTCTAAACCAAATCTGCCTCTTCCTTCAAACAAACTGTGCAACAGATAAAGACTCGTCACTAGTTAATACAGGTACAGGAAGGTAAAAACAGTCATTCCGAAGGCTGATTTTTCATAGAATCATAGAATCATAGGTTGAAAAAGACCACTAAGATCACTGAGTCCAACCATAAACCCAACACCACCATGCCTACCAAACCACATCCCGAAGTGCCACATCTACACGTTTTTTGAACACCTCCAGTGATGATGACTCAACCACCTTCCTGGGCAGCCTGTTCCAATGCCTGATCACTCTTTCAGTAAAAAAATTTTTCCTAATATCGAATCTAAGCCTCCTCTGATGCAACTTGCGGCCATTGCCTCTCATCTTATCACTAGTTACCTGGGAGAAGAGACCAGCACCTGCCTCAGTACAACCTCCTTTCAGGTAGTTGTAGAGAGCATTAAGGTCTCCCCTCAGCGTCCTCTTCTCCAGACTAAACAGCCCCAACTCCCTCAGCTGCTCCTCATAAGACTTGTTCTCTAGACTCTTCACCAGCCTCGCTGCTCTTCTCTGGACACGCTCCAGCACCTCAATGTCCTTCTTGTAGTGAGGGGCCCAAAATGGAACACAGTATTTGAGGTGTGGCCTCACCAGTGCCGAGTACAGAGGGACGATCACCTCCCTGCTCCTGCTGGCCACACTATTCCTGATACAAGCCAGGATGCCGTTGGCCTTCTTGGCCACCTGGGCGTACTGCTGGCTCATGCTCAGCTGCCTGCTGACCAACACCCCCAGATCCTTTTCCTCCAGGCAGCTTTCCAGCCACTCCTCCCCAAGCCTGTAGTGTTGCATGGGGCTGTTGTGTCCGAAGTGCAGGACCCAGCTTTTGGCCTTGTTGAACCTCATACAGTTGGCCTTGGTCCATCAATGCAACCTGTCCTGATCCCTCTGCAGAGCCTTCCTATCCTCCAGCAGATCAACACTCCCACCCAGCTTGATGTCATCTGCAAACTTCCTGAAGGAAGCACTCAATCCACTCATCCAGATCATTGATAAAGATATTAAACAAGACTTGCCCCAAAACTGAGCCCTGGAGAACACCACTCGTGACCAGCTGACAAATGGATTTAACACCATTCACCACTACTCTCTGCACTCGGCCATTCAGCCAGTTCTCCATCCAGTGAAGACTACATCTATCCAAACCATGGGCAACTAATTTCTCCAGGAGTATGCTGTGGGGAACAGTGTCAAAGGCCTTACTGAAGTCCAGACAGACAATATCCACAGCCTTTCCCTCTTCCACTAGTGGCTCACCTGGTCATAGAAGGAGATCGGGTTGGTCAAGCAGGACCTGCCTTTCATGAACCCATGCTGGCTGGGCCTGATCCCCTGGTTGTCCTTCACATGCCCGGTGAGCACACTCAGGATGAATCGCTCCATAATCTTGTCCGGCACCAAGGTCAGGCTGACAGGCCTATAGTTCCCAGGATCCTCCTTCCAGCCTTTCTTGTAGATAGGTGTCACAATGTCAATCCTGCAGTCACCTGGGACCTCCCCTGTTAGCCAGGACTGCTGGTAGATGATGGAGAGTGGCTTGGCCAGCTCCACTGAGAGGTCCCTCAGCACTCTTGGGTGGATCCTATCCGGCCCCATAGACTTGTGAGTGTCCAGGTGGCATAGCATGTCAGTAACTGCTTCCTTCTGGATTATAGGAGGTTTATTCTACTCTTCTTCCCTATCTTTCAGCACTGGGGTCTGAGTACCTTTGGAATAACCAGTGTGAGATTGAGGCAAAGAAGGCATTAAGGACATAAACATTTTCCTCATCCTTGTTTTTCCTTGCATCCAATAAGGGATGGAGACTCTCCTTGACCCTCTTTTTGTTGTTGATGTATTTGTAAAAACATTATTTGTTGTCCCTTGCAACAGTGGCCAGCCTGAGTTCTAGCTGGGCTTTTGTCTTTCTAATTTCTTCTCTGCACCACCTAACGAGACCCCTGTACTCCTCTTGAGTTGCCTGCCCTTTCCTCCATAGTTGATAGACTCTCCTTTTTTTTCCTTTGTCCCAGCAAGAGCTCCCTGTTCAGCCAGGCCGGTCATCTTCCCCACCAGTTCGTCTTGCAGCACATGGGGATGGCGTTTTTTTTGGCTTTTAAATATTTGTCCAGAGTATAATTTCCCCTCTCCTCCCTCAAATATTCTCTCTTTGTGAAAATTTTTTTTTGTCTATGTGGAAAAATCTCTGAGAATCTCAGAGAGTATAAATTGCCCTTGATTTACTGATATCACTAATCTATAGTGATTTATCCCACCTTTTTTTTTTTTACCCAATAGTGATTAAATCAAGAGGAACATCTAAAAGTAAATCTGAATTACTTAAAACCCAAGCAAATATATTAGCTTAAGTTAGACACAGTTTAAATGAGTCCAGCTTCAGTGTTTTTGAATGGAGTTTTCTTCTGAGATATTAAAGTTTAGCTTAAGTCAAAATTTGGGAGAAATTAATCTTTTTGGCTTCAAACTAAACAATCTGAGTTGAAACTGCCAAATTCTGCATGACTCTGCAAGTTATTTTGGTCCCCAATGTGTCAGCTGCATTTTTAATTTCAATGTCATTGTTTGTTTTTTTTTTAATTGTCTTTGAGAAAGCTCTTACACAGCAATCAGCCAAAAGGTTGCCTGGTTCATTTAAAATATGAAAACCAAGAGTGTTCTTTAACTTGAGGTGTTTCCTTACAACATGAAGACGCTTTTCAACATGCTACTAAGTGTAGCCTCTTGTATTAAGGGTGTGGACATAAGCCATAGTTGGTTTGCCATGCATCTTCAATATTGTCCATATACACCAAAATTTTGATGCATCCAACTTCTTTGTGTTGCTTATATCCTTTCTTCCAGTCCACTCTCTTTTTTTTTATATGAAGAATATTATTTATCTCTCTCTCTCTGTCTTTTCATACTCATGTTGTTTCTACAGATAAGAAGCAGAATATTTTTCATATATGCTCAGAATACTGCATATAGCATAGTAAGAATATGATACCTTTTTTTTTTCCTCTGAACCTCGATCTCATTTTTACAGACAAATACAAAAGTTTTCTGGATGCTTTCATCTCCTAATTTGTGTATAATGGCTTGATCTATTTTCAGATGCATTGATAATCACAAAAATGAGATAACGCAGAAAACACAAACATAGTTGTTTAAAAAGCTAAACCAAATAATAGACACTTTTAATTTTCCCCTCCCCCCATATCTTAGAATCATAGAATCATAGAATGGTTTGGGTTGGAAAGGACCTTAAAGATCATCTAGTTCCAACCCCCCTGCCATGAGCAGGGACATCTTCCACTAGACCAGATTGCTCAGAGCGTCATCCAACCTGGCCTTGAACACTTCCACGGAGGGGGCAGTCACAACTTCTCTGGGCAACCTGGTCCAGTGTTTCACCACCCTCATGGTGAAGAATTTCTTCCTAATATCTAACCTAAATCTGCCCTCTCTTAGTTTAAAGCCGATCCCCCTTGTCCTATCACTACACACCCTTTTGAAAAGTCCCTCTCCATCCTTCCTGTAGGCCCCCTTTAGGTACTGGAAGGCTACCATAAGGTTACCCCAGATCCTTCTCTTCTCCAGGCTGAACAGCCCCAACTCCCTCAGCCTGTCCCCATAAGGAGAAATACTCCAACCCTCTGATTATCTTCGTGTCCCTCCTCTGGACCAGCTCCAACACATCCATGTCCTTCCTATGTAGGGGGCTCCAGAGCTGGACGCAGTACTCCAGGTGGGGTCTCATGAGAGCAGAGTAAAGGGGCACAATCACCTCCCTTGACCTGCTGGTCACGCTTCTCTTGGTGCAGCCCAGGATACGGTTGGCTTTCTGGGCTGCAAGCGCACATTGCTGGCTCATGTTGAGCTTCTCGTCCACCAGTACACCCAAGTCCATCTCCTCAGGGCTGCTCTCGAGCCACTCTCTGCCCAGCCTGTACTTGTGTATGGGATTACCCCGACCCACGTGCAGGACCTTGCACTTGGCCTTGTTGAACTTTGTGTGGTTCACACAGGCCAACCCCTCCAACCTGTCAAGGTCCCTCTGAATGGCATCCCTTCCCTCCAGCACGTCAACCACACCACACAGCTTGGTGTTGTCGGCAAACTTGCTGAGGGTGTACTCAGTCGCACTGTCCATGTCGCCAACAAAGATATTGAACAGCACCGGCCCCAGTACCAACCCCTGAGGCACACCACTTGTCACTGGTCTCCACCTGGATATCGAGCCATTGACTGTAACTCTGTGTGCGTCCATCAACCCAGTTCCTTATCCAATGTGTGGTCCATCTGTCAAATCCATGTCCTTCCAATTTAGAGACAAGGACATCATGCGGGACAGTGTCGAATGCCTTGCACAAGTCCAGGTAGACAATGTCAGTTGCCCGCCCTTTGTCCACCAATGCTGTAACCCCACCATAGAAGGATGCCAGGTTGGTCAGGCACGATTAGCCTTTGGTGAAGCCATGTTGGCTGTCCCCAGTCACCTCCTTGTTATCCGTGTGCCTTAGCATGGTTTCGAGGAGGACCTGCACCATCATCTTGCCAGGCACAGAGGTGAGACTGACTGGCCTATAGTTCCCTGGGTTTTCGTTTTTTCCCTTTTTACAAATGGGGGTGATGTTGCCCCTTCTCCAGTCGGTGGAGACCTCCCCAGACTGCCATGACTTCTCAAACATGATGGAGAATGGTTTGGCAACTTCGTCCACCTCAGGACCCACGGATGCATCTCATCAGGCCCCATGGACTTGTGCACCTTCAGGTTTCTTAGGCAGTCTCATACCTGGTCTTCTCCTACAGTGGGCAGTTCTTCATTCTCCCAGTCCCTGCCTTTGTCTTCTGCAACTTGAGCACTTGCTGTTGAAGACTGAGGCAAAAATGTCGTTAAGCACCTCAGCTTTCTCCACATCCCGGGTAACCAGGTCTCCAGCTTCCTTCCAGAGAGGGCCCACATTTTCCTTAGTCTTCCTTCTATTACTGACAAACCTATAGAAGGCTAATCTGCCTGTGATTTATACCATGGAATTAGGTACAGTTATTTTTTTGCTATGAGAAAGGGAAAAAGACTGAACTAATAACAGTCCTATGCCAAAGGTATCCTCATTCATATCTGGTAAACAGAGTGCTGACCTAAGGAAATCAAAGCAAGACTGTAAACATTGTTATAAGCAGTACAAAAGTTGGAGATTAAGTGTAATTGTAAACACAGAATTTATGTCACATTTTAGCTGTTCATTATCACATGCATTAAGCAAACACATATCAAACTTCTGAGAAATGCCCTAAATATTACCCTGTCTAGATTTTTTGTTCCATTGGCACAGAATAATTGAAATCTGAAGTGTAGATATTATGCTTTTTGATGGTCAAATTTTCATGATTTCAAAAGCAGGAAAAGAGGAGGAGTAGGAGTTATCTGAAATGTTTGATACTGAATGACATGGGGCTAAATCTATGATAACACTTATGAACCTAAGTTCAAAAACAGTATCCTCTTAACCTGTCTCCTGTTCTTGGGTGAGTCCTACTAACATAGGTACTTCGGTCTAAATTCATCTCGCTTAATTTTAGGCCCCAAATTTAAAAGCATATTGACTTATGCTCTATGTTCAGTGGAGAGGCGCAGCTCAAGAGGGTGGTACACCCTACCTAAGGTAAATAAGGAAATCCTAAATGAGCCCTAAAGCTCAAATTCAGTACTTCCCACTCCCCTGTGGACACCTCATCACTAGGCTACTCCGATAAGCTCTCGCTTGCCTTCCCTTTCATCTAGGCACTCGCTGTGCAGCAGACCAACTTCAACAGGAGCAAGGGACACCGCTCTCTGCAGTGTAGCTTTGCGGTAATGACATTCTCCCACAATATATATTTAAGCTTCCTTCCTCTCACAGAGTTAAATATAGTGTTAGCCCTCGGTCTTTGCATTTGGAAGCTGCCTTCTACCTTGTTTCCAAGAGGCTTTTCTGGAGGCTGAAGTAAGGTGATAGAAGGGTTTGTGGTGGATGTTTGCTTTATGTACTTTTTGCTCTGAAATACACTTTGTTAAAAAGCTGTGATTCTGTTGAGTATTTTCACTGTTTGGCTGTTGGTATTTTGACTCAATAGAAAGTACTTGTAGGAGGGAGGGCCTCTGCCTTCCCAGAGGTCAGTAAGTGAGCTTTACTGGGGAGACGTGTCAGGAACAGACGAAGGAAAAGGTAAGGTGAGTTGGAGTTTGCAGTATGAGCAGAGACTAGGAGGGCATTGAACAGATGTCCAGATCTCAGGCCATCAGGAAACCAAAGCATTTTTTCTCTTACTTGAGAAGACTGTGTAGAGTCTGTGCAACCCAAGGAGACAGTAGAAGTTACCTGAGCAAGGCTGAAGGAAAAGATACACTTTTACATAGAAACAGGGAAATGAAAGGACTTTTTTAAAAAAAAACAGTCTTACATAATAAAAAATTGTCTATTTAAAAGTTTGCTATTCCATTTTTTTTCCTAATAGTACTAGTAAGTCTTAGTACTTTCACTTTAAGAAAAGAGTGCAGGCACATAAACCTCACATTTCTGTCTGATACAGAGTCCCATGATAAAGCACCTTGCATTCCCTACCATCTTGGTAAGCTGAGAAAAAGTAAACCGGCTTCTTGTCTTGGACATCTACTTCCATATCTTAGATTATTGCAGATGTTGAAATAGAGTGTGAACCTTTCCTAACATAACTCATATGCACAAAACAAAGTACAGTATGATGTGTACTAGCTTTGCAACTAACAAAGCAAGACCAAAAATTTACTTAAGAAGATATTCAGGCATGTGTAGATGTTTCCAACATGTTCTCCAGGGAAAACTGAACATTGCCAGGAGATTAATAACACTCATGAGATGATGCAAGAGCACTAAGTTCCCTGCAAGCTCTAAGTTGTTTGAATGGTACTATGTAGCAAAGGAAATAGAAATTCTTTACAAAGTTTCCTATCCTTGTCAGTCAAGGTGTATTAAGGATACGAGATAAACAGACATATCAGGGAGTAAGATTCATGGTCATTGACTACTACCCAAACATTAAAAGTTTAACCAGTTGACTATTAATTATAAAGAATTTTCAAGTTTTAAAATTGTTATGTGTATATGAAAATTACATTAACTTTTATGTGATAATAATTTCTCATTAAGTAGCATGTTGTGCTGCATGGTTTTATAATTATACTGTGGAATAAATTTATACTTTCAGCCATCAAATTTGTTTTGTGAAGTTCTGAGAGTTACTAAGAACCACTCTATCAGAAAAAGCTGAGAAATTCAGTGGCTTGCATATTGTCATCAATCTTTTAATAAAGTTTTTATTGCACTGAGGCTATTTATTTGACTAACTTTAGGTCTTGGTGTAAATTTTGTTCCTAGGCAATATGCTTAGTTGTCCTTTGCCATTTTCTTTTTTTTAATTTTAAAGTTTTCTATGCCTGAGTTCAAAGAAACTTCTGACATTAACGTGTGATTGCAATGCACTGTGAAATCATCTTATTCTATTTTTGAGAGTGAGTAAATGCTCTCACCCACATCATACTATCTATTGGCATAACGAAATAGTAAAATTCCAAAAGCAAAAGCTAAAAGTACAAGGAAAAGGCACAGCTTGTACAGCTGCTCTGAAAAGGCTCCTGCTAAAGTGGAGCACAGCTTATTGCTTTTGTCTGTTTTCTTTTTTCACATTTTCTTTGTAGCTGGAAGCTAATGCCATTCACTTCTTCAAAAATCATTGCTAATCTGATTTGATGGTTTTGTGATGAGCACATTTCTGACCATGCCTGACACTGACATAAAAATATTTTCTATTCAAATTTTCAGAAACTGAATTTTGTGTCATGTCAGTCTTTGTAACATTATTAAAAACGTGTAAAGTAGGCCAGAACCTTTTACTGTCTTTGATGGATATATGGAACTGGGAAATGAGGTATGACCTGGATGATAGACTTAAATTCAATAGAGTTAACAGAGCTGAAGATGTCTATTTGAAAGAAAATTTAAGCACTTCCATGCCACACATTATGTTAAAAAAAAGACGAATCTTGGCTTTGTGTAAGTCAGCATAGATTTATGAACATCAAAAGTGGTCTGTGGAGCTCTGGCTGTTAACCGAGACCCATCAATATCAGCAGCTTCAACCTTTTGTTTTCTTTGCCTTTCAGATGGAGGGATGATCTTAAAATCAGCAAAATCATCGTCTGTATTCTATTTTGTGATTGATTGCATTACTATTTTAACACAGATACTTGAGTTTGATTTTTTCAGATTTTGTTCCAGGTACACTGACTATAACTGATTAATTTATGCAATTTGTTGTAAGTCAAGTTTCTCTGATTTTGTGTCATAAGCAGTCTAAACAAGCTGTGTAACAGTAGCAAAGGTGCTTAGATCAATACCCTACAGAAATTATTCAGATTCTTGACTGAGTGAAGAGGTCCGCTTCCTTATCCTGGATATTCAAGACTCATGTCGCGTGTTCTTATCCACCTCTATTCTAAAGGCACTGGCTGAAGTTTGCAATTAGATGATGAAAGCTCTGGTTCATAAGAAATGGATGACTCCGTCATCTAAGATAAATTCATGTTTAGCTTAAAAATATATTCTGAAACAAGCAAAAAAAGGCAGCTTATTTGTTGTAGTTCTAATACTGCTATTGTAGTCCTTTTTTTTTCTTGTTTTAATGTTCATTTTCCACGTACAAAGTTCTGTCTTACTTTAGATGCTTGCAACAATTTTCATCATCTTTGAGCCCAGAAAAAGTTCTCTAAAAAAAAACTAGTAAGTCAAAATGGTGGATTTAAAATCCACTTTGTGCAGGCATTATAAGATGACAAAAGGAACAGAAAATAAGATGTTTTCTCATTACCAGTTGAGCACTGATTGCACTAAGATGAAGGCACTTCCTACACAAGATTTTTGACTTGTCCAATATTGTAATGCCGTATTGATTCAGATACCCAATCACCTTTGCAATTCTTACCTTTATGCTCACTATACACAGGGCCATTTCATGATGAGCTAGCTAATTTAAAACTAGAACCTGGCTGTTGGACATAAACCCTGGGTTGTCCCACTATTTTTCTCTTTTAATCTTTATAACGGATTTTTTTTTTTTTTGATGGCTTCACATCTCAGGATGAACTCTGACTGTAATTTTTACAATTATTTGAAATGACTGTGCAATCGAACTGAAAAACACGAGGCTAATTATGCCTTGGAATTTTTTTTTAAAAAAAGTGAGTTGCAGGTTTCTGAAAGGTGTAATATGACTGGAAAACTAAATGTCAGCTAGCCAGTGCTCTCCCTCCCCCTAATGGTAACACTGCAGATGCACTTCTGGTTGACCTGGTGACTTACTGATGGTGATAATGATCTTTGGACCAAGAAATCTTGATTACAGACTGTCTCCAGTTCATTAAGGACTTTTTTTGACAGCTTACCATACTTTTGTGTGTCTGGTGGGGGTTTGCTCTTGTTCTAGCTTTGCTCCTCTATAATTACTGCTTGTGCTAGTATAGAATAGCCTCTGTTGCTGCACAAACTGAAAGTGTAGCATCTAATGTCTCTGATTTTGATGTCATTGACCACCAAGAGGTATTTTTTTTCTTTTGAATAAAATGCAGACTGTTAGTCTTTGATCCTACAAACTCTTGCAAAGGAGTTACTCCAGGGTTTTAAGGCCTTTAAGGGTTAACAGGTTGTTAAACGATTAGAATGTGGATATGGGTTTTCTGTAGGGCTAGTGCTTACAAGTTTTATTAGAACGCTAATATTTTTTTTTGGTAGAAAATAAAAATCTTAACAATAAACGCATACAATCTTTTTAACTAGATGTATGAAAACTGTGGAGAGGAGAGTATTGCATCATAAGAATTCCCCAGGGACTGCAGCTCTAGGAAGTATCCATTTTGTAACACATTCTTTAGTTTTTCCTACAGTTTGGTAGCCTATTTTATTTACTGTCTTGAATTCTGTTTGTCCATCTCTTGCTGAGCTCAATATTTATGGATTTTTTTTTTTTAATAGATCTTAAAATACATTGAATGTATTTATTGTTGTGTCTTACAATATCGAGTCACAGTGACTTGAGGAAAGGATAGCAGACCCATCAGAAGTGTAATCTAATTTGATTTTAAAAAAGTAACAATCACATTTAAATAGAAATTATTTTCTTTCCTGCATCCCTTCCTTCTTTGTTAAAAAAATGCTTTTCATGCTAAAAATCATGTAAAACAAATTCTCTGTCTACTCAGATCATCTGAATTCCTGGGTCTGATTCAGTGTTCATTCTATATGCCACGATTTTGTGTAAGAATTCTATACCTTATTAGTGTCATGCTCTTTTTATTCATATCAGGATTGAAGGACTTGATGCAAAATGAATTTTAATACAGTTCTTCAAAGCAAGTAATATGTCACTAGCTGACACGTAACTTGCTACATCAGTTGGGATTTTATGTAGTAAGAATAGTGCGCAGTGACACAACACTTGTACTCACATTACTTTGAGCTGTACCACATTCATACCAGATATGTGGTGAATTAATGTGTTGCAGTTTTTCCACTAGCAAATAATGATTACTCCAAAGTCATTATAATTTCAGCCTTTTGCTGACATTTGTTGTAGTCTCAGTGACATGCTATTACCCTTGTCACAATTCAGTGTAAAACATCCCTCATTCAAACACCATTCATTACCCTTGGGCTAAACTTGCATTCTGTACATGTCAGAAAAGATGCAGGAGGTCAAATCTGAGTGAATTAGCTGTCCTGTGTGAAAAAATAACTCATCTCAGAGGATAATTTACCTCTAAACAACTGCAACATTTCCAGTTTTGTAAAGTTAGATTCTGTTTGGCTTATGCACTGAAAGACCTGCTTACAAAACATGTTCCCTCTGTTTCATGTTTCCTGGGTTGTCCCCAAATACCAATTAATGCATACTGATTACTGAGTGACGTTGTCTGAATGCATAGTATTGTAGTCTCGACAGCAGCTCTGAAGCTCACAGCTTGAACTGCATTTTACTTCTTCCACCACAGCACAGTGTGAAATTTTGTTTAGGAAAATACAGTCTCTTGTTTTTATAAATCATCTCATTGTGCACCAAATGAAACCAATTGTTATCTGATTGTCATCTTTGAAGCTGCCTGTTAGTAAAAAAGTACTGTGAATTTACACTCGGATTTTGATCCCGTCAAAGTAATTTAACAAACTGACTCATGCTGGAACTTTACGCACCTAGTTTAGTAGGTATTCTGAAATATAAATGTCTAAACTGTGTGTCACTTCCTAGCTCAGAAGTCTGATTATATGGTGTGGTCATGGCTGTGCCTCAGATTCTTTCTCTGAAATACCTGGGTGATAATTCAGAAAAGAGTCCTTCGCTTTCACATATCTTGAGTATGTGCCATAATTTCTTGCTTGGTAGCATGATTTCATGTTGGGTTGGAGTCCCCTACAATTAGAAAATGCTCCTGGAAGGCAAGGTGTGCTTGTTTCTATATGAGGAGAAGCTCAGACTGATTATGTTCTGTGATGACATTACAGCTGGGTCCAGGATCTGGTGCTTCAATCCCTATCTCAGCCCTCGGTGGTGTTGCTCATGTTAAGTTGGGAGAGCTCTAGAGAGGAGTTCTCCAGAGCCATCCCTCCTCCCGCCCACTTGTACAGGCTCACATTCAGTGATCCTAGCCAACCCTGTGTGAATTTACATGTAAATATAAGGGGAGATCAGTGCCTACCAACTCTCTGATCTCAGCCTGGCTCCAGTAGATATTGGAAAAAAAACACATTGCGTGGTTGAACTCTTTGAACAAGACCAGTCTTTGGTTCACTGAGAAAGAGATCTAACTACTGGAGCATCCTATTGTAATTCATGTGGCCTTACTTCCTTTGGACACGTTTTAAAGGAAAAGAGTGTGTTTTGCCAAGCTTTCTACAGGGGTAGCTAAGGCATCTGCTCTCAGTGGAAGATGCCCTCCCTATTCCTCTGAATCCTTGACTGACATAGGCTTCTGCTGGCCTCCTCATGACCTGCATTCTGCCTTAACTTTGACTAAGAGGTGGCTAAGACACAGGCCTTTGTTAACAAACTTATGTTGACCCTCAGTTGTTTTTTTCTATATAACTCTTTTATATGCCTACCTCTCCCCAGCCTTGAAGATAGAGAATAAGTGGCTTGCCCAATGAATCTGGGAGCCATAACCTTGCTCCATATGAACCATGACAACAGTTGCTTTGTATGTACTTAAGTCACTTTTTAAAACTAACCTTAAAAGGTCGATATGCTTTTTCCAGATCTGACTCTTTAACAGTTACCTTGCAATGTATAGTGACTTCCCTCTGATTCAATAAAAGCAGAATAATTTTGGGTAAAGTTGGTTAATTCCCTTGACACAAACCATACCCTCATTCCCTGACTTACGACTATTGCTATGAAATTAAAATAAGACTAAAATCCAAGTGGTTTGTAAAAAATATTGCACCTCATCTAAAAATTTACAACCTTGATTCCAGGTTTCAACTTCATGTAAGTTAGTTTGATATAAAAATAAATCAGATGAGTCACAGAGACTTGGAAATCAGGGTTCACAGTGGAACCTGCCAGCTTTTCTATAATATCTATAATCAGAGTTAATTATTGTCAGGTGTGTGATCTATGCAGGTCTTGTATTTATGAGCTGATTGTAGGTGTGGTTATTGCTGTTGTAGATATTTTGGAGCTGGAAGGAGTTGGGTGTAATTAAGGATCTGCAGGTAAAGGGAGTTTTTGTATTCATTGGAAGGAACTTCGCAGGGATTCGTGTAGTGTGGCATAATTTTGTTCATAAAGATAAGAAGCTTTTACTCTTTTGCTGTAAACACCTCCACATGAAAAGAGCTAAAGCTCAATCCTAATTGGCTGTGGAAATGTACATGGCTCAGTTGATGATCACTGAGCATATTTGCTTCTGTACTGTTCTCTAATAACATCACATTTTCCCACACCATACAAGTTGAATACATTTATTTTAAAAAAAAAAACACTGTGAAGTTTTTCTATAAGTTTAAGACCAAAATGTCATATACATCATGTCTTTCATATGTGAATATACATCATACCTTTTCATATATAAATATACATATAATGTATACTTGTATCAAGCCAAAGACATGGTTAGAAGAAATGCTGGCTGAGCAGTTAAGTTATAATGTCAAAGAAGCATACTTATGTGTAAGCATGGAAGAAATGCTCATATCAGGTTATATAGATTGATTTTTGGAAAATCATCTGTTAAATCACAAATAGGGATTTTTTAAAGAAATTTAAATTGCTATAAGATCTCAAGAGTCTGTAGTCTTGACAGCAAAAAAAAATGTAGATTACTTACTAAGAAACAAAATAGAATAACAGCCAAGGTGTTCGAAAGACAGAAGCTTACCTGCTGTTTTTAGGTGACTGTTCTGTGATAAGAGATGACCAGAGTCACCATTCCCTTTGTCCAGTGGAAGACAGGAGTAAAGATGAGGCATGCAGACATAGTGGGACCAAACATGGAGGCAGCTAGGCTGTGCCTGCAAATCCTTTTCCCTTGCCCCCCAAGCAGGCAGCTGCCTTAGGCACCTTTCTATTCTGATTAAAACTTGAGTAATTTCTGACTTTAGGGTACTGCATGCTGAGCATGCTGATTGTCGTTAGCTTACTTCAGAGGGTACTGACTCCTTTAGATCTTTTTCTGTGGTGTCTACCTCTCTTGTATAGAAAGCCTAAGCAAATTCCACTGGAAGGGTGAATTGCCTGTAAGTTACAGATATATAACTTAGGATTCTTTGATACATAACTTTAAAATAACTTAAGTTTTATGGGAACTGGCCTACTTTTTATACTGACCTTGTTAGGAGTTCTTCCTAAAAGTTTTGTACCATAGCCCTGGAAGAGCTGTTAGAATGCAAAGTATTTCTGCAATAAAAAGTGCATCATTATTTATATGCCAGCAGAAAATCAGGGTTTAAATGGTTGATGGCTCCTATTCCTGTCTGGTTGGTACTGTTGAGAAAGGAAAGAGTTACTGAAATGGGAAACAATACCAGAGTGACCACAGAAAATCAAAAAAACTTGGTGTTTTTCAGGTCTAGACAAAACCATGGCTGACCTGTCTAGTGTTGGCAATAGTCCTACCATGAGTGGGACTTCAGACAACAAGATTCCCAGAGTCCATTCCAACCCAACTTTTCTCACATTCTATGCTTTTTACAGGGCTCCTGGAGGGTTTTTCCACTTTTTTTCTGAAACACAAGTAAGAATACCAAAAAACATTCCTTTCTAGGGAAGCAAATACCAAAGACTTAATAAAGATGTTAAATATTATATGGTAGGAAGAAGAATTCAAGACCTGTAAGAAAAAAAATGGAGAATCTCAAAGACAAATTCATGCTTAAGGAAGAGCAGGATTCCATATCTTTGAAGAGGGTTAACTGGAATGGAAGTAGTTTGGATTCAGTCCTAAACAGGTGCCTGAACTTCAGATGGACTGGTAAAGGAGTTGTTCAAAGCTTTACACTTTGGATCATTCCTGCAGTAATAAATATATTCACAAAGGAAAATTTGTTAAGATAAAAGTTTATGGATTTGAACAGCAGCAGAGAGAAGGAGACTTTCATAGACTCAGGCAGTCTGTCTAAATGCTAAGCAAGATTCCGGCCCTTGTATCTCAAGGAAATGACGGTTATCTGTTTGCCTCCTTGCAAATACAAGCTGTCTGAATTTCACTGGCCTATGAAAAACAAGGTACTTGTACAGGAGAAAAGTAGATTATAACTAGATTAAATCGCTAAGTAACACTATTCTTAGCAAGTGCCAGTTGCTGAACCAATCTCCTCCATTCTCACTGTGTCCAGAAAAATGAAGAAATAGAATGGTGGCTGAGTACGCCATGAGATGACTAAACTTCTCCCTTTGGGAGTGTTCTTGGATATGGTCTAAACCTGAGATTGAACTAGTTCTTGTTCATGAACAATGAAACATCTGAATTTGAACAGACCTGTGCTTGACTGACAGTATAAACTTAACTTACAGAATGGCTGGAAGCTTAGAAGTACCACTTATTATTGTCTGTAATCAAACTGCACTGTCCCACCCTTAATGACATTATAGCAGGAAAATGAGACAGGCTTGTGTAAAAGTATCAGGGGAAAATCAGTACCATTATAAAGTAGGTCCATTAATAAATGAGATGGAGAATTAAATTACTAATGACTTTGAAATGGCTGAGATAGATAAAGAAATTCCGTGCCAAAGCTGCCTTTAACAGGACAAATAAAGTTAGGTCAATTAGGAATGCTCAAAAAAATGCACAACACTCTGAACTCACTGTGGAAGAACAGCTAAGGAAACAAATTTTTGAACAGGACTTTTAACACCCAATAAAATGGGATACTCTCTATCTCGCCTGCAGTACTAAAACACCTCTTATCTTCTGCATTTGTTAATACTGGGACTGTAATTCCAAACCCAATTTAAACTGCAAATTCTTTCAAAAGAAATCACTCAACCCTTCCTTGGCCTCCAGATTGCCTCCCTCACTCCTGATTTTTCTCTTGCCCTGCCCCTTCCCTATTTTGACAGAGGTGTTGGCACTGTCTAATGGCTAACTGCATTTTCGTAGTTTTCCACTGGGACAAATAACTTCTGCAGAGTAATGAGATTTATTAGCCTGAATGAAGGTAACTCAACTGTATTACCTCCATTAAACAAACTGATTTGTCAGCTCAGGTATGTTTTCATGGCACAGCACTCATTCTACTGTTTAGATTTATTCTAATTAGATGTTAAGCTGAAGATTTCTCACTGGCACTGAAGTTGGCACTGACTACTATCTTTGCTCTTATCAGGATTTCTTCTAGATGTTTCCTCCCTGTCGTGCCTTTGATTCTCTCCTTTTCTACTCAGCTCATTAAACCCTATCTGAGTGATCTTCCCAGTCACACTTTTCTACCTTTCATATATCACTTTTAACTCTCTCTTCTTTTTGAGGAATGTGGTACATTAGCAAGACTCATTTGGAAATGAAGTGGCCATCTTTTGAATCATGTTTTTCATACTCATAACAAATATAAAGTACATTGGACTAATGTAATCTTGAAACAATCACCCTTATAGGTGTGAAATGTCTCTCTTTATGGAGAGTTTCCTGTTTAAATACCAAGGTGATTAATGATTGTAAGGATCAGTAATTTAGCAGAACCATTTGGGTGACAGGTTATTTTGTAATCCTCGATTTCTGGTGCTGAAAGACCAAACTATTATCTATTCAAATGCAAATGCTTTCAAGCTGTTTTTCTGGCGACTATATCAGTTCTGTTGTTTGGTGTAAACAAAATAAGCTGAAAGATGAAAACCAGAAATGTTAAGCCCAACACAGACAATTATACTTTTCTACAGTAGAACCAGAAATGGAACAAACATTAACTTCATTGCAGTATTTATCAGCATGCTGAACTCAAGGTTTTTAATTTACAAGAATCTTTCACACTATTCTAATTCTACCATAGAGATGTTCCAATGAAAGCAGGGAGTCATATATCAGAAGCAGAGAATGATCTTTCAAGAAGAAGATTTAAAAGAAAAAAATCAAAGAAACTAAAAAGCAGCCACAGGGAACATCATTTTTCTGCCTCCCAGAACATTTATTTTGTTTCTAAGACACTTTCTGAGCCATATTTATTAACCATTCCTCATCTGGTATTCCTGTTCCATTTCACCTCCTCCAGAAGCACTATTATTTCACACCAAGAAATGGTTGCTGATTAGGAAGGGAAAATGAGAAGATGAGAGACTGCAGACATTGCCTTTCTGCTCCCACGTATGGGGAGAGGATTCTGGATGGTGAGGAATCCTTTCCTTGGAAACTGTGATGGATAAAAGGACAAAAAATTGTGATGGATAAAAGACAAACACAGTATCAAATACTGAGAATTATCTGGGACCTGAATGGGAAGAGAAATGGTTTTCAAAGTGTTTTAGAAATAATAGTGTGATGCTTTATATATGAATTTCAGTAACTTCCTTGTGAATTCAAAGCTCTTGTGCACTGCATACTTTGTTGACTATTCAGACAACCTACGAAAAATTACTTGAATATCCCAAATCAAAAACAGCACCTAGATACGTCATTAATAAAACATCTTGCATCTGATGTGGGATCTAATGAAATCTAACAAATGACAGAGAATGATCAGTAAAAGGTCAGACCAAAACTCAGAATATATTAAGCACATTATTTTGGCTTCTTATTTGCATTAAAAGTTCTGTGAATTTACACTCCTCTTTACAACTGCTTTGCATTAAAGTTTAGCATAATGTAGCCTAATTATAAATGAAAAAAATAGCATATACTTTGTAGCTTACTGTTGAAAATATTGCTAATATACTGGTGCCAGGGAAGGAAATCTAAAGAAAATTATGATCAGATCTTTACTGGATCTGAGAAAAATCTAAGAAACGTGAGTTTATAAAAATGAGGCTCCTGAATTTGACTGAAGTACGTTGATATTCTCCCTGAAGAAGTGAAGATCAGTAAAATATTCCTGGGAAAAATCCCTAAATACCTGTCGTCAGGTCAGCACTGAAACTTGTAATCCATATCTGACCCTTAACTCAGTTTTACTTTGTCAGAAGACTCACTTTGTATGATATGCATCACCTTAATCATATTATAGCATGTTTGGAACAAACTTATGAATAATCATGTTTTGGAACTATGTAAATGTTCTGTTCACTGACACAAGAATAAATCATGTTAAAACACAGTGAAAGCACTGTTTGCACAGTCTTGCAAGCAGCAAATTTACGCTGTAATTCCCATTCTGAAGGAAGATTGCTATGAACAGCAAAGGAACACTCAGAAATTTCCTTTCAATATGTATTTAAATATTTGTCAGAAACTTTGATTACATATATGTTGTTGAAAATTCATGGGGTTTGTTTCTTTAGCAGCTTTGATAGCAAGAGCAGATAGAAAAATGTTTTGTCACAGATTTAAAAATGTCAGACCAAAAATTAATTTTAGTTTTAAATTTATTTAGTCTTCAAAGACAAGAGAGTGGTAAGAATACACTCACTCATGCAAATCAAATGTACTTATCCACAGTCAAGCTCATAATGTGTATTACTAAAACCATTCTGGTTTTCTGTAAAAGTATCTATGCCTATTAAGGCTCTTTAGCATTATTTTATACACACAGAGAATTGTACTAAATGCTTATCCTCACTGGCGTCTCTTTGGAGATTTAATGTGGTAAAGAAGTACTAACATTACTAATGCTTTTTGTTGAAATCTGAGAAGAAGCTCATGTAAAGTCATTTATTTAAGCTGGTATTTATCCAGCCGTAAGAAAAAATTCCTTACTGAATTTCCTTTTTTTTAATTTATTATTCCATGTTATACAACTACTGATGTGAAAAATATGACGGGTTTTTAAAATTTTTTTTTTCCAGACAACATATTCAAGCTTTAGAATGTGACTTTAATACTACATACAGAATGATAAAAAAGTAAACAACCTTTGAATCTGTGATGTAATTGTACAGACAAATAATTATTGAAATGACTGTAATTTCAATAAAGATTCATTTTACTATCTAATGTACTTGTCACAATACCACACACATGATACCAGCATATCGCAGTACCACAGTCCAGAATGGAATTAATAGTGTCACTTTGTTTTTATTAGTTTTGCTATTTTACACACATATTTAAAAAGTCTTACTCTTATCAGCACAGTTTCACTTGAATTCCTTCTGATTCACACCATGTACCTTTGCAAGCCTGACTTTTGAAATCCTTCCAATAGTTATTTAGAACTGATTTTGGAAAGACTGTAATTGGTCGCAACCATAAAGTACAGATGTATACAGGAAAAGAAACAAACAAATAAAAAAATAGCTGTTCTGATTATATTAAAATTTCTCCACTTGTTTAACTAATAGAAAACAAGACAAGTATTTGCTTGTAATTCAAATGTATTAATATTGTGATTCAAAACATGAAACAATATTAAGTCTTATACAGAGCAAGACAGAGTTTACAGTTTGAGGTTCCTAGATATAGTTGTCTGTATACAAATATCTTTATGTTTAGCCAGGTCAAACGTGCCAGTACCATGCATATGTCGTGTACTGCTGGGTATTGCAGGTAGTACAAGGTGACTCTTGGCAATTGAAGTTCAACCATGTCCAGTTCAATTAATGTGTTCAGCTGTCCAGCCACCAGACCTCTGTTTTAGGGTGTGATTAACTGCTCTACAGGGCTCAATTCAGTTGACTAAACAGAGTTGTCTAGTGCCATCTGGAATGTCATGGAGAATCTGAGACATCATGTTGGAGCTGCAGATACACCATAGGGCATACAGGAGACTGTGGATAGTGGGGATACCTTAACACATCTCAAATGGTCCCAGATGCTTGTGTGTGGGCAGTTCAGTTAACCATCCAGGTTTCATCGACTGTATTGAAAAGAAGCTTGATTTAATTGACCACACATATGGAATTTAGGGCTGGGACTTATTTGCCTAAACATAGGTGTCATTATCAGATGTCCTAAGGTATGTCTCCAGACCTCTGGATTCTACTCTACAAAGGTATAGATTCAGAATCATCACCAGGGGGATACCTAAGGCATATGAAGGCATCTCAAATGACACTAGATGCTACACTGAGATAACTTAATTGAGGTGTTAATGTCATTTGAGACACCCTAGGCATCCACACTAGGCTGGCAAATATGACAGGAGAAGCAGTGGAGACTTATACCCCCAGGAAACAGCAGCTGGAGGCCAGCTGGGATGGCTTTTCACTGGTGCTAGAAGTGTTGCTTTAGATCACTGATAAAACCCCATACATCTACTGGTTACAATGAATATTTAGAACTTTACTTTCAGGTAAAAACCCATATGTAGATGCCTAAACATGGGTGTCAACCTTGTGAGTTGAATTATATAAAAAAGGAAGTCTAAAAATGTTTATAAGAAAAATGACTCAAAGATTATTCATATTTTGAGACAGGGACAACAATTCTAGATCTCTGTATCCTACAACAGTATCTTATGATGTCAGTTTGCAGGTATTAGAGTTAATTTAAAAGTTAGCTAATAAACTGTTATGCTAACTTCTTTTATAACTGCTTCCATCCAGTTTGCAGTCTTTCTATAGATTAGTCTCTTTTTAAGTCTCTTTTTAAGTCTCTTCTCCTATAGCAACACTTGCAATTTCTTTGTCTGCAAAACAGAGCCAAGACCTCTCCTTTTTGACATATATTTTCTCTATATCTGAAAGTTAATTCTAAATTGATACACATTAACTCTCTCTGGCTCCCTTCAGCCTAGCCAGCCTGTTCGCTAAGATTCTGCAGGTTCAACTGGTCTAGCTCACCTTAAGGGAATTGTGAGTGTCCTGTGGTGCTCTTTGTAAGGAGTAAAGCTGAAGGAAGCATAAAATTATATGCGTGATTTCTTAATGCGTGTCCACAAACATCACAATTTTGGGTAAGCTTGGCATTTCCTCAACTATCTCTTGCTAACATTTGATCCGACTTCATGGTTTTGTCCTCTTTGTAGAGAAGTCCACAGGCAGGCCTAATGTGGTAGACATATGTCTATACTGATAGAATGATGATGTCCAAAGGGCAGGCTCTGACACAGGACCTTGATTTGATCTGTATGTGTAGTCGTTAGCCCACTCCACAGATCGGTTTTAGTCTGCTTCCACTAGCCTTCTCCAAAACAAATTTACTTTAAAGGAAACTAGCCCTAAGCCATGTAGCTGTATGCCAGCTGGTGTCGGTGTTGGAGTCAAAGATTCTGGCCACATGGCTCTATTTTATTTAATGGTGTAACACATAACCACAGCGACTCTGATCTCTTCTGAAATGCTCTCCTTTTCCCCAGGACAGTCTTCCTAAGCTTTGCTACAATTCATAATAGCAATTCATTTCTTCACAATGCAGCTGTCCAAGTAACCTTTCTGGTGAGAGTGAGACTAGTAAAACTTTGTGATGAGTGTGCTTGACCCCGACCAGACTGGCAGTGATTTAGTACAGGCTTTGCAGGAGGAAAAGGCCTGAGTGGTAGCCAGGGCAAGAACTCCTCTATCTGTTCTCTGAAAAACCACAAAGGAGCAGAGTGACACAGTGAGCATTGATGCATGAGCTTGGAACACCAGTCATGCAATTAACTCATGAATAGCAGGTGGCTTTTGCAAGACTCATTTGTCAAGGAACAAAGAAAGTTGTGGGTACAAGGAGTCTCAGGAATACCTTTCCCATCACATGTAAGTTGACTGCAGGCCAACAACTTTATGCCATAAATATGACAGCCTAAGTGAGACTTCTTTGAGCTCTCCCTGCTTGGCAATGTGGCTGTATGGTGGTGATCTCCCCTTGAGCTGGGACAGCCCTCACGGTTGCCATTCAAGGCAGGGAGATCTTTCACCACAGATCTTTGGTAAGCTATTAACACTGCAGAGAACTCTGAAGCGTGATGACTTTGATTTTGCATTGGTAACTTTGATTGCATACTGAACTGATGCTAATGAATCATTGATATATAATCCTTTAGACGTAAACTGTTGATAAAGTCTGGGGCTAAGTCTGGATCCAGTGGCACCTAGAATCCTCCCTGAGAAGGAGTTTAGAAATCAAGGGTGTCCATTATGAACCTCCAGACTTGAACGGGAGGGTCTTCCTTACCCTTCTGTCTCTGGTCTCTGCAAATCTTTCTAACTGGAGTGCAACTCAATTTTCCTTTATATGTTCCTTCCAGGTAGTAATTAATAGAATGAACCTTGCGTTCACCTCTGTTAAGTCATATTTTTATAGCATTATATTAAACCCACTTTTTGCTAAAACATTTTGACAGTGGTTCTTTAAGCAACTCTAAGTCACTCATTTTTGACCAGCATCTACAGTCTACCATATCATGAAATGGAATGTGGTTCAACAATATCAGCTCTGACGAGGACTGGAAAGCCACAGTGCAGTGATATGAAGACTGTCTCCTGAGATTTGGGTACAGTGTAAATTTACCTGCATGCACACGTAATTGGACCTGAAGTAGTTCATATATGCCCAGTTGGAGTGTGTGTGTTCTGTGCTACCTTAATGATGCTGGGTCTGCTCTTCACTGATGTGACCACAACCTCATTTTGTGATCTCTAATGTAACTTCAGCACATGGTTGTATTAATGGCAGAATTTAACTCCATAGCCTCAATCCCTCCAAGCAAATCCATATTCTCTTGGGTTTGGAGATAAGGTAGATGGAATTGTTTTAGATTAATCTGCAACATCTGAAGTACATATGGCTTAAATGAGTGTGTATGAAAAATTGCCTGTAGTGGAGGAAGAATCTCTCCTAATTACTATTTTGTCTAATCCATTGAACAGCAACCGTAAACTGTGTTATTGTGTCACTTGAAATGGTCACCCTGACACTTGATCAAGGAGGGATGGCACCTTTCTCTGTTGAACTGTTTGATGCAGAGCCTGGTTACTTGAGAAATTTAAAAAATAGTATTTCATATATTTAAAAACTCTGCAGGCCCAGATTTAATACAGTTTTGTTTGGGACCCAAGACAATTAACTCTGGAATCAATCTATTTTAGAGAAAATGTTTTCAGCTGCAGCTGCAGGCAGCTTTTTCTGTTTCAGATACAATAGCTGTAGTTAATTATCCTGTCAATAATAATTCTATTTAGTCTGGGGGAAAAAAAATCTGGTTTTAATTTTCAAGCTTTAAATCAGCAGACACCGGAATTTAATCAGTGACTGTCCAATGAGGAATTAAACAATGTCCTTATAAAATAGATTTCACTGCTGTCTTCTAGGCTAAAATTTAGGTTTAAACTTGCTTTAAGAGAAAAGCAAATTGTATTTTTAGTAGCTACAAGGAAAGTGAGGTGAGACTAGACTGGGAAAGGTCATGCATTAGAAAAGATCACCCTTGACATGGAAACACCTTGAGAGATTTCAGTTGGAAAAGCAGCTTCATTACAAAAGTTTTACAGTTAAAATACATAAGAAACATTAAAACCATCTTTTTTTTTAGTTCTAAAGGAAACTCACTGCTAATTGTGAACTATCTAGTAACTGGACCTCTAACGCAAGAACTAAAACTCTTACACAACAGCAACAAAGTAAAGCTAAAACCTAGTAGGTGCATTGAAAAGAAGCTTTTGCTTTCTAATCTAATCTGCACATGATCTGCCTGATATCATCTTCTTCAGATCCCTTACATTAGAAAGAAAAAGGTATGGTAATATTCCAGGCCTACTGTGCAAATAGTAAATATCTAGAAAGGAAGGGTCCATAACATAAAAGCAGAATAGTTCTGGCTTTCACCCTCTAGTTTCTTTTTTTCAAAAAAAAAAAAAAGCCAACGCAGTGTTTTAATTTCTGTCCCTCAAACTCCTCTCCCGGGCTCTGCCTAAGCTGACCTGCAGGCAAGTGCATCAGGTGCTTGTTGTGGTCTTACCAGAAGCACTAATCCTTCATATTTGGATCTGACTTTCACCTGGCCTGTGCATCCATGTTTCTCTGTATGGAAACCAGGGCTTGTATGAAAAGTAGGCAGATGAGAGGGTAAACAGATGAGGGGGAAACTGGCCTCATTCTGATAAAGTGTTGGGTTGTGAAGCAGGTAGGCACATGTACTGGTAGTTTCACCATGCACCTTGTCAATGTTTTTTAACTTGGTTGGCTCTGGCCTGCTGAAGGAAAGCGTAATTAAGCAACGACTGTTCACAACCAGCCAGGATTGAACTTGTGGAGGGTGAGGAGTTCTTGCCACCTCAGTAAGTAGCTGCAGCTCCTGGCAGTCTAATGAAGCTGAAGCCATGGCAAGACCTGTGCTGTTCTTGACCAGTGTAGTTAAATCATGGCTGTCTTGTATGTGTCTTAAGGGTGATAAACTTGTTCTCCAATTACATCTTTATGTCTACCTCACTGTAAGAGTGCTGCCGTTGGTTTGTCCTTTCTGGAGGACAGGAGGGGGGGGGAACTTTTAAACCTCTGCCACGAGGATCACTACTCATCTCGTATGGACACTGTTACTTTCCACTATTTCCAGTTCCTCTGTATTACTCAGTATGACTTTCTTTCACTACCCAACTCAATGTGTATAATTTCTTCCCCATTTTCCTAAGGTACAAACCAAACTTATGTGCTGCCATGGTTTAACCTGGCAGCTGGCAACAAGGGCCCAACAGCCACTCGCTCACCCCTCCCCTTCCCCATCAGTGGAATGCAAAGGAGAAACGGACAGAAGGTAAAACTCGTGGACTGAGCTAAAAACAGTTTAATAGGACAACAAAGGAGATGGTGCTACTACTACTACCAGTACTGATAGTAATAATGATAACAATGAATATGCAAAACAAAACGCAATCAATGTGTTTTTTCTCACCACTTGAAGACCATTCACAGCCAGTCCGTGAGCAGTGATTGTGGAATCTGGAAAAAATGTCTGTCACGACTTTTGTGAAATTTCTGAAAAAAGACCAAACCCCTGAAAAAGTCCAAGCTCCCGGACAAGAGAGGATTGGAACCCACAGAAAAGAGACAAGCAGACTCCTGCCCCTCAGCCAACCCCCATTCATAAACTGAACATGACTTCTATGGTATGGAATATTTCCGTTGGCCAGCTCGGGCTCACTGCCTGGCTATGCTCCCTCCCAGCTCCTGTACACCTGCTCATTAGCTGAGCATGGGAAACTGGAAAGAAGTCCTTGATTTCATAGCAACAACTGAAAACATCAGTGTTATCAACATTCTTCTCATCCTAAATCCAAAATACAGCAGCTACTGGGAAGAAAATTAATTCTATCCCAACTGAAACCAGAATACATGCTGTCCTGTGTTCGGCCAGGGCAGGGTTAATTTTTACCAGAAGCCAGGAGGGGACTCAGTCGGACTGGCTGACCCAAACTGGCCAAACAAAACAGGGCATTCTATACCATGTGCCATCATGCTGGGTTCCAGGTGGGGGAGTTGGCCGGGGGGGAAATTAATCGAGGCTCGGGAGTGAGCAGGGCACTGGGCATTGAGAGTTGCTCTTTGCATTTCCCTAATTTTTGTATATTCTTCTTATCAGTATTATTGTTGTTACTCTTTGCTTTGTTTGCTGTTTCTATTAAACTGCCCTTATCCCGACCCACAAGTTTTTGCCTTTTTCTTTCCATTCTTCTCCCCACCCTGGTGGGGGGAGGGGTGATAGAGGGGCAATGTGGTCCTTTGTTGCTGGCCACAGCCAAACTGCAACACCTGCATTTTCTGTCTTCTGCCTTTCAAGAGTATAAGAATCCTTATTTCCTCCTGCACCCATCAGAGAAGTGATGTGTTAAGAAATGTTCTTCAGAGCGTGGTCTCCTGAAGCTGTCTTGGTTGCTTGTGACACGTGGCCAGTCATGAATTCATTTAAGTGCACGTTCCCAACTACAGGACCAAGTCTAACAATACTTCATGATAAGCATTTTGTCTATATATTTCACTGTGTCTTATAGAAGGGGACTGTAACTTTCCTGAGGAGGTGATATAATTAGTAAGACAGTAACTGAAGTTCATGTTCTTAACTTATATTTAATTCACAGAAATCGAGACATCACGTTCTAGGAACTACAGTTTCGCAGAGTAACCTTGAAAGGGCTGGAAAAAGTCGAGCAAAAGAACCACGTGATTGATAGATCTGTTAGAAACAAAGCTGTTTGAAAAAAATCATGATTCTTATTACTTTTTTGTCTGCATTGATTCTGGTGTGTAATAAAAGTGTGTGCTTTTAGAAGAGAGCACACACGAGTCAGGTGGCTGTAGAACACAAATTCAAGTCCAAAATTCGGGGATGAAAATCTTAAAGAGGAGTTACCTAAGGTAAAATACTATTTTTGTAATACTAGAAAAGTGAGTGTCACTGGGTATTTGCTCTGCTTTAGACCTTCAAGTTAGACTGACAGAGGCTATTTTCACCTGCGTAGCTGACATTTCAGAACACGTTCTTATTCTTTCAGACATTAGTGTATATTAGTGTTAATTAGAATTGCTCCAATTAAAATATTATCTTGGTTGTTTTTTGTTTTAGTAAATCTCAGAAGAAGTCTGCAGATAGAAATATTAGTCTGTGATTTGGATTAGTGCTGAATTGTTTGAATAAAATGAAAGAGTCAAAGAAAAAAATATACAGATACATGCTAGCTATTTTTTGAAAGCAATTTTGAATATACATACCTGCTGTGCATATACTGATACATAAATTAAGGGATTATATATATTTTTTTCTTAATAGAGCTGCTGTTGACCAAATGGATAGTAATAGCTTGAAGTACAGAGTGTCAATGAGCTGTGGATGAAAGACACTCCAAGTACATATTCATAAGATAAAGCAAATTACTCCTTTGGAATCAGACTAGGCTATCATGACAATGAACTGTAGATTAAAGATCACTTGGAATAGTTACATTTGCAGTCAAGTAAACATAATGGGTTTGCTATTGCCAAAGTATTCTTAACTACAGTTTTTATTTTCTGTTTATTCAAAAAGTAGCAAAATGAATTGAAGGTGAATGTAACGGCTCTCTTGGCTTGGATGAAAGTATTGAGGTGACATGGTAGATTTGAGTCAGGTCCAAATCACATTCAGTCTAGTTACTCCATGTATAAAAAGACTGGAGAGAATGAGAAAACATTTTTGGTGTGTTGGGATTCCTCTGTCTACATTAATAAACAGTAAAGTATTTAGACCAGTGAAAGAAAAGAACGACTTTCAGAAGCTGTCTAGTTAGCATGAGGAGAAAGAGTCCTCTCCACATGTGAAAGGCTTTGGTTTTAATTTTTATAATGCAAACTGCCCAAGCACTGCCCTAGTGTGAAGACAGAGCAGAAGCAGAGGCCAACAGCAGCAGCATAACCCTGAGAATGAGCCATGGTTAGATATAGCCTCCAGAATACATGAGGAAGAATGGGCACACAGGCTAGAGAGTAGATCAAATTTTCACTCAGTGAAGAAGAAAAAGACATTTACACGTACTAAAAGAAGTGATGAATAATATTGTATAGCAGTGAACAGGATAATTTGACTGGTCTGTTGGAAATACAGAGAGTTAATGGTTTAATCTATGTCAAAATGTAGAGGGAGTTTCTCCTGGTAAGTAAATTATTTTTTGTGAAAGTTACACGGACAAATTTCAAAACCTAAAGGTCCTTCATTTACAGTCAGATGTAGATCCTACAGCAAATCAGAATAATCATAATATTTTTGTTTTTTTTTGTTTAGTAATGACTATAGCAACAGAATGAATGTCAGCTGTTATCTTTTTATACACGATATAGTAAAAATCCCCCAAACATTTACATTTGGGATCTTTGCTGTCTGTTTACCATCCATGCTGTGGACCCATATACCAAACAGTTAAACTTTTCATAGAAAAATAGAAAACTAGAGCCATATAGTATTAAAAGTGTGGATACAGAATTTTTAGATCTAAGGGAACATCTCACATGGGATTAGATTAGGCAGCAGTGATCTACCTTAAAATTTGTCACAATGAAATCTTTTAATCTGTGTGTAACTGCAAGCATCTATTTAAATCTCATTGAAATTAGAGATATTTACACTCCTCTGTGTTTACACGGTCAAACATGTTACATTCATTGCAGTGTGATGGTGCGTGTCCAATGGAAAATCTTTTTTGACAGTCACAGAAGTAGACTAAATAGTATCTATAAAGAAGTGGTTCTAAAGGGAACTAGCAGAAGTTCTTAAAGCACTGATTGTTTCACTGAATACAGTAAACATTACCAGTTAATGTAGTAAAAGTGCAGTACATGAAGTGTATTAGGAACAAAGGTATTCTCTAATATAACACTTTAGACTATAGACACTTACAGACTGATAGACTTTGCAGGGATTTCTTATATAAATGAAAGTCATCTTGACATTCCAAAAATTTTAGAAGTGATTTGATGCTTTATGAGAAAAAAAAGATCCAAAGCCTTCATTTATTTTTGCTTCACACTAATTAAGGAAAATGAGAGTATAAGTTTTGTAATTTGTGAATATTGGCTTGTGTGGTCAATCAAGGGGAAAGAAAGCTGAGACTTTGTAAAACACAATCCATCTGTCTTCTTTGCAGGGGTAATTACCCATAGTATAACCCGTGGCAAAATGACAAAACTATAGAAATTTAGTCTGAGGATGTTAAGGAGATCTGATTTATAAGTTAGTAGTTTGTTAATAATTCTTTTTCATACAGCATTCAGATTGTATTTCTTTTCAGTTGAAATGTAATGCCCAAGGCTATACTATTGAATGAAAGGTAGAATTCAAGAAAAGTTTATTTTTTACTATCCCTACAAGTAAACTCCTATGAAAATCTTCCATAATTTAAAATAAAACCCCATAAAATAACCTTTCATCATTTAATAAGATAATTTAAAAAGGAGGGCTTTTATAGTTAATATTTTGAAGTATTTCTCAAAATTGACTGACGTTAACAGAGAACCTTTCACAATGGAGAGAACCTAATAAAGGAGATATATGTATCTATTTATTTGACTATGTTACAGTAGTGACTGGTCACCTTAAAAGACACTAAGACTTGTCCTAAACGTATTGACTGAAATACTGTTGAATTTTTAAAACTTTAAAGAGTTTTGAACTGCTTTTCTTTTTTTTTTAAATAAAAATTTTATTTTATGTTTAACAAGTTGATGAGTAATGACCCTGTGGGATCGTTAAGGTATAGTCATGTTGATCCTGGAGTACTGTGTGCTTCAGCCCAGTATGCTTCACAACCCATATTTATTTGATCATATTGTCCTCTGGGGTGTTTGAAGAGCAAGTGAAGGTACTCATAACTGTTTTCTACCACAGGTGCTCTACATAGCTTTCACTGCAAGGAACACCAGGGTCTTCCTGGGACTCCATGAGAAGGTTACCACTACTCTGTAGAAGTCCTGATAAGTTCTGCTGTAAATGAGTTGGGTCCTGAGTTTACTGAGGTCACTCCTGCTCGTGAATTTTTAACTCTATATTTTTCAGAAGTTAGTATCACGCATTAAAAATACATATAGACCATCTGAAAATCCCAGGTAATCCCTGAGACGACTGGTAAGTAATTCAATTGAAGGTGAATATATGAAAGACAGGCAAAAACTAAAGCAGAATTTTGGATCTACAGAAACTGGCTACGCTAAATGTGCTTAAGTCTTTGACATATGAATTATCACAATAATTTATAAAGCATAAAGGAAATGCAATTAAATTTGAAGTGGAAAAGTTGGGTATATGCTCAGTCAGTATCTTCAGTCAATTAGTTTTTCTCAGTGTGACAAGAGTATCTGTTGAAGGCATTTGATTTGCTACTTAAACTTTAAAATTACAGAGAGAAAGCATTACAAGGTAACTTGGGTGATTGACCTTCATTAGTCATTGATGAAATCCTTTGAGCTGCTCATTGCATTTCTAGGCATTGGTTAGTGACTTGCGTTTTTCTGTAGAGCTTTCTGTTGGCTTTGCCATCTTCTTTTCACATACGTTGCACCCCTATTCGTCTCTGATTACTTCCTGAACACTATGCAAGTCTTTGATTATATTGTATAAAATAATAAATTATACACATATTGCAGTAGCAACTTTTTAAAATCTTGTCTTTTTCTCTGTGTCATCTAACAGAATACAGCCAAATCTTTGGGGTTCATAATCACTCTCATTTATAAAACGTGTTTTGTTGTGTTTGCAAATAAATAATTCCTTGCTTCCTAAGGAAATGAAAAAAACCCCACAGCCCTCCTAACTACATCCTTTGAAAGCTCTGAGAAAACATAAACTCAACTCTGTCTGGATTTTAAGAGCAAGGTGAAGTTTATGCAGTTGAAATAAATAGGTATTTTATTGGTGGTCTCTTGTAACTAACACAGACAATCAGCACTTCCTCTGGGTGTATGGAGACATACAGGATTAACTTTGTAACTGCTTTTCACACTGATGCCAGCTATATGTAGATGCCAAAAGCAGCCACAGTATAGGATGGTAGTATATTTACTCTCTTTTCTGCAGTACTATAAATCACAAACTTGGCACTTACATGACTGTCCTGGGTTTGGCCAGGACAGGGTTAATTTTCACTGGACTCCAGGAAGGGGCACAGCCGGGGGGTGGGGGCTGACCCCACCTGGCCAAACAGAGCCCGGTATTCCATACCATGTGACGTCACGC